>JACCDO012387416.1_pt1 | contig 19155 bp, 11 predicted proteins | sample 7446101 | NCBI WGS metagenome assembly JACCDO01 (sample SAMN15323440, study PRJNA562643) | freshwater metagenome | isolation source: river surface water | place: USA:Blue River Watershed | collected 2017-08-16 | reverse complement strand
TAATTGGATTCCGCTCCGTACCCAGTTTGATCGCAGATAACCCGACCAGTAGGCCCTTCAGAAGAAAAATAGAAGCACCAAGTAATCCAACAATATACGACTTGGTAAGAACATCATGATGACGTGAATCGTGTTTTATTCTTACAAGGCAATTACAATTTCAATTTGCATTTAACACAAATTTAATTAACATTATTTTAGAGAAAAATCGATCGCAACTCATTTTATTTCCAAGTTGATCTTCTCTCGCCCTTTGTATTACTAACGCGTTTAAGCACTAAGACTATCTTTTCAAAATAGATTATGTCTCGACCGGCGGAACCAGCACGTATGTACCCTCGACGCATGTGATTTGGGTACTTATCCAGCGAAAATTTGAAGGAAAAGACGAGTCAGTCGTAGGTTGCGAACCGGCAGAAGATGCTGCTGCTAGTGCTTCTAATCGCGCTAGCGGGTTCTGATGCATTTATAGTGCCGATTACGTGGTATCGGACACACAAAGTTGCTGCTACAAAAACAACGATTACGAATAGTAATCATGAGAATAGTAGTAGTATTAGTGGGAGTAGTGGTGAAAAAAATACTAAAGATGTTAGTAAAGTCAAGCATATTATTAAAAAAAATGATAAAAGTAATAAATCCTCGAAAAATATAAACGATACAATACTTAGTAAAAATTTTAATACACCATACGTATGGGACCCATCAGATCTTGGATTACTGATTGAATTGGCTAATAATAAAGATATTGTAAAATTTACGAAGTTGTTAAAAACAATAGCATCACGTGATGCTCTAACAGATGTTGATCAAATAGCTAGTGCTGTAAGCCCTCATATGATTTCTATGATTCCATACTTAAGTGGACAACATATTTCTGACTGGTTATGGAGTTTAGGTAGAGTTGGATTTACACTTAGTGTTAAAAGTTATCGTGATTTTACGATGACTTTAATTCATAGGTTATGCGAATTATCAGATGTAGAATTAAACTCTAGAATAGTTACTACATCTATTGGTGGATTAGCGAGATTGCGCATGAGATGGTACCAATTACCACAATCTTGTCAGAATGATTTAATTAAAATTGTTAGTAAAGTTGCATTGAATTTAAATGATCGTGAAGTTGGTAATTTATTACATTCATTATCTAAAATATGTGTACCTTGGTCAGTATTACCTAAAGCTACACAATTAGATATATTAGAATCATTTGTCAGAGAGAGTCAATATTTAGTATCCCAACAAGGATCCATGGCGATATATTCATTAGGATTGATGGGATTAAATATTAATACTGTACCACCAGCTGTACGTGATAATATATACACAGTCGCAATATCAGTATTAAATGAAGCTGCCACTGTGAATAAGAATACACCAGTTGCAACAGCAAGACCTGTGACACAACAAAATAGCAATGTAATATATGGATTAGGTAAACTAGGTTGCTCTCATGATGATATGCCAAAGAATGTACAAAATAGTATTGAAAAATCTATAGTAGCAGTTATGGATCTTATGAATGATCAAGAAATAGCCAATACTATATATAGTTTAGGAATCCTAGGAAGAAATTGGTACAACGACTTTAATGATGCCACAATAAATATCATGGAAAAGAATTTAATAACAAAAATACCACGTATGATAATGCAAGGTGTAAGCAATGCCGTTTATGGTTTATGTTTAATGAAATTAGACTATACAAACAGTAATCCAAAGTTAATTGATGCTATTTACAATGCCGTTGTAAGAATTTATGCAGAACCTGGTTCAAGGAATTCAGCAGATGGTTCATCAGCAAGCTTCCCTGCTCGTGATGGAAATGGTCAATCTATTGCAAATATTGTGTATTCATTTGGTCTTTGTAATGCAGATTATTCAAAATTTCCAGAAATGGTGAAAGAAGCTATTTATAACGGCATTATTTTATATGGTGGTGAATTAAGCAGTCAAGAAATATCAAATTTAATCTATGGATTAGGTTGCTTACGTGCTAATTTTACTGACTTACCGCCTAATGTAAGAAATTGTTTAGTATTAAACTATGAACGAGTATGTGCAGATGTTAATGAACAAGAATTATGCTCCACAATGAATGGTTTTGCTCGTATAAATGCCGAATGGGATATTATACCATCCAGTTTACAAAGAGCATTTATTGTTTCAATAGCGGCATTAGATAAAATTAATAATTTATGTTTAGCGTGTACAGTATACTCATTAGGATTATTGAAAGCAAAATGGAATAATTTACCAATGAAATTAAAAGACACGTTAGTGAAAGCCGCTTGCTCCATATCATTAAAAGAACAAACATTAAGTAATGTTTTTTATGGTTTTGGCTTATTAGAAGTTGATTGGAATAGCATTGAGGAAAAACACCAAAGAATATTGTTAAATAATTTAAATAATCCATCCGCGTTGGCCGAAAGGAAATCACAGCATGTTGCGAATACCATACTAGGGATTAGCAAGATGAATATACCATGGTCCTACTTACATGATAATTTTAATAATCTAACGGATAATATTCAATTTGCAATACAGAATGCCGAATCATATTTATCATTAGAAATTTCTACGATATTATTTGCTTTGTCATCGATGGAAACAGCATGGAGTTCATTGAGTACCAAGACAAGATCTCATATATTGCATTCATTTGAAGAAAATATTGATAAGATGGAGACTATTGAAGCGGCGAATACGTGTTACGGACTGGCTATTATTGCGTATGATTGCCATTTAGCGGTGTACAATGCCGAGAAAGAGGGCAATATGGAAGAGGTCAAGAGATTAAATAAATTGTATGACATGGATATATTATGGAAATTGCATGAATTATTGCTAAAGGTGTGGATTCGTATCAACAACATACCTATTAAATCCCCGGATAATATTGCAAATTGTGTTGATCATTATGATCAATTTGGTGTGTATTTTGAAATGATGCAAAATATTCCACCTTGTAAAGATTATGCTATTTCCAAATTAGGCGCTATCCCTAGGGTTACTGGTCCGCATCCCGATATTCCGTCGTATCTTCACGCCCAAATTGTGAAGCATTTAGTCGATTCATTAACGGAAAAAGATCCAAATTATTCAATATTTAATGAATTTTCTGGTTTTCAAGGAGTATTTCCTATTGATTGTGCCGTTTATAAGAATAACGAACTCGTTGCTTTTGTTGAAATCGATGGAGAATTTCATTACAATCCAATAAACCAGGAATTGAGAAGAAAAGATAGATTAAAAGAGAAATTGTATTCATTGGCATATCCAAACATTCCATTATTTCGTGTTAAGAATGAGCAAGTAAGTGTTATTGGATATCCAGATAGTGGACGAATTCTGGCTTCGTGGATACTTAAATCAAATGCCAAATAATTGTGTATTTTGTAAAATAATGTGTACATATTGCACTTAAATCTTACGGATAATGTCCCATTTCAATACCTATTTTCTGGACTCGGCATTCTAATTCGTGCGTTACACTCAATGTGGTTGATCTCACCAGAATTCTTGAAACGTGGATGTCACTGGTACTATACTATTCGTTGAGGTGTCCATCTCGATGTATTACTATTCCTGTCTCTATCTCTAGCCGTAACGAGACTGTCTTCTATAATATCACTTATTCCACACCCCAAGAAACAGTTGCGCAACTTTCGTCGCCAAAAATTAGTACAGGTTCGACAACGTTTCTAGTGGTAAATGTCGCTTGAATTGTTGAATAAATGGGACGATTCTTTGAGGAATCCAGGTCGAAGAGAGAATTTAATCGTACAATTCCTACAACTATTATTAAATAGTGATTTTACTAAAGCGAATGATGATTTATTTGACATTGGTGAAATGTTTGTTGAACGGTTACTTAAACAAATAAAAAGTAATTTAGATGAAAGTATTTGTCGATTAGTTTATATTCATGCATTGAAAGTGTTACTGAAAACGTCAAATGGCTCAAGATATATTGAAACATTTAATAATAATAAAGGGCTTACTATAATGAAAAATTTATTACTTTCATTAAATCCTGTGTCATACAAGAAGCATCTAAGAGTTACATTGCAAATATTACTAGTTGTAGCAAATCATAGCGATGATCAAAAAAGAGATATTATAAATAAATATAAATTAGGTACTACAATCATATTGCTATGTGAGCGTACCATCGATACTATAATACATAAACTAACATGTAGTATTTTTTGCGCGTTGCTTAATGTTACAAATGTTTCTCCAACAGATAAATCTAGAAGTTTGGAAAATGATAATAATGGTGATGATGGTGATGATGGTGATGATGTGTTATCTATAATGGGAGTAGCTGATGGTATTATGCGTTTCATCAGAAGTAATAACATGAATATTCAACGACTTGGTATCAAAATATGCTTATCTATTTTAAGTGGCGGCGAAACTTTTGTAAGCAAGTTTTTTAATTTAAAATGTATAAATGATGACAACGATGATGATCTGGAAGAGGAGGATGATGCACCATGGATTATCCATTTAATTCCTCACGTAATAAAATTAATTGTATGGGGAAATTTATCCGCAAGATTTGAAGCAGCAGAATTAGTCTTAAGTTTATATGAAAATTTGAAATATTTTGATCAAAATAATGATATTTATGATATTTTAATAGATTTTTTATTGAAAATATTAGCACTAAAATGTAATGAACAAGTCGGTAATATGGCTCTGTACGACAAGAGCATTCGGTTAGTTGAGAGTGACATCAGCGAAGTGGTTCATATCGACGACCCTTATTCGTTACTCACGGGTACTGGCACAGATCCAGCTGTATTAGTATGCTATATTCTTAATAGAATTATTCATAGTAATGTTACGCAACAGGGATTATTAGCTACAAGTAAATTTAATTTGACAAGCACCCAACCAGTTGCACCCACTAGTCCAAAGCCATCGTATACTACTACCTTCTCGGAGAGTATCCCATTCAGTCCAAGAGGCAATATGTACAATACACCACGATCAATATCACCAATTCAAACCACAAACATCACCAATACACCTTTACGTAGTCCACTATTTCGTTCACATACTGTTACAACAAAGAAAATAGAAACCAATTTAGCGCCATTAGTCAACAATAAATTGCACTTGTTATTGCTGCTGTATATCGCAACACAAGGCTTAATAAACTGTCAATTAGATGAATTAAATCCCAAATATATTGATAAATTATATGAAATGTACCTCTCCGATGACATTTTCCTGCAAAATACAACGAAAGTTCATTGGTTGGAGAGCGTGAATAGCTCAGCACCATCCATGTACAAAGCATCATTGAATTTACAAGAATTAGACGATGAAGATTTTGAAGAAGAAGAAGGTTTTGATGATGTAATCATTGATCGAAGCTGTATTGATAAACCTGAATCAGAAGTAACCGTTTTACATCGCCTACTACGTACACGTGGCGTGATTGCATTCATCGCCACGTGTAAGTTACTGCAAGAATGGATAAATTGTGATACAAATGTGCAATACGAAGTACGAAGAGAACTAGAATCAGTACATGAAATAATAACAGAAAAGAATAAAATAGAAATGATTGGAGGAATGATGTTTAGTCACGGATCACGTAGTCAAAGGGACGATATCCAAGTGATTGAAACGTACAATAATTCTATTAACGTCTTTATGACAATGACGCAGTTAATACTCAGCAAGAATAAATTAGCAATGATATTAAGAGAAAATTTAATCAAAAAATTTAATATAAATGATAAAATTAACGAATTTCATTTATATTTTATTGATTTAAAAAAGCAAGAAATACCAGCTCATTTAGTTACCCAAGGGGCGGTTCATGCTGTTGCTAGCAACGGCCTCGATCCATTACAGTATAGTCATCAAGGTAAAGGGATAAGTAGTAATAGTAATAATGATATAAAATATAAGAAATTAATGGATGCATTTTTAACGAGAGTGAATGAGAAGGTGGGTCAAGCAGAGATTCCCTTCTTGAATGAAGAGGAAGTGACGGCAATTGTGGGTGAAAGAGTGAAACAGGTTCAAGCAGCAAATTATCGGGCTAGTTTATTTGCACCAAAACATGTTGCAAGTAGAAGAAATAATATGAATAATAGCAAAAGCAAGTTTAAACAAAGAAGAATTGCTTTGATCAGTTCAAATCGTGACAAACCACAAGTAGATAGCAATGACGAGCATAACAAGGAAGTGAATGTAATTAACGAGTTGCAACGGATGGATTTAGACACTAATGCGCAATCAAATTATTATCAAAAAATTAAAGAATCAATTGCTAAATGCCCAAATGTTGAAACGTTTGTAGATGTCTATCTGAAGGCGTTTAGCCCCAAAGAGGAAATTATTAATATAGATAGCATAATTAATGATCCAAATGATTGTGACGCCGAGGCAGCGATTGTCGCCAATGATAACAGTGCACTTAATAGATCAACGAAAAAGGAATTTAATATTAAAACTACTGGATCACCAGGAAAACAATCATCACTAAGAAAAAAATTCAATAGTCCTACTTGTAATAAAACCAAGAAATCACCAATGAAAGCAGTCCACAATGAAGAAATATTGGCGCGTCTCGCATCAATCGACTTAATGTAATTATATTATTTGTAATGTATTCATTACCTCGCTTAGGGATTTCAAAACCCTTTCTCCACACCGGTACTTGAAAAAAAATATTCAAAAAACGTTGAGTTGATAAGATTGAAATTTCTTTCAAAGTGATAGTTTTTGTCATATGGATCAGCTGAATGATGACGAAGCATTGAGTCTGTTGGACAGTTCATCAGATAGTAACCCCGCAGCCAAAGATAATGGACAAATATCCAAGATTATCACGATGGTAAATAATTTTTGCATTATAATGTTTATATTTTATATTATATTATTTATTTCATTTGTAGGTGTTTTTCTTGGCAATTGATCTCGCATTGAATAGTTCATTAGATTATGATAAATTTAATGATACCTATGCAGAGGCTGGTATGGCGTCAAGAATGCTTTTAGGATTAGGTAATTACTGACATTACTTTTCATTTTCATAGCTTACACAGTTCAACATGTGCACCATATATACATTATTACTCACTTTTTTCTGCATTCCTTGCTCACATTTACATCTTTTTATCATATAGTGGGAGTACAAATTGTTGTACAGATATCAATATTTTTAGTATTATTTTTGGCAATGGCGGATACATTTTTATTTCGTGTCGGTTTATTAGGTACTTTTTCTCATTATAGTATCTATTAATATTCATTTTACTTATTATATTCATTACAATTAAGGAATCCTCTTAAAAAAATTTAAAAAAGTATTATTTTTACATCCAATATACATAGCATTGACACTAATTACTGGTATATATCGAGTGAAACAGTTTGATGACGGAAAGTTACTGTATGATATATGGACAAATCCAACGTTTATTGGACTATCATATGTACAAAAGTTTTGTTCAATACCGTATTACATACTGAATATTCGCGCTTCCATGAAATTAGGCGATCCAATATACTTCGATAACAAAGCCTGGATTGAGCTAGTTAGAAGGAATAAAGCAGCAAAAAGTAATTAAGATTTCTTGAAATTACAACTAAATTTAAACTGAATGATATGACAAATATTGTGTGACAATGTATTAGTGCTTAAAAATTGTTTATTATTTTTTATTTTCTAAATCTTGAATTCTTTTTTCTAGTGACTGTATATGATTTGTAAGTAATTGATTTGATTCTATAAAATGAATATTAACCAAATAAATAAATGATACCAAAATACTCAAAATAATAATAGCATACCTTTAAGCTCCTCATATATGAAGTGGTACAACAACGGAGATACGATTCCAGTACCAATAACAAACGCAGTCAATCGTTGCATCAAGCTACTTCCACCACTACCTGCACTACTATTAGTGTATTGTGTAACATTATTTTTTGCAAGGTCCGACATAAATCGTCGATTGACGTGGACACGTCCAACAGCTGCGGCTACACGAAACATTACAGTCAATAGAGAGCTTTTTCTACGAGTATAGAGTGCGTTAGAGAAATATCTCTTCTCTTTTCTCTTCTTCCAACCAAATAAAATGGTCTCAGAAACTATCTTTTTCTCTTTTTCTGGTTTGTCCAAATTATAATGGTACCACAAATTATGCATGGTACCGGCGGAATTTCCTATAGTTTTCTACCATTTTATTCGTTGTGACTCACTCAATAGATAAGATGTGAACTTGATTGGGTGACATAAGGGAGACATGACTTGCTATCTTCTTGGATTTATTTATATTATTTTGTTCACTGTTAGAATCGCGGTTCCCGCTTTACCGTAAATAGAACTCTAACGACATACACAATTGTAATTCACTTAGGAATATAATTAGATGTTACAACTATAAATCATACATAAATACAACCACAACTTCATTTTATTTCTTCTTGTTTTGTTTCTTCGTCTCTCATGAGGAATTGTACAATCTCATAAATGACATCACTTAAAACGTCATATTCACTTTTAGATTCCTCATTCTGTTTATCATTACTACCCGATTCTTCATTTTTTGCAGCAGCATTTGATGGTAACGAATAATCAAAATTTCTAATAATTGGATAAGCTTTACTCTTTCGTAAATACTCCCGGGCTGATCTAGTTTGACATAATAATAAAACGCACTCTAATAACATTTTATGATTATCAATGTCTACAATCTTAATAGCTCCATTTGACTCGACAAGACTCTCCGATTTCATCCATAATAATGGATCCATTCCTTCTCGTTCGCTATCTGTTAATGTTAATGGTGATGACAATGGTAATAAAATGAGGGTTAAAGCTTTCAATTCATTCAATATCCACCTATAGAGTATAAGATATATTAGTTATGGAATCAATAATTAGAATAGATACCGTGTACCAGTGAATATCTTTATCAAACAAACAGGTGCGAACAGTAGCAATTGCTCCTCTTTGTCTATGCAAATTCGTTGAATTAAATTGAGCTAATAATTTAGGTACATATCCCTTTGATTGAAGTAATATTATTTTACGACCATCCTCAATGCGGCATATGTTACACAACAAATTACCGATTTGATTAAATGGATCATATACATCTACGTTATTGCTTTCATTTAATTGTATGTTATAATCTAAATATTTATTAATAATGGTTTCAAAATCTGCAATTGGTATTGTATTCTCGGTAATGTACTGTACTAAATTAGCCGTATAAGCTTCTATAATCGTAGTATTTACTAATATTGATATGGCAACATTAATACAATCATATAATGATGTTTCTTTATCCGCATTTGAATCACATAATTTCATCAGATATAAAAATATTCCTTGAAACAAGCATTTACTATCTAAAACAGTTTGCCATACACTTGAGTTAGTGTCCTGTAACGACTCGTTATTGCTATCAATAACATCAGCGATGGCGTTATTCAATACCTGCAATAATGCGAGAATGTCTGCTTGGTGCTCCACCAATGCATTTTCACCGGGAATTCGCCCAATTGCCTCCAGCCCCTCCAACAACTCCCCTACGTACGCACTCATTTCTAACGCTTAAACTGATCAATTTGTGATGTTTATTAGTTTTTTGTTTCTGCCCAAAAAAAATCTGGAAAATTTGTGGAAATTCTGCGATCCCATCCCTTCTGTGATCCCATCATCATAGTGATCGGGATTGCTATCGGTATCATCTGCAGCATAGTGTAGTGATTGAGCAAAATGGATTCATCATTATGCTATCATAGTGAATAAGTTTGTGGTAATTATTTAATCATTTCTCTCAGTGTTTAGAATCACAAAAATTGATTTGCAATGGATTCATTCCTGCTGTTGTTGATGATATTATTAGTAACGAGTTTGTTGCTGGATATATCGGCTGATGAGGTCTACATAAGAGGAAATTACGAGGAAGGACATTGTATGTCCCTCATTCTGATTGATGGCTTTGTTACAAAATGTTTTGATGAAGATATCAATTTATTTGCAATAAAAGGAGAAACATTTAGTCGCTACGAATACTATTTAATATTATATTATGATAAAAATACAATGAGATTGAAGGGATTGAAGTATGTTAGTAATGACAATAAGTTACCAGCAAATAGTACAAGTACAACATGGGCAGAAAATAAATCATTGAAGATGCAGTTGATCTCACCAGTTCCTAATTCAATAGTAACATCAGACTCCATCGATTTTTACTATAATATTTATAACAATGAAGATAAATTGTTTCTTCGAATGGTTGATTTAACAGCGTACACTAACGAGTATGAGTCACGTCAAAGAGTGGATAAATCAGATGCTTTCTTTAATATTACAATGACAAAGGAAACGTTACACCATTATTCAGTTGCTGTTGGTTATTCGTCACCAACCGCAGCAAGAATCACAAATATTTGCGCATATTTTTATAGTTCACATAAGTATAATGTGTCTGATTCTATTGCTTCCGTGTGTTTTGGTATCGATATACCTACACATAAACAGCAATATCCCCAAATACTTCAAAATATAGAATTAGATAATCAGAAATTGGTATCTGCCATTCATATTTTAATTTACTCGACAAACTCTATTGAGAGGTATGACGAGGCTGTAGTGATGCTGAAGTCGTTACTATTCCATCGCGATAGTGATACTCTATTAATCATTCACATCGTTACTGATTCTAATGGTGCAGTTTATTTTGAAGCATTATTCCAAAAATATTTTAGTAAGAAATCTATAATATTTATTCTTCACGATGTTAATGAAGTCTGTAAATTGCCATTAGCAAAATTTTTTCGGGAAACTAATACCTACATGTCGCATCACCACAGCGGTCACGTTGGATATTGCCGCCTGTTCATACACGATTATTTCCTTCAATATCGCTTTGATCCATCGAGTGTCATGTTCCAGTATACTCCTCACAAGCGAGTAATAACCATCGAAACCGATCAATTATTTGTTTCTTCCATCGAGGAATTATGGGATTACGCAGACCAGTATGAGGACAACAAGCAAATCCTAGTTGCTGCTGCAGAGAATTATCAACCGTTTTTAGATAGTCGTGCAGATCGTCAATTTCGTATGATTGCATCGGCTAATAAAGTATATAGGAACGAAGGTGATGACTACCATGGGTTTGGCTTGATTGGAGGGATTATGGTGCTCTATCTGAATCATCAACACGCAGTTAATTGGACGAATTATTTACCAAAATCATTTTTAAAATATCAAAAATTTTATTATGATACATATAATACAACTTTTAACCCACAACTAAACGACCAAGTACGCACGAATACTTACTCACTCATCAAAGTCTAATCATACTTACTTATTGCTTGCCTTACAGGATATATTAAACAGCATAATCGACGTAGATCCAAGTATATTCCAACCGTTACCATGCAACTACAATGTTCAACTTCACGCAAGACTCAATACCTATCTCCAATGTTACCACCATATATTCGATGAGTGTCAAGTGACGAATGCCGATGGCACAACAAGCAAATGCGACTATGCAGATGACAATACAGTAGCAACGTTTTTGGACCTTAAAGAGGTTTATACCCACGATGTACCTAGTAATTGTGAAAAATCTCGTGATAAAAATATATTTTTATGTGACAAAAAACCAGCGAAAGTGATTCATTTTATGGCCAAAAGTTACGCGGAAGATTCTGGTTTGAATTACTACAAAGGATTTTGGGATCACTATAAACAGCTTCCTTGGTCTTTAATATAATACATGGGTGTGGATTCATTACGATTTTCTTAATTCTGCTTCAATAGCGAGTAACCGTTTCTCCATCGACTGGATCAACACGTCGTTGCTGTTGATATTGATGTTTGCTACTCCTAGTTTTTCTTCTAATATTTTAATATGATCTTCAAATGATTTTATTTTTTTTTCATAATCATCCCTATATTTTTCATTTAATGCTGCATCAACAGCGTATTGAGTGTGTAATCTAGTTATCGTGGTAGTTGTGGATTGTATTTCTTGTTGGATATTATTTATTTTAATGTTGGTCGCATCTACGTACTCTTGCATGGTTTTATGCGTGGAAGACAATAACTCGGATGATAAATCAGTCAATTTATTCCCCAATTCATTGAAATTATTATTCAAATTATTGTAATTTTCATTTAATTTATAATAACTTTTTTCTAACAATTTAATGTTTTCACTTGATTCACTTACTTGATTACGTAAATCAATAAAATTAACATCTACATACTCATGGATAGTGTTGTTTACTAGTACTAGCCGTTGCAACAATGACTCATTAAACGTTGCCATGGCCATATTATTGTCTGCTTGCGTGGCACGGATAGCATCCATGAAGTGCGACGTGGAGTTGTACAGTTGGTGATGCAATGTTGCATTAACTGCATCGATGTTGCCTGTTACTTCACTCAATTTTTCACTAATTGAGGCGATATTACTGAGTAATATAGCATTACTGCTGTCTAATGCACTTAGGAGACTAGTATTGACAGCAAGGAGAGACGCATTAAGCACAGCTAGGTCATGGCTGGCCTCTATTATACGCTGCTCCTGCTGCGTGGAATATTTCTCTATGGTATTACTCACGCTGTTATTCAGATCTGCTATTTCCGATGCAAACTTATCGCTTAAATTTATTTGCGATGATCTAAATACCGAGTATAATGCGGTAATATTGTCATAAGCATCTTGACTTAACACGGTAATGTTACCATAGGTCTCTCGACTCAACACAGTAATGTTGCTATAGGCTTGTTGACTCAACGCAGTAATATTACCATAGGTCTCTTGATTTAATAGCGTAATGTTGTCATATGTCTGTTGACTCAATGCAGTAATGTTGCCATTGGTCTGTTGACTCAATGCAGTAATGTTGCCATAGGTCTGTTGACCCAACATAGTCATGTTGTCATAGGTCTCTTGACTCAATGAAGTGACATTGACACGAAATATATGCTCCAGATTTGTGATATTATAGAGTATTTCATGAGTCAGTATCGATATATTTGCATGCACTTCGTCGTGTAATACACTGAAATTGCTATTAACTTCATGATTTAACAATTCTAATGACGTGTTCATAGTACTATACATAGCGTCATAGGTATGATTAAATATCTGCATGTTGGTTGTCAAATTAGTCATGATCGAGTCGTGGCTCAACGACACTTCTTGCGCTAAACTCGTTATATTCATTATTATCTCCGTTATATTTTGTATTGTCTCTTGGTTCATGAGGGTGAATCTATGATTAAACTCGTGGTGTATCGAGTCATTTAAGTTATTATGAACAGTTAACACAGTATTATTCACCGAGTCTATCGTGCTATTGATTTGATTGATAGAACCAACAAATGAAATTATTAAATCGCTTATTTTGGTGGAGTAAGTGTCATTTAACACTTCATATGATTCATTCATTGCATTGATTTGACGAATTAAATCACTTATTATAATGTCGTGTCCAGAGACTGACGAATTAATGTTTTCTTGTAATAATGTAATATTACTCAGTAATTCAGTATCGAATGAACGACGCAATGCTAGTATGTCATTCAATATGTAACCTAACTGTATATTAATATTATTATTAAAATTATCAATATCATTATACAGCGTATTATTAAATTTATCAAACTTATGTTCATTAGCCGTGATCATATTAACCATTCTTTTCTCAAATATATCTAATTCGGAGGAAGTAAGGAAATTGTGTGCATCATTGGCATTACTCGAAGGATTAGCTTTAATTAACTCTTGTATATTATGCAATTGTTTTACTACTTTTTTATCTAATTCCTCCAAGTCCGAAGCAAAAGCCAATTTCTTTTCACCTGAACTAGGAATATTTTTTATCATTTGATTCATTTGCCCCAATTGATTCTGTAAATCAGAAACTTTATTTTCTATATTCAATATTTGTTCATGCGTTTTCCCGGACATAATTGGTGCAGTGGATGCTACGCCTAGTAGGGATGCACCACACACCCCGTGCAACAGAAGCAGCAAACAGATGATGCGACACGACAACACCATTGTCTATAGCTTCTAATGGACCTTTTAACGAAACTTTTATTTATTTATTTTTTTTTAATTTTTTATTAGGGATTAGGTGCTGCACCAAGATTCGTTTTTAGTTGGCATTTGTTGACAAGAATAATATTTAAACCTACATTATAACTATAAAATTGACACTATTAATATTCCTGATGCTTCATCGTCGATGATGATGATGATAATTATTTTTTTGTTCATGATGATTCCTGTTTGACTCGTTATATCCACCATGATTTGTCCAACGTGGTGATTCTTGACGATAACCGTTTCCATGACGATCATACGAATCACGATTATTACTACCACCATGTCTATCGCGTGAATCACGATTATTATATCCGTTACCACCACCACGTCGCTCATGATAATCATAATGACGATTACGATCTGAATAAGAATTATCAGGATAAATATAATTCTTCATTTTCATAAAACGAACAAGTTTTAAAAATATAATTGAATCACAATTTTCAAAATAATTGACATCTCCAACAAACCATAAACCACATTTTGGTCGTGTTATTGCTACATTAAGTCGTCTTTCCTCTGCTAAAAATCCAATATTATGACTTATATTACTGTTATTGCTTCTGCTGTTACTCCGCACACAACTGAATACAACAATATCCACTTCCCGACCTTGAAACCCGTCAATTGTACTGACTTCAATCCCTTTTAATCCCTCTTTCATCACTAAATATCTAATTAACTGTTTTTGGGCATTGTACGGGGTGATAATCCCTATTTTCATCCCATTATTCTTATATTTTTCATTAAATTCGTGTAATAAATCAATAATATACTCGGCTTCTTTCCTGTTCGTGATGCTTTTATTGTGGTCCATGTCCATATCGCCGTGGACGTTATGAAATGTAACAACATTAAATTTTTTTTCTTTATGCCAATACTTGTGATGATTCCCATTTTTCATTATAGATACGTCAGTTAATAATTTATTATCATAAAAATGAATGGAGGAGAATTCAGCAATAGCCGGATGCATTCTATACTGTGTGGTTAGTAATAACGTGTGATAATTTCCCTTTTGTAACCGTTCAAATAATGATCGATCAAAATGACTCCCTTTGGCACTTGAGCTGAATACAGTTGCAGGTAGTTGACATGGATCGCCAATCATGATAATTGCATCCGTTAGAAATTTAAATGGTATTAAAGAACTTGATTCAACCGCTTGCGCCGCTTCATCAATAATTATTGCATCAAATTTAAATATTCCACGTATTTCAGGTGGTATGGAATCAATTAATTGTTGGGATCCAACACCTGATAACGTACTCACAATGACGTCAGCATTGCTTATAATACCACGTCGTATTTCATTTATATTTCTATCATTTTTATTCTTTTCATCTAGTTTTGTTTTCACTAATTCTTCTAATAACATTTCATTAATTTTATTATTGTACTCGGTAAATTCATTTGATTTTAATGGTTTTGGTTTGAATGGTGATCCACGTACACCTTGTACTTCATCGTGTTTGGTATAGGGTGTCCCTAATCGTACAATGTTAATATTACTCCATTTTTCACCATTTTTAAGCCAGATTCCTTGGGTTTTAACGCGGTACGCAAGCTCGTTCGCTGCCGTGTTACTATTGGCACATAATAATATTTTAATTTTTTTTTCTGGTAATAATTTATCATTTTCAGATTCATTATTACGTACATTCGTGGTCGATAAATGACTGGAGCCAACTACTAGTCGTTGACCAGGAAGAGGGATTAATGCTTTACCGTTTATGGGTGGTGGATTTAATGCACCGGCAAATATAACGGACATTATACCTAAAATAGTTGATGTTTTACCAGTTCCAGGTGGTCCTTGGAGTAACGTTAATTTGTTGTGTTTGCCACAGATATAAGCAATAGCATTCAGCTGACTGGCATTATACCTGGTCTTTAGTTTATCCCATAATAGTGTGGGTACGGTAGGTGGACGTGACAGTTTATTGATATCTAATGGTGACGAAACACTGCTTTTACCACTGTCATTCGTACAAGGTGGCGAAATAATCAATTTAATAAGACTTTCATCGACTAACGCTAAGGATCGAAGGCCCTGAGCTTCACGAATACTAGTTAATACATTTCCAACGGCGGTTATTGAAAATAATTTATCTTTAATGATGATACCAGGAACACAAAATCCGGATGTGTCATCATTAACATTGCTTTCACTAATTGTTATCATTATAGTAACCGTTTCTCTAGCTTCCTGCCCAGTTTCAAAGAAGTTTAAAGAGCGTTCATGATTCAATTGCTCATATGGTACAACCACACCTAAAAAATATTTTTTTAATGCTTCTTCTTCAGGATGAATTAATACTAAATCGCCATTCATAAAATCAATATTATCATCATTATTGCTGTCAATTGTCAGTTGAATCAACCAAACGTTTGGTAAATGTCCTATTAGTATATAAATTGTAAGAGTGAGAGAGTATGTGAGATAGAATACAATTGAATACCATCAGAATCAACAGTTTTAGTTCCAGTTAATTTTAAATTCAGTAGCCACGGATTAGCATCCCGCTTACTATCATTGAAGGTACATACCGAAGCTCTACATTCTTCAACACAAAGTCTTATCATAGTATCTAAATATTGTTCAACTTTTACATAGCTTGATTCAATACGAGGTAATTCATTGTTATTCCACCATGCATATAATTTAAAATTTTTAGTTGATAATATTTCTCCGACATTACCTTCGTAATCAATAAAACAACCAGTAAGTAATCGAACAAAATGATATATAGCTTTTTCAGGCCATAATCTTTCATGTTTTGTTGTTTCGACAATTTTACTTGCTGGTTTATAGTTTGAAGATCGATTCCTTAATGGTTCTCTTTCATCGGATATACTAGTTACACTATTATTTCTACTTCGTTTTGCTCCATTCAATTCTGTAGAAGAATTCGATCGTTTACGATCTTCATACTGTTCCGACATTCAATTAGATTCAAAATGGAATTAATTATAGTCCTGGAAAATGAGTTTTAGTAAGTAAATATGAGTAAAATTGCCTGTAAGTTTGTAAGTAGAAGTGATGTTCGGAACAAACAAGTAACTCAGTTGGAGTGCACACGTGATTGAATGAGTCAGTAATAGGTTGATGATTGACGAAGACAGTAGGAAGTACGAATGAGTGAGAATGTAAGTGATTAAGTAAGTTAGTAAGAGAATTAGAGACTTAGAGAGCGAGTGAGCGAGTTAAAAACCACCTGCTCGTATTATGAATCCATATTGCATGAGTGAGTCACTCTTTTTGACATTGGTTTAAAAAAAAATAAGAAATGAAATGGTACCGGTTTTTTAAAAATATAAATAAATCTGAATATTACTAAAACCTCTAGAATTAATCTAAGGTTTACTGACTTATCTGAAACATATTCAACTGATGAGGTGCATTACTTTATATGTAGCATATAAGAAGCGTACCAGAAAACGTCAATATGGAATATATCGAAATCATATTGATTGGAGCTGCTGTCAAAACTTCGCCATTTAAATATGTTCCAGGATCCAAGCGATGACAGTCGCAATGGCTATTATTGCAACTAATTGGGAAAGGTAAGCCGATCATAATCCCTTAATTAAAAAAGAGGTCCCAGCGTTGAAGAAGTAGTGCAGGGTGGGTACCTAAAAAAAAACAGTGCAGTCAACAGTGAGTAATAGTGCAGTATAGTTAGGAATGTTGACACAAATATTGTTGCTTTGTCTCATTTCGTTTGTGATTGGCGCAACTTATGACACCGAGGAAGGAATTAGATCCGTTTGGCTCAGTGCAGCTGCATATTGTTCTCCTAGTACATATTTAACTCGTACATATTCTGGACCCACAGCGGGATTTGTTCCAACATATTATATTCATTCCAATTCGTCTTCCGGTGATACAACCGGTTATATTGGATATTTACCTTCTGCTAAAAGTATTTATGTTGTTTATCGAGGATCGAGTTCCATATCGAATTGGATTGCTGATCTAGATGCATTTAAAATGGATTACTCCTCTTATCCAGAATGCAACTGTCAAGTACATAAAGGTTTTTATTTATCTGAACAAGTTGTTATTGATGATGTTATTGCAGAAGTTTCATCGTTACTAAAGAAATTTCCTACTTATAAAGTAAAAGTAACAGGACATTCACTAGGTGCAGCTATGGCTCAATTAACTTCAATGGATTTAATAAAAGCTGGAATCTCTGCTTCTGTGTATAACTTTGGCCAACCTCGAGTTGGTGATAGTGCTTATGCTTCATTTGCAACAAAGAAAGTTCAAACATTTCGAGTAACACATTACAAAGATATTGTACCACATTTACCTATTACAGCGGTAATGGAGTTCTATCATGTTTGTACTGAAGAATATGAAGATAGTAACGGTAACTTAAAGACTTGCACAAATACTTGTGAAGATCCATCATGTGCTGATCAATTCACAGAGTCACAATGGGATACTGAAGATCATCTTACTTATCTAGGCCTTGATATGTCATGCGCATCAGTATAAATGAAGTGACAGTAGTAGTATAAATATCTCATGCACAAAATTGTGTATCTAATTAAAAAGTAATTTCTCCAAAAATTGTTTATCTTCGTATTATACACAAATAAGTAACTTATATAAGTAACGATGCCAATTCAGCACCATCAGCATCTGCTGATTTCACACTAATATTAATTTTACCTTCTTCATCAACTTGTATAGTAGTAACAATATTGCATGGAACAGCAGCTACCGTGAAGGCAATATCAGCAACATGAACAGTATCCGCAAATACTTTAAAGAAACCAGTATTCGTATTCACAACAGATTTAATATGACGGTTCGTAGGTAATGCGGTATTCTTATCCAATATAACACTATCACCAAATTTAATAGCTTTAGTTAAGCATGGAGCCGTTGGTGAATTGGTTGGTGGTTTATCTAATAAACTTTGTTTCATTAATGTTTTACCATGTAATACGGCACCAATACATTGTACTTCACTATTTTCAAATTTTATTTTAGGATAAGTAG
>JACCDO010445363.1_pt1 | contig 19165 bp, 21 predicted proteins | sample 7446101 | NCBI WGS metagenome assembly JACCDO01 (sample SAMN15323440, study PRJNA562643) | freshwater metagenome | isolation source: river surface water | place: USA:Blue River Watershed | collected 2017-08-16 | reverse complement strand
GCTGTTATGTCTTTAGCGCCACGTTCGATTAAATAATTCATAGCTGCAACTAATGTGCCACCAGTCGCCAACATTGGATCCAAGATGTAGCACTGCCGACCGCTCAAATCCTCTGGCAAGCGATTGGCATATGTAGAGGCCTGCAAAGTTTTCTCATCACGCACCATGCCCAGAAAGCCAACCTCAGCGCTAGGAAGCACGCGCATCATTCCCTCCAGCATGCCAAGACCAGCACGCAAAATAGGCACCACCACAGGTCGTGGAGTAGACAACATCGCACCTTTAGTGGTGGCAACCGGTGTCTCAATCTGAACTGGTTCGATCTTTACTTCACGTGTGGCCTCATACGCCAACAAGGTCACGAGCTCTTCCACCAGGTGTCTAAAAACTTGGGAGTTGGTTTTTTTATCGCGTAGTACCGTCAATTTATGGGTAACAAGTGGATGATTTACGACGTGTACTTTCATGGTGGCACTTTACTACCAAGCACAACGGTGGAACCATGAGGCATTGCATTTTTCGACCCGGGCTTAAGTGAGGAAGGTGTGAGATGGAGAACGAATCCATGGAGTTCGCACTGATTGCCTGGCGTGATGATGGGCAATGGCGTGCCTCACAACTACCTGATGATGCAACATCAGATATCGGTGTCGCGTTAGATGCCTTGCGAGCGCAACAGGTTGATGGTGGAGCGATTGCGATGTTGGCGGTTGATGATCAATTCTTTATTTTGATTCGGCAAATCGGGGCTCGGATGCAGATGGTCTTAAGTGATGTTATGACATCTCTAGATTATGAAATCGCAGCAGAGGTTCTAGAGCTATTGGATTTGGAGTTACCAGAGGAAGATGATGCTGATGAACCAGCTGGTGATCTAAATATCTTTACTGATTTGGGTTTAGATGCGATGGAACTGCAATTTATCTGCGATGATGATGAAATGTTTCCTGATGAGCAACTTGAAGTAATCGCCCGTCGAGTCGGATTTGGTGACCAGTTCGTAGAATTGATTGAAAAGTTATAAATGGATTATGAAAAGGCAATGCGCGTAGCTTTAGAGCGCGCAAAATTCGGTGAATTGGCCAGTGGTGATGTGCCTGTTGGCGCGGTCATGCTAAATAAAGATGGCGCCATTATTTCTATGGGCAACAATCAGCGAGAATTACTTAAGGATCCGCTAGCACATGCTGAAATTGTTGCGATTAAATCCGCATCTCGATCAATTGGTTCTTGGCGGCTAGAGGAGTGCACCTTGGTTGTGACCTTAGAACCATGCGCAATGTGTGCGGGTGCAATCATGCAGGCCAGAATCCCCCGAGTAGTTTTCGGTGCTTGGGATGAAAAAGCGGGAGCTGCTGGCTCAATGTGGGATTTGTTGCGTGATCCACGGGCGCTGCACAAAGTTGAGGTTATTACCGGAGTTCTCGAGCAAGAGTGCGCCGGCGTATTAAAAGATTTCTTTTCTAAGCAGCGGTAGCCCTCGCGTATAGTCACCCACGGTGGCGTGTCCGAGCGGCCTAAGGAGCGCGCCTCGAAAGCGCGTGTTGGGGAAACTCAACCGTGGGTTCAAATCCCACCGCCACCGCCAGTTATTTAGCCTTTTTATGCCCTGGAATAGATGAGATGAGTTTCTGGGTATATGGCTTAGCTGGCTTATCAAATATCTGTTTTGTATCGCCAGACTCTACGAAAACGCCATTCTCCATAACATAAACATAATCCGTTAGATATCTGATGACACCAAGATCATGTGAAACCAAAACTATGGAAAGTCCATCATTAATTAATTCACCAAAGAGTTCAAGAAGCTGCGATTGGGCGGATTGATCAATGGCAGAGGTTGGTTCATCCGCAACGAGAATTTTGGGCTGTGCAGTAAGCGCACGCGCTACGGAAGCGCGCTGCCTTTGTCCACCCGATAAAGAGAAAGGGTATTTACGAGCATCAATTTCGCTGATACCCATACGTTTCAAAAGTTGCAGCGCAATCTCCCTAGCCTTTTCTTTATCTTTAGTTTGATGTTGCAATACACCTTCAGTAACTGCATTCAGGATACGCATTCTTGGATTCAAACTGGAGTAAGGATCTTGAAACACCATCTGAACCGCTTTACGAAGTTCGCCTTTATAAGTTTGTGTACCTTCCTGAATATTTCTGCCCATGTAGGTAACTTCTCCGGCAGTGGGAATTTGGAGACCGGATAAAACTCGAGCCAATGTTGATTTTCCGCTGCCTGATTCGCCTACGATGCCAACTACTTTTCCTTGTGGCAATGTGAAATCTACATTCTGTACCGCTTTAACCTCATCGCCATATGCTTTGAAGGTTACTGAGACTCCCTTAGCTTCAAGTAGTGCGCTCATTTTTTAGCCCCTAGAAAAATCTCGTCATATCTGATGCAAGCGGTTTCATGATTTGTGTCAGCTTTTTTAAGCTCCATTTGAGTGCCAATTCGACACTTATCCTGAACAAAATCACAGCGATCAGCAAAACGACATCCAGTCGGCCACGCGCCAACGGTTGGTGGCTGACCCTTGATAGTCACTAGCTTGCCTCGCGGCTCAACTAGATCGATTCTGGAGTTATAAAGCGCATGTGTGTATGGGTGCAATGCGTTTTGAATCTCTTCCGAAGGTAGTTTCTCAACAGTTGCACCGGCATGCATTACAACAACGTCATCACAGATTGAATTTATCAATTGAAGGTCATGAGAGACCAGAATGATTGAGGTATTTAGGTTCTTTCGGATCTCCTTAAGAAGATCCATGATTTCAGCTTGAACTGTGACATCAAGACCAGTAGTCGGTTCATCAGCAACAATCAACTTTGGATTCTGAGCAATAGCGCAAGCAATCATCACACGTTGCTTCATACCGCCAGAGAGTTGATAGGAGTACTGCTTCAATACAATCTCTGGCCTACGAATCTGAACCATTTCAAGTAGCTCGATAGAACGTTTATGAACGGTTTCGCGATCTAGCTTTTGACCTTGATTGATTGCCTCAGCAAGCTGGTCACCTATTGTGATAACTGGATTTGGTCCAGCAAGAGCAGATTGTGGAATGTAACCTATTTTCTTGCCACGAATTTCTCGCCAATCACTCTTGGTGGCATTTACAAGGTTTGTGCCATCAAAGATGACGCTGCCAGATTCGATATAGGCATTGCGACGTCCCAAGGTTCCAACCAGTGAACGGCACAACATAGTTTTACCGGAGCCAGATTCGCCAATTAGCCCCATCAACTGGCCATGTCCTACATCAAAGGTAGCGCTATCAACTATACGTAGACGGCGGCTACGTGTGACTTTGACATCGATACGAAGTTGTTTAAAAGAAACTAAGGGATTGCTCACTAATTGCCTCGATCTCTACGTGATAAACCTTCAACAATGAAGGAAAGTGAAATGGCAGACCAGCAGAGAGCAATTCCGGGAAATATGGTGATCCACCAAGCATCTCCTAGGTAAGTACGTCCATCAGCGATCATGGCACCCCATTCTGCGGCGGGAGGACGTGCAGCTAAGCCAAGGAAGGAGAGACCGGAAACAATAATAATTACTAAAATGAAATCACTTAGCGCATAAGCCAAACTCTCTGATGAAACATTTGGAGTTACATGCTTGAAGATAATTCTGCGCTTTGAATAACCCATGAGTTGAGCAGCTTCAATATAGTTCTGCTGTAAAACTACAACGGCTCTTGTACGCGCAATACGCGCATAGCGCGCCCAGTTCATAATGGTCAGAATTATGATTACATTAAATAAGCCAGGGCCAAGGAATGAAATCATCGCAATTGCGATAATTAACAAGGGGAAGGCGTTTATGCCATCAATTATCGAACTGACCAAAGAAACAAAATACTTGTTCTTCGAAATCCCCAATATGATTCCAATCAGAGTTCCAATGGCTAGTGGAATTGAGACGCCAAGGAATGCAACACCAATATCAGCGGGAACCGCGGCAAAAGTTCGGGTCATAACATCGCGACCCAGTTGATCAAGACCAAATGGATGAGCCCATGAAGGGGGTTCGAATGAATCGCCAACAAACTCATCGGAGGCGTACGGACTAATAAGTGGATAAATCACTCCAAGAATTGTGATGGTTAGGAACATTGAGATTCCCGTGATGATTCCGAAGCCACCTGGCAACGCAATCCATTCACGAGTTCGTTGAAGACGGGTCGAAGACTCGGCTGCGGTATCAATTTTCTTCATATCTTCACCCTTCGATCAAGTGCATAAGCGCAAAGATCGCCAATAAAACTTAAGAACACCGTGATAACACCAAAGAATAGGAGAATGCCTTGGACCATCGGATAATCGCTGGCCAAAACCGCACCGACGAGTTCGCGGCCAATGCCGGGAAGCGAAAATATAGTTTCCAGAATAACAGTAGCTCCTAGCATGGTTCCCATCATGTATGAAAGAAGCACAACTGTAGGAGCCATTGAAGGCTTGAGAATGTAGAAGAAGAAGAATCTGCTTCGACCTACTCCTCGGATGATTCCGGTTTCAACAAACTCCTCTGATTTAGTATCAACTATGGAGCTTTGTAGTACGCGGGAAATAATCGCTACCAAAATTAATGTGTTTATACTTACGGGCAGCCAGAGATATTTGAGATTTTCTGGAAACTCACTTACATAGCCAAACACTGGAGCCCAATCTTTCTGCACGCTAAATAACAAGATTCCAACCATTGCGATGAAAAAGTTTGGAGTCGCAATAATGATTGAGGTGATGCTACGGAACGCATAGACCATAGATGCGCTATTTGACCAGCCGATAAGAGTTGCAATTGGAATTGAAATTAGAAATGCAAAAAAGACAGACAGGAAGATGTAAGTAAGAGTTAAAGGCAAGGTGTTTCGAATGGTCTCTAATACATCAACACCATTGACAAGTGAAACGCCAAGATCGCCACGGAAGAGGCCTGCGGTGTAACTAATGAATTGTTCCAACGGAGAAACGTCGAGTTTAAGCTGCTTACGTAGGGCTTCTACGGCCTCTTGTTCAGCTCCGGCGCCGAGGCGAGTGGCCGCTGGGTCACCAGGTGATAGTCGAATTAACAGGAATGAGATGACCATGACCCAGAAAGAGATGGTCACTGCGCGAACTAGGCGACCCAAGATCTTTCTGAGAAACAAATTTCCTGTCACTTATTTTCCTCTCAGTCTCAAACTTAAGTGGTAACAAGTAAATCACTTTACTTGTTACCACTCTAGTTAATTCTCACTTAGAGAGTCAGGATTCAACTGACTCTCTAAGTACCCTCGTTAAACGTCCTTATCAACTTTTCAATTAATTATCTGACTAATTAATCGACGGGAAGTGGAGGATTTGTTGCAACGATAAATTGCAACTGACCTGGAAGTAATGCCTCAACCAGGTTATCTCCGATACGGCTACCGGATACATAGAAACGGGTTCCAATCGGAATGAAGATAGAAAGATCATAGGCAATTTTCTCTACAGCAGTGAGTTTCTCCTTGATCTTTTCATTGCTTTCTGAGGCAGCCGCATCATTTAGTAACTGAGCTGTTTCAGAAATAAGTGCATCAGGAACGTTTGCGTTACCCGCCCAGACTCCTCCTGGTTTAAACCAGTTTGAAAGTTGCAGAACAGGTGTTGCAGCATTATTGCCAAACCACATCATTTCCCAATCACGCTTGTTGATAACACCCGAGATGTTTGTATCCGGTGTAACCATTTCAATAGTGACATCGATACCGACAAACTTTAGGCTGCTCTTAACTATCTGAGCCGCATCCTGCCAGAACACGCGGTTTGGAACATGCATCGTGACTTTGAAGCCATTTGCATAGCCAGCTTGCTTTAGAAGTGCACGAGCTGCAGCGGTGTCGCGCTTTCCATTATTTGGAAGAGAGCAGAGATAGAAATCATTGTTGAACTCGAACTGCATTCCGCATGAAGGCTTTGACAAGCCCGCAAAAGCGGTTCGCATAATTTGATCTCTTGAGACAGCAAGTGAGATTGCTTGGCGAACGCGAGCATCCTTTAAAGCCTTATTTGGCTGCAAAGGACCCATGTTGAAGGCCAGCATGAATACGCCTGAATCCTTCTCACCGGTTACTCGGTACTTAGTCTTGTCCCATTTGGTCTTTGCAGCTGTTAGCGGCAACTCCATTGAGTAATCAATCTGGCCAGATTGGAATGCAGCCAAACGAGTATTTGCATCTGGAATCGTTACAACACGAATTTCTTTAACGACTGGTTTTGCCCAGTAGTTTGGATTCGCAACAGCAACGAAGGTATCTGAACCAGGTGTGAACGTCTTCACCATCATTGGTCCACCAGCTACAGGATTCTTGAAGTACTCCTTAGCTTTTGCCTCGGTATCTACTTTGCTTGCAGGGTGCAGAGCCATGAACTCTTGCGCCAAGGCAAAGTTAAGTCCAGGATATGGACGTTTCAATGTCCAGACCAAAGTTTTGCTGTCTTTTGCAACAACTTTGTCGACCTGATCAATATATGAAGCTGAGCGCTTTGAATTCACCCAACGTTCAAAACCTACAACTGCATCATTAGCAGTGACAGCGGTTCCGTCTGAGTACTTTGCATCACGAAGTACGTGTGTAACCGTCTTCTTATCTGCAGAGATGCTTTCAGAAGCCACTAGGTCACGACGAGGCTTTCCAGTTGAGTCATAACGGAAAAGTTTTCCTTGAATGATGTAAGCCATTTGGCCCTCGGTGTAACCACCAACTGGATTGATTGGATCAAGTGCCTGCACACGGTGTAGAGCACCGTAAATAACAACATCACAGTTTGCTTTTGCTGCTGTAGTTTTTACGTTACATGTTGCAGATGGAGCAGCTTGAGTTGCTTGAACACCAACTAATCCACCCATGGCGATGGCCAGGGTTCCAACCAGAGCGATGAAGGATCGCTTCTTGTTGCGTACCATTAACATTCCTCCTTTTGTGAACGGTTAACGATTTACCGAAACTGTAATGTAAGGTGGCGCAATTAGATAGAGGCTACGGGTATCAATTTTTTTATAAAACCTGGGGCACTGGAGATGTTTTTGATCGTGAAAAGGGGTCCAAAGTGAGCATGTTTGATCTAAGAGGACAGACCGCCCTAGTCACAGGGGCTCGAAAAGGCATCGGTTTCGCTATGGCCTCGACCTTGGCCGAGTATGGAGCAGACATCATTGCCGTCTCTTCCAACCAAGGCGCCGATGATGAGTTGGCCACTCGGGTCAAAGGGTTCGGCCGCTCCTTTTCCCACTACACCGTGGATCTTCGGGTTCGAGAAGAGACCAAGCAGCTTGTATCTGAGCTCGGAGATCGCCAGATAGACATCCTCATTAATAACGCCGGTATTGCAAATCGTGCTGAGGTTCTAGATCACACCGATGAACAATGGGATGAGATTCTGGAGATTGATTTGAGCGCCCCATTCATCCTGTCGAGAGACATAGCAAAGGGAATGGCTTCCAGGCAGTATGGAAAAATAATCTTTACCGCCTCAATGTGGACCTTCTTGGGCGGAAAGAACGTCATCAGCTACACCGCTGCAAAATCAGCGTTAGGCGGTTTGGTGCGCGGACTATCAAATGAACTTCTGCCTCTGGGCATCCGAGTAAATGGGATTGCACCTGGTTTCATTGAAACCGATATCAACAATAGGGTGCGACAGGACAAGGCGCGTTTTGAATTCTTAACCTCAAGAATTCCGATTGGAAGATGGGGCAAGCCAGAGGATCTTTCTGGAACAACTTTATTCTTAGCCTCGAAGGCCTCTGATTATGTTAGTGGAGTTGTAATTCCGGTTGATGGTGGATATTTAGCTAACTGAGCTTCCCCGCAACACCTCAGCAGGTTTTACTAAGACCTCTGCCAGGCTGGCTCGCATATTTAGTAAATAATGTTGTTGAGTATGGAGTTCATATGCTTTTCGATCCTGGTATTTTTCATAGAGAAAATATTTTTGGGGATCGGCCTCATCCAGCGATAACTCGTATTGCAGATTACCTGGCTCTTTCAGAGTTTTTTCAATAACCGGGTTAATTACCTGCAAAAACTCCTGATTTTGGCCCTCTTTGATCTGGAAAATAACCACTAAATTAAACAACTTTTCACCACGCAATCTCATTTATTAAGGGTTGATTGCTGGCAAAGCGCAGGCATTGCTCCTCAATTAATTTTCTGCCATGTGGTTCAAACGCAGATGAGTTGCCGCCAACATGGGGCGAGATTATGAGATTTGGTGCCTGCCACAGTTGATGATCTGGCGGCAAAGGCTCGGGATCGGTTACATCCACAGCAGCTCTGATTTTTCCCTCATTGAGGGCAGATAGAAGAGCAGAGGTGTCAACTACTGGTCCCCGCGCTACGTTTATGAGTAATGCACCTTGCTTCATCTTATTAATTCGCTCACTATTCATAAAGTGCTTGGTTTCATCATTAAGCGGAACAATCAAAATAATTATGTCGAAGTCGGAAATCTCCGCGTCAAAGGATGTAATGTCCTTAACATGGTTTCGAGAACTCCTAGCAAACATCTCAGGCTTTACCTCAAATGCATTTAACATCGCAGAAATCTTGCTGGCAACAGAACCTGCACCGACGATTGCAACTTTTTTACCGTAGATTGAGTCGAGTCTTTGGTGATCCCAGGTACCCGATTCTTTATTGTGCACAAATTTATCGATGCCACGCAGGCTAGAGATAATTAATCCTAAAGTTAGTTCTGCAGTAGAAAAATCATGCACCCCCCGCGCATTAAATAGTCGGACTCCATCTCGCTTAAAAGCCAGCGCATCGTCATAACCTGCCATCAAGAGCTGTAAAACCTTTAAGTTTTTGAGTTGAGGAATAATCGATAGAGCATTCACTCCACCCATATATAGCGGCACATAAATCTCGATTTGAGAAAGCTCAGCAGGAGTGAGCTCGGCAATTGGCTTGGAAATGCATGTGAAATCCGCAGGCAGATTTAGATCAGGCCATTGGCACCAAATAGTCGTCATTACTTCCAATCCCTTGAGTACTTTCGGCTTAATTCCTGCTTTAGAACTTGGGAAGCATTGCTCATTAAGTGGCTCATTTCAAGACCGGAGTCTGCCAGGCATACAACGCCAATAATCTGGAAGTTGCTTTTGATTTTCCTCATCGTGGCAGCTTCGGCACTGCCACAAATCAAAACCACCGGAACTTGATGTTTTTGAGCTAACCCCAATAATGGGTGAACTCCCTTCCCGGAGAGAGTTGTCTTATCAATGCGGCCTTCGCCAGTAATTAACAAGGATGCCTGCTGAATTTTCTCTTCAGCTTTGCTTTGCGATAAGAAAAACTCAGCTCCCGAGGTTACTTGAGCATCAAAAAAAGTTTTGAAGATAAAGCCGATTCCACCAGCACCACCGGTGCCCTCGGTGTTTGGTTTAATCTGCGGGAAATGTCTCTGGCAGATTTTGAACCAGCGACGCATGGCAATCTCTGCACGCAGGCGGCCAAGTGAATTCAAACCTTTTTGTTTTCCAAATGCGAATATCGCACCACTGCTTCCCAGCAGGGGATTTTTAGTATCGCTTAAGATTGTGATTTTGCAGCTTCCAAACAGATTAGATTTTAATAAATCGACAGATTCAAAATCGACACCTACGGTTTCTTGTAGCCCATTTAATCCATAAGAAACAGAATTGTGTTTATCATCAAATACCGAAATTCCAAGAGCCTGAAGTATTCCAATTCCGCCATCAACACTTGCGCTACCACCAACGCAGACCAGAATTTCTTCATAATTAATTGGCTTGATAACTTTTAATGCTGCACCAATTGCAGCAGAAGATGCCTGCCAAGGATTTGTTCTACCTTTTAGATATTTAATGCCACAAAGTTCAGCCACCTCAATAGCTACCTTCTTGCCATCTGGGCTGATCGCATAATCGGCATCATGTTCATTAGCTAGCGGACCGTTAACTTTTATGGTTTTTCGTTGCCAGCCCAAGGAAATTAACGCAGCGATTGATCCGTCGCCGCCATCTGCCAAAGGAATGGTGCTACTTTCAACGCCTTGTGCGCTCATGAATTCGGAGATAACTTCAGAAATCTCACTTTGAGTTAAGGAGCCTTTGAATTTATCGACCGCAATTAAGACGCTCATACAGCGAGCTTTACATGGATTGCAGAGCGTTTTGCGCGTATTGGGTTAACTTCTCTATATCCCCGCCATTGGCCAATGCTTCAGTCCAGAGCGCACCACCCATACAAACTCCTACGCAACCCAGCTTCAAATAATCCTGCACCTCGGATGGTTGGACTCCGCCAGAGACCACCAGCTTTAACTCAGGGAGCGGTTCAAGAATCGCTTCTACAAAACTCAGACCACCAACCGACTTTATGGGAAAGATTTTGGCTGATGTTGCACCAAGTTGCATGACACGAATGATTTCCGAAGGCGTCATCGCGCCAGGAGTTACTGGTAATCCCAGTTCGACCGCTTCCTTGATAATTCTCTCGTCGGTATGTGGTGAAACCGCAAACGCTGCACCCATTTTGGCAAGTGCTCGAACCTGTTCGATAGTGCGAACCGTTCCACCACCCAAACGAGTTACACCTTCACCGAGTAATCTTTCAATGATGTTTAAAGCATTTGGCACCGTCATAGTGATTTCGATGCTAGTCATAGAAGTTGGATTCCACGCTTTAGCTAATCGATAAGCAATCTGCTCATCATTAGTGCGAATAACACCAACCACACCATCTAATTTGGAACTCATAATTAAACCGCGGTCAATCCAGCATCCATAGAAAATACGCTGCCATTTACAAATCTTGCTTCTGGGCTGAGTAGAAATGCAATTCCATTAGCGACCTCTTCTGGAGTTCCCATCTTTCCATCAAGTTGGCGGGCCTCCATAAGTTTGCGACGTGCAACTGGATCTGGATCATCGGCGAGAATTCTGCCAATCCATGTAGAGTCAACAGTTCCTGGCGCGATTGCGTTGATTCGAATTCCATCCATAGCATGATCAGCAGCGATACATCTGGTTAGCCCAACGACTGCAGCTTTTGATGAGCAATATGCCACGCGATTCTTTAAACCAACCAATGCTCCAGCGGATGCAACGTTAACTATGACTCCACCGCCCCTGGCAATCATCTGGGGTACAACATGTTTACACATGATGAACTGTGCGGTGATATTTACCGCAAAAGTTAAATCCCATTCGGCCTGCGTCGTTTGACTTACGGTGCGGGCAAAACCCACGCCGGCGTTGTTTACCAACGCATCTATCTCGTAATTGGCCACTAGTTGAGAAATAGCCCGATCTAGCCCATTTGCATTGGATAAATCAAGGGCTTGAATCTCAACCTTTGCTCCAGATAATTGAATTTTGCGCTGGGCGAGCCCTAGATTGTCAGAGTCTTTATCGATTAGGTAAAGATCATATCCTTGGCTTGCCAATTTTTCTGCGGTAGCTAAACCAATTCCATTGGCACCACCAGTAATCAGGGCCAATGGCCGATTGGAATCTAAGTAACTCATAACTTATTCAGCCACGACCTTGTTTCTTAGAACTCCAATTTTCTCAATTTCGATTTCGATCACATCTCCATCTTTCATGAAAATTGGTGGATTGTAGAAAGTTCCAACTCCGTGAGGGGTTCCGGTTGTGATTACATCGCCTGCTTCTAAAGTGATTCGCTGGCTTATGTAGGAAATCAAGTAAGGAACATTAAATACCAAGTTGCTGGTATTTGAAGATTGCATGGTCTTGCCATTCAGTCGCGCTTCAATCTTCAGATTATGTGGATCACCAATTTCAGCTGGCGAAACAATTCTTGGACCGATTGGGCCAAAGGTGTCATAAGACTTACTCCTTACCCACTGACCATCTTTTGATTGTGCTTCTCTGTCGGTTACATCGTTCATGCAGGTGTAACCGGAGACGTAATTAAGTGCATCCGCCTCAGATACCTTCGTCGCGGTTTTACCTATTACTACGGCGAGTTCTGCCTCCCAATCACATTGAGTAACACCCTTCGGGATAACAATATTTGCCTCGTGACTAATAAGGCTGGTGGTCCACTTAGTGAAAAGGATTGGCAAGGTTGGAAGTGGAACATTGGCTTCCTTAGCGTGATCTCGATAATTAAGACCAACAGCGATGACTTTTCCGGGGCGGGGTAATGGCAGCGACACTGGGTATCTCCTCTTGCATAAATGGTCTAAATGACTCCGATATTAATTTCCGCTAAACCCTATCCTTCCGAGCCAAGATTGTATACAGTAAACGCAATACTAACTTTGGTGCGGAGCGGGGGATCTATAGTGAGGTTGGCCTTTGGTCAGGGAACGGCAGCGGGTTCAGATTGGGTTAAGACACTCTCTCAGCAGCTCGGCTTCGAATATCAAGAGGTGAATACTGATTCAGTTGACTCGCTTGTGGAAGGAACACAAGGTTGCGATGCCATTATCGTTGCGTTGCACAAGTTGACTGCGGAAAAGATTGCAGCTCTTCCAACTAGCGTTAGATGTATAGGTCGACTTGGAGTCGGTTTAGACAATATTGATCTTGATGCTGCCGCAGCACGCAAAACTCCGGTTATTTTTCAACCGACTTACGCATTTAATGAAGTTGCCAACCATGCCTTAGCCATGTTGATGGCGTTACATCGTGGAATTTTCCAAGCAAATAATGGCATCAAAAATAATGAATGGATTCCAGCTCCTAAAGTTGCCCACATCGCTTCATTACAAGACTCAACACTCGGTGTAATTGGATGTGGTCGCATAGGTCAAGCCTTAATTGAAAAAGCAAAACCTTTATTTAAATCAATTATTGGTTTTGATCCTGCAGTTAAAACAGAAATTCCTGGTGTGCGTATGGTTAATTCCATTGATGAACTTTTGAATGAGTCAATGTTTGTAAGTCTTCATGCGCCTTACATGAAATCTACACATCACATGATTAGTGAACGAGAGCTCTCGATCATGCCTAAAGGTTCAATTCTGGTAAATGTTTCGCGAGGTGGATTGATAGATGAAGAAGCTTTGGTTAAATCGCTAGAAAGCGGACATCTTGATGGTGCCGGACTAGATGTATTTGAAATTGAACCACTTCCTGATTCATCCAAACTTCGCACCACCAAGAACTTAATTCTCACGCCACATATCGCTTGGTACTCCCAAAGTGCTGGGCCAAGATTGATGGAATGGGGAGTTCGCGATGTCCTCTCTTATCTAAATGGGGGCAATGAACTAAATGGAAAATACGCCGTAGGTCCCTTCTAAGAAATGGAGAAATAGACACAATGGAAGAAATCTTCGTGCCAGCGGTAGGTATGGCAATGGACAATGTCGTGCTTTTGGAGTGGCTAAAGAACCCCGGGGACCAAGTAAACGTCGGCGATGTGATTGCAATCATTGAGACCGATAAAACAACCATGGATATTGCAGCAGAAACCTCTGGAACTTTAGGTGCGCACAGATATGCGCTGAATGCCGAAGTTCCGGCCGGTCAGACAATCACCGTAGTGCTAGCTCCAGGAGAAAGTGAGTAATCATGACAACTGATAAGGCCTGGGGAAAGAAAATTCTCCGCGAGATGCTACTCATCAGAAACTTTGAAGAGACCGCAGACAAGTTAACTTTACGCGGCAAGGTTCCAGGTGGAATGCACAACTCTTCCGGTCAAGAAGCTGTTGCTGTTGGTGTTATGTCTGCTCTCGATCCAAAAGATGTTATTGCAACAACCCACCGCTCTCATCACCACACAATCGCTAAAGGAATGCCAGTGGATATTGTGATGGCTGAGCTTTTTACAAAAGCAACGGGATGCTCTGGTGGTCGTGGTGCATCAATGCACTTAGCCGATGTTGAAAACGGGCACTTTGGTGGTAATGGAATTGTTGGTGCAGGTGTTGGTATTGCAATGGGCGCAGCTATGGGCATCAAACAAATGGGCCACAAGAAGGTTGCGGTTGGTTTTGTTGGCGATGGTGGAATGAACACTGGTAGAACTTGGGAAGCGGTAAATATGGCGGTTATTTATAAGCTGCCATTTATTTTGATTGTGGATAACAATCAGTATGCTGTAGAGACGTTTGTTGAGAGAGTTACCGGCGGAAATGACATCGCTAAACGTGGCGCTGGATTTGGATTACCCTCTTACACCATCGATGGACAGGATGTTGAAGAGGTGCACCGCTATACAAAAGAGGCACGCGAACGTGCCCTAGCTGGTGAGGGCCCAACCTTTATTAATGCCCTTACTTATCGCTACTACGGCCATAATGTCGGCGAAAAGGGCCAGTACCGCACGCAGGAAGAAATTGCCGATTGGCGTTCACATCGCGATCCAATCGATCGATTCAGCGCAAAATTGATTTCTGAAGGGGCGCTATCTCAGGGCGAGTACGAAGAGATGATTGCTTCTGTTGCAAAAGAAATAGAGGCCGCAGTTGATTTCGCAGAGAAATCACCTCTACCTGATGTTTCAACAATCTTAGATGGTGTGGATTCAGGATTATTGGGGGTTCGCAAATGAGCACTTCAACTCCAACAGCACAACAAAATCCAACCTATTCAGAGGCTTTTCAATCTGGAGTAAGAGAAGAGATGAAGCGAAATGAGCACATCTTCATCTTGGGAACCGACTTAGTGGAACGTGGTGGTCACTTTGCGCAGGTAAAGGGAATCGCACAGGAGTTTGGACAGGATCGCGTTAAAGATTCGCCAATTTCTGAGGCGGCAATGGTTGCTGCTGGTTTGGGTTCAGCCATGTATGGCTGCCATCCAATTATCGATTTAAACTTCATCGACTTCTCACTTGGCGCGATGGATGAAATTGTTAATCAGGCAGCCAAGATTCGCTTTATGTTTAACCGTCCAGTTCCAATGGTTATCCGCGCCACCTCTGGTGTTGCGCTAGGCGGAGCCCATCACTGCAACTCACTTGAATCTTTGTTTGCACATACCGCTGGACTTTCAGTAGCGGTTCCTTCCCGTGCCTACGATGTTAAAGGTTTGATCAAGACCGCACTTCGCACTCCAGATCCAGTAGTTTTCTTGATGCATAAGAAGTTATCTGGTGTACGCGGTGAAATTGGTGATGAGAACACACTAATTCCATTTGGAAGTGCCAACGTTGTTAAGCCCGGCAAGGATGCCGCCATAATTACCTATGGATACACGATTGTGACCGCTCAAAAGGCGGCACAAACATTGGCTGAACAGGGTATTGATGTGGAAATCATTGATTTACGCACTCTTTACCCCCTAGATACCGACACGATTAATGAGACCGTGCAGCGTTTTGGCCGTGTAGTTGTTGCTGATGAAGCTCCCATGTTTGGCTCAATAACCGCCGAGATTGCTGCAACTGCATCTGAGGCAAACTTCAAACATCTAAAGGGACCGATTGTTCGAGTTGGTGGAGCTAGAGCACCTCTAAGTGCCAACCCACAGATGTCTGAGGCCGCTATTCCATCGGTGGCAGGAATTATTGACGCTGTTAAAAAAGTAATGTCCTACTAGCGAGAAGAAAATAATGACTACAAATGTATTTGATCTGACTGGCAAAAAAGTTGTAATCACTGGTGCTGCAGGAGGTATTGGCAGTGCTACATGTCATCAACTTGGTGGCGCAGGTGCAGTTATTTTTGCAACTGATGTAGATGAATCAGGGCTACAAAGATTAGCCAAGGAACTTGAAGCTAAGAAAATAGAGGTCCATACCTTTGTCGGCAATGCCAGTAAAGAGGATGACGTAGTCAGAATTTTCTCCGAGATTGCAAACAAGTTTGGGGCTCCTGATATTTTGATTAACAATGCGGCGCAAGGAATTCACACTGCGCCACAGGACACCACTGTTGCGGAGTGGGATCGAGTCATGGATACATCTCTAAAAGGCTACTTCCTAAATGCCAGGGAGTTTTCTAAATTAGTTTTGCGGGCCAAGAAGAAGGCTGCGCTAGTTAACATTGCATCAATTGCGGGCAGCTCAGCGATTGGCCGCGGTAATTTTGCTTACAGCACCGCAAAAGGCGGTGTAATTCAGATGACCCGTGAACTCGCAATTGAATGGGCGACCGCTGGAATAAGAGTCAATGCCATCCAGCCATGTTCGGTGAACACTCCTGGGTGGCGTCGTTGGGTAGAAACTGAGGGTGAAAAAGCCCAGATTTTGATGACCAGATTGCTTCAGGGAATTCCATTGGGAAGGGTTGCAGAGCCAGAGGACATCGCAAATGCGGTGCATTATTTGGCAAGCGATGCCGCGGCGATGGTTACTGGAGTCATATTGCCGGTTGATGGGGGCAATTTAGCCTTCAACGCAGGTGGCAATTTAGGTCATTACTAAACCTTTACCCGGTCAGGCAATAAAGAAAACATGGCAAATCCTTTGTAATGCGACTACAGTTATTGTTAACAAACAACAACAAGGAGTCAACATGGCAGATCGGCCGTTGTCTTTAGGTATTGCTTCACGAAGAGTTTTAGCTGATGTAGTTACCGATGATCTGCGTGAGGCGATTGTTTCTCATGAACTTGAGCCGGGACGTCGCTTAGCCGAGGATGACTTGGCAGCCCAAATGGGAGTCTCCCGCGGGCCGGTCCGTGAAGCGCTTATGAGATTAGAACGTGAAGGACTTGTACATATCGAAAGACACAAAGGTGCGCGTATCGCATCTTGGAATAAGCATGATCTAGAGGAAATTTACTCGCTGCGAAGTGTTTTGGAAGAGTTAGCTCTGGAATGGGCCTGTAAAAATGCAACCTCTGCAGATCTTGCGGAAATGGAAGAGATACTTACCTACTACCGAAGACTTCCAGATAAACAAAGAACGCCGCGTGAAGTAAGCAAGATTGACTTGGATTTTCACACCGCGCTTTTCAAAGCAGCGCATCATGATCGTTTGTTTAAGGCTTGGGAGATTTTACGTTCTCAGATCCACGCATTCCTGGTCTACACCTGGTCTCGAGATGAGAATGTAAATAAGAATTACATGCCAACTTGGGAGAGTGACCACCAAAGAGTTCTTGAAGTGGTTTCGTCAAGAAAACTTGGTTCGGCTCGCAAAGAGATTCATGACCACGTATCACGTGGCTTCGAACGAGTTTCAAAACACTTTGCCGAAGCACCGATTGCTACTGAGTCAAAACCTAAGAAGAAGCGTTAACTAAAGCCCCTTTTCTAACTCGACAATGCTCTCCCAAATAGGGCTAGAAATGCTTATTCCACCTTGGTTTTTGGCTCTCTGAATATTCTCAATTTGACCAGGAAGCAACACGGGTTTACTGATATCTGATGGTGTTGTCCCAGAGATTTTTGCTACCGACTCAGCAATATCTTGAGCAAATGAGTCACCTGGTACGAAAAATTCTGGATTCATGGCGATTAAAATGGTGCCATTGCCCCGTTGATATCTTGAGCTGGTCGCTGGGTGTCCACCAGAGATTGCGCCACCGAGAATTTCAATCATTAAAGACATGCAGTAACCCTTATGACCGCCAAATGGAAGAAGCGCTCCACCTTCGTAAAAAGCATTTGGATCCAAACTTTCAATACCATTCCTATCTATGACTGTGCCGGGTCCTATTGATTGATTGTTTGCTCGCGCTACCCGCAACTTGCCTTCTGCTGAAGCCGCGGTGGCAAAATCAATCACCATGGGAGTTTCACCATTTGGAATTCCCGCAGCAAATGGATTGGTGCCAAATAACCTCTCTCGTCCACCAAAAGCTGCGACAGACGGATCAGAGTTGCACCACATTAAGGAAACATAATTATCAATTGCCAAAGCCTCTACATACTCACCAAGTCTGCCAATGTGATTAACATTTTTTACGGTAATTGAGACAGTTCCTAAATCTTTGATTTTCTCTCTGACAATATCAAGGGCAAATTTGCATGCAATCTGACCCCATCCCCAGTTTCCATCAATTGCTACGGTTGCACCACGCTCGGAGATTAATTCGGGCTTTGCATTTGGAATAACCGTGCCTTTTTTAACGAAGTTGGTGTATTCAATTAAACGTATGACGCCGTGTGATGCGTGTCCAGCTTCCTGAGCCAAAACCAATGAGTCAGCTACAGAATCTGCATCTGCTATCGGGGTTCCCACTTTTTGCAAAATCTTGGAGGCGAGTTGAAGCATTTCCGATCTAGATATAACGGCCTGCGCAACTGATTCAGACATAGAAACCCTTGACCTCCGCAGCAAAATCGTTAACAATTAACAACTTGAGGGTATAGGTCCCGTCGGCAGAAAGCAATAATCAGGCAAGGAGTATTTCCATGAAGGTAGTCGGGATTGAGACCATCAGGCTCGAAGAGTTCCCCGCGATTATGTTTCTGCAGATCCACACAGATGAAGGTGTCATCGGGCTTGGTGAAAACTGTGTAGGGGTCGAAACTGTTGAGACCTTCATTCACGAAACCGTTGCACCACGCTTGCTTGGTAAAAATCCCCTGGAAATAACCGCAATTCATGAAACCTTGCACCAAGATTTTCTTGGCTTTGCCGGTTCTGGAATCGCGGTACGGGCGGCCTCATCAGTTGATATTGCTCTGTGGGATATTTTAGGAAAAGTTACCAATCAACCTTTGTATCAATTACTTGGTGGAAAGGTGCGAGACAAAATCCGTGCCTACAACACCTGTGCGGGAAGTGCTTATGCAAAAGGATCATCAAACATAGATCGCAATCGATCAGCGCAGATTGGTACTCCGACTGGTGATCAATTTGAAGATTTAATCGGTTTCTTAAAGGAACCAGAAAGTTTGGTAGCCAGCCTCAAGCAAATGGGAATGACCGCAATGAAGATCTGGCCATTTGACGAAGCTGCGATGCGTAGCGGTGGGCAAACAATTGACAAGAAAGATCTCGCTGATGGAGTAAAAATAATTGAAAGAGCTAGAACGGCCGCGGGTTCAGATTTTGACATCATGCTTGAGATGCATTCGCTTTGGTCGGCTCCAGCTGCAACAGTTATTGCAAAATCGGTAGAAGAGTTTGATTTATTCTGGATTGAAGATGCTATTCGTCATGAATCCACCGAAGCATTGATCAGATTTAAGAACTCTATGAATATTCCAGTAACTGTGGGAGAAACTACTGGAACCCGTTGGGATTATTTGCGTTTACTTTCCTCACGAGCTGTTGATCATCTAATGATTGAT
>JACCDO011675211.1_pt1 | contig 19167 bp, 13 predicted proteins | sample 7446101 | NCBI WGS metagenome assembly JACCDO01 (sample SAMN15323440, study PRJNA562643) | freshwater metagenome | isolation source: river surface water | place: USA:Blue River Watershed | collected 2017-08-16 | reverse complement strand
CGCCGTCGAAGGTGCCGCCGAGCGCGCGAGCCTCCTGGGCCAGCTCAGGCCCAAAGCCGGGCATGTCGGCAAAGCCAATTTCGACGTCTTCAATAGGGATGCGGCTAGCGAACGCCACGCCATTCCACTGGTTGAGGCCGTGCAGGGTCACCTGGTAACCGGCATCCTCGAAGGCGGCAATCGGGAACTGCTCGGGCTTGCACTTGATCTCTTGCATGGCTAGCACGTCGGTGTTGCTGCGCTGCAGCCAGTCGGTGACGCGACCCACGCGAGTGCGGATTGAGTTGACGTTCCAGGTGGCGATGCGCATGGGTAAAGCCTAAGAGACCGCTTAGCTTGCCGCGGTCTAGACTGGTCGCATGACCGTTTCTTCGCCTGCTTTTCCGCGTCTTGTCGAGCTCGTTAAAGAGCTAGCCGTTGTGCACGGCCGAGTCACTCTTTCGAGCGGAATTGAAGCCGACTACTACGTCGACCTGCGTCGCGCGACCCTGCATCATGAGGCCGCACCGCTGATCGGCCAGGTAGTTCTGGACATGCTCGACGAAAACGGCATTACCGACTTTGAAGCCGCGGGTGGACTAACCATGGGCGCCGACCCGGTCGCCACCGCAATCCTTCACCAGGCAGCTGCGCGCGGTCGCAAGATCGACGCCTTTGTGGTTCGCAAGGCCGCCAAGGCTCACGGAATGGGTCGCCAGGTCGAAGGTCCAGACGTACGCGGTCGCCGCGTCGTCGTTGTCGAAGACACCTCGACCACCGGTGGCTCACCGCTGACCGCCGCCCAGGCACTTGAGGCCGCCGGCGCGATCATCGTTGCCGTGGCAACCGTTGTTGACCGCGACACCGGCGCCAAGCAGGTCATCGAAGAGGCGGGCTACAAGTACTTCAGCGCCATCACTCTCGACGACCTGGGTCTCCGCTAAGCCCAGATCGCGCGGTGCGCTGCAACGCATACGTTTCTCACACTCAGTTAGGCCAGCAATGAAGCGCAACCTACGCCCGTTCATCCTCTTGGAGTTGGGCAGTTTCATCAGCCTGATTGCCGGTTCGATGACGTTCATGCTGATGCCGTGGATCGCCATCGAGCTGACCGGTTCGGCCACTTCGGCCGGGCTGATGGTCACGATCACGAGCATTCCTGGCCTGATTCTGGCGCCTATCATCGGCGGTTTTATCGATCGATTTGGTCGTCGTCGCATGGCGATTCTGAGCGAGCTTGGAACGGCTGCAATCAACCTTGCCATCGCTGGCATTGCGCTGAGCCTCGGGCTCAACCTGCCAACGCTGATAGCCATTGCTGTGCTGAAGACCATCGTCGGAGCGGGAGTGATGAGCGCGCGCAAGTCGCTGGTGCCCGATGTGGCAGCCGCCGGAAACCTGACCCTCGAACGTGCAAACTCGATTCACGAGTCGGTCGCCGCCGCAGGCTTTGCTACCGGACCAGCCATCGCCGCCATCCTCGTCTCGACCATCGGCGAGTTCAACACGTTCTTTGTGGTTGCGGCGCTCGGGTTCCTCTCGGGCCTCGTGATGCTGGCCATCCGCGTTGTTGAACAGCGCGAGGCGCACGATGACGACGAGGGGCGCAACTGGATCAGCTACTCGATTCAGGGCTTCAAGATTCTTTTCGAGACACCTGCGGTGCTAACGATCATGAGCGCGTTCCTGGTGCTCGCCATGATCTACATGCCTACCGAGATGGTCGTGCTGCCGGCTTACTACAACGCCATTGATGAGCCAGAGAGCATGGGCTTTATCCTGACCGTCATGGCCGCCTCGACGACGCTGGGTTCACTGCTTTTCGAGCGCGTGGCCAAGCTGCTTAGCTTTGCAAACATCCTGCGTTTCGCGATTTTGGGTGTCGCGGTTGGCATGATTCCGATGGCGTTCCTGCCCCCGCAGTGGGTGATGTTCGCGTTTGGTGCGATCCTCGGCTTTGCGTGGGGCCCGTTGCCCGTGCTGCTCAACACCGTCATTCAGCGCTTGGTGCCGGCCAATAAGCGCGGTCGCGTGTTCAGCCTCGAGATGACACTTTGGACCGCAGGCCCGATGATCAGCATGACCTTCGCGGGCATGGCCGTGGATGCCTTGGGCGTGCACGTGGTTTACCCAATGTTGGCAGCCCTCGTGGTCGTCGCGGCAGTGTGGGTGTCGACCCGAAAGTCGTTGGCCGACCTAAAGCGCGCCGAAGCCGTCGAATAAGGGGCTTGTCGGCTAGACGAGCTCGAATACGCCCTGGAGGATCTCGGTCGGGCGGAACGGGTACTTCAGGATCTCTGCGTCATCGGCAATTCCGGTAAGAACGAGCACGGTGTGCAGGCCCGCCTCGATGCCGGCGACCACGTCGGTGTCCATGCGGTCGCCGATCATGCCGGTCGACTCGGAGTGCGCCTGAATCTTGTTCATCGCCGAGCGGAACATCATCGGGTTTGGTTTGCCCACGATGTACGGCTCGCGGCCGGTGGCCTTCGTGATCAAAGCTGCGACAGAGCCGGTAGCCGGCAGCACGCCCTCGGCGCTTGGGCCGGTCGCATCTGGGTTGGTTGCGATGAAGCGGGCGCCGTTGTTGATCAGGCGAATCGCCTTGGTCAGGTTCTCAAAGTTGAAGTTGCGGGTCTCGCCCAGCACTACGTAGTCCGGGTTGAAATCGGTCATCACATAGCCGATTTCGTGCAGGGCGGTGGTCAGCCCCGATTCACCCAGAACGTATGCGGTGCCGCGCGGCTTCTGCTTGTTCAAGAACGCCGCGGTCGCCATCGCCGAGGTCCAGATGCGTTCCTCGGGAACGTCGAGCCCGCCGGACTTCAGGCGTGCCGAGAGGTCGCGCGGGGTAAAGATCGAGTTGTTAGTCAGCACCAGGAATGGGGTGCCGTCCGCCTGCCACTTGGCAATCAGTTCGCGTGCACCTGGCAGGGGGTGACCCTCGTGCCAGAGCACGCCGTCCATGTCGGTGAGCCAAGCCTTGATATTGCTGCGATCTGCCATGCCACCAGCCTACCCGCGGGTGCTCCAGCGCTCTAAACTGGGTGGAGGTGTGCTGGGAAGACGGGTCGGCGAAAGAGAACGTGCCGCACAACCCGAGGGAACTCCATGACTTCAACCAGCGAATACAACAAGCAAATCGCCCGTGAGCGCCTGGGCGGCCTGCTACTAATTAGCGCCGCCGTGCTCGCTCTCGTTTTGGCTAACTCCCCGCTTGCCAGTGCATACCAAGCCGTGATTCACGTCGAAATCATCAAAGAGATTTCGATCTTCGTGTTCTTCTTCAGCGTCGGAATCGAGCTTCGCCACGAGATTCGTCACGGCTCGCTGCGCAACCCGCGCACGGCTATCGTGCCCGTCTTTGCGGCTATGGGTGGCATGCTCCTACCCGTCATCATCTATTCGGTTTTCAACTCGGGAACGCCAACCGAGGCCGGCTGGGGCATTCCCATGTCGACCGACATCGCCTTCGCCCTTGCGATATTTGCGATCGCTGGTCGGGGCCTCTCTAAGGCGACCCGCACCTTCGTCATGACCGTTGCCGTCGCGGATGATTCGCTAACCATCCTCATGATCGCGGTTTTTTTCACGGCAAGCTTCAACGTGCTCTCGATCATCTCGCTCGCGGGCGTTGTTGCCGGCCTGCTCATCCCTGGCGCTGGTCGATTGATGCCGAAGCTAGGCCCAATCGTTTCGTATGCGGCCCTGCCACTCTTCGCCTTTTACTCAGCCGGAGTCAACCTTGCTGGGCTCGACGTCGCGGCTGCCGTGGCATCGCCAATCGCTATAGGTATCGTGCTCGGTCAGTTGGTTGGAAAGCCGCTCGGTGTTCTCGGCACGGCCTGGCTTGTCACTAAGTCACGACTGGGCTCGCTGCCAAGCGGCCTAGGTTGGCGCGACCTGCTCTCGGTCGGCTGGCTGTTCGCGATGTGCTTCACGGTCTCGATGTTGATGGTCGAGCTCTCGTTCCCGGCTGTGCACGGCGTGGCCGCGTTCGGCGAGGGTTCGGTCGACTCTCGGAGCATCTCGATCATCAGCGTGTTTGTGGCCACGACCATTGCCGGTGTGGTCTCGGCGCTCGCGATGCGTGCGCGCGCCAAGGCGATCAAGGCCTCTCGATGAGCGACGCAGAGACGAGCTCTGTAGACAACCTGTCGCCAGAGCAGACCACTTGGGGCGTTGGCCCATGGCAGGGCGAGTGGCCCGCCGGCGTGGGTGAGCCCGGCAACCCATACGACCCCGAGCTGCTCACCAATGGCGACACCCGAAACGTGCTCGACCAATACCGCTACTGGTCGATGGACGCGATCGTCGCCGAGCTAGATTCCCGCCGCCACAAGTTTCACGTGGCCATCGAAAACTGGCAGCATGACCTGAACATCGGCTCGATCGTGCGCACCGCTAACGCATTCCTCGCCGCCGAGGTGCACATCATCGGCAACCGTCGCTGGAACCGTCGCGGAGCAATGGTCACCGATCGCTACCAGCACGTGCGCCATCACCCATCTGTCGAAGACTTCATCGCATGGGCGGCGACGGCGGGCGCGGAGGGCGGTCAACTGCCAATCATCGCGATTGACAATGTGCCTGGTTGCCAGAAGATCGAAAAGTATGCCCTGCCCGAGGCATGCGTGTTCCTGTTTGGCCAGGAAGGCCCGGGCCTTAGCGAACCGGCAATCGAGGCGGCCGACGTCGTGCTCGAGATTAGTCAGTTCGGCTCAACTCGATCGATCAACGCCAGTGCTGCCGCCGCCGTCGCGATGCACGCCTGGGTACTGCAAAACGTCGCCTTCGACTAGCCCGCGAAGGCCTCTGGTGGGAACGCGTTCATGGTGTTGATAATGAAGAACGCAACCTGTGCGAGCAAGGCCAAAATAACGAATACGCCAACGCCCAAAATCACCTTTGTCGAGGTAGTTCTTGCCATGAGGAAATCCTTTCGTCTGGGACACGAAGACCATGTCCGCAACTAACATATGAATGCCCACCGACATTTATATCGCCGGGGCGGCGCGAGCGCAGCGAGAAGCCCATGTCGATTCCGCACAAGCGCCCTTATGCCTGTGACGCAACTCGACTAAACTTGAGCAGTAATAGCGCAATCGCGCGATTGCATCCCCGATGACGAAACGAGGGTGAACCATGCCTGCAGTAGTACTGGTCGGCGCACAGTGGGGCGACGAAGGCAAGGGCAAGGCAACAGACCTGTTGGCCGAGCACATCGACTATGTGGTCAAGTTCAACGGTGGCAACAATGCGGGCCACACCGTCGTCATCGGCAACGAAAAGTATGCGCTACACCTGCTGCCATCGGGCATTCTGACCCCGGGCGTTACCCCGGTGATCTCGAACGGTGTCGTCGTAGACCTGGCGGTTCTGTTCCAGGAGCTCGATGCGCTGAACGCCCGCGGTATCGACACCAGCCGCCTGCGTCTGTCGGCAAACGCTCACATCATCACGCCTTACAACGTGACCCTCGACAAGACCTCCGAGCGCTTCCTTGGCAAGCGCGCCATCGGCACCACGGGTCGCGGCATTGGCCCGACCTATGCTGACAAGATCAACCGTGTCGGCATTCGCGTACAGGACCTGTTCGACGAGAGCATCCTGCGCCAGAAGGTTGAGGCAGCGCTCGTTGCCAAGAACAACCTGCTGACCAAGGTTTACAACCGCGCCGCCATCAAGGCCGATGAGACCGTCGCCGAGCTACTGTCATACGCCGAACGCGTGCGTCCGATGGTCGCCGACACAGCTTTCGAGCTGCACGAGGCTGTCGCAAGCGGCAAGACCGTTCTGTTCGAGGGCGGCCAGGCCACCATGCTCGACGTCGACCACGGCACCTACCCGTTCGTCACCTCATCGAACGCCACCGCCGGCGGCGCATCGACCGGCTCGGGCATCGGCCCTGGTCTGTTCACCACCGTCATCGCGATCGTCAAGGCATACACGACCCGCGTTGGTTCGGGTCCGTTCCCAACCGAGCTGTTCGACGACAACGGCGAGTTCCTGCGCGCCACCGGCCACGAGTACGGCACCACGACCGGTCGCCCACGTCGCTGCGGCTGGTACGACGCCCCGATCGCCCGCTACTCGGCTCGCATCAACGGCGTCACCGACTTCGTGCTCACCAAGCTAGACGTGCTCACTGGCCTCAAGGAGATCCCGGTTTGCGTCGCTTACGAGGTTGACGGCAAGCGCTTCGACGAGATGCCTGTCTCGCAGAGCGATTTCCACCACGCCAAGCCGATCTACGAGAACTTCCCGGGCTGGAGCGAGGACATCAGCGTCTGCCGCACCTTCGACGAGCTGCCTAAAAACGCACAGGACTACGTGCTAATGCTCGAGCGCATCAGCGGTGCGCGCATCTCGGCGATCGGCGTTGGCCCGGCTCGCGACGCCATCATCGTGCGTCACGACATGCTCGCTGGCAAGTAATCAAGACGTATGCGCCAAGCGCGCAAAGCGAAACCCCCGCTCGTTTGAGCGGGGGTTTCGTCTATCTGTCCTGTGGTCGGCCTTCCGGCCGGTAACCCACTAGCTGCTCGGGGTGGCCGTCGCGGTCGGAGCGGTAATCGTCACGCCAAGGATCGCGGCGCAGTAATTCTCACCCTGCACCTGAGCAGCCAAAGGCTCGAGGTAGCTAACGAGGGTGACCGCATCCATGTCGTAGTTGATCGACAGGCGCTGCATGCCCACCTGGGTCAGCATCTCGATCAGGCTGCCATTCGGGTCCGCGGCGAGCAAGGCCGCGTCGTTGCCCTTGAAGAACTCGTCGATGTAGCCCTGGTTGTCGTTGTTGGTAAAGGCCGCGTGCGCCTTGCCGAGGCCTTCGTTGAACGCGATACAGGCCTTTTCGTCCTTGTCAGCGCCTAGCTGTGGTGCAACGTTTACCCCGTACCACCAGGTCCAGCCAACGAAGCCGAGGGCTAGCACAGAGAGGATAATCACGATGTCGGCGAAGCCGAACTTGCGCTTCTTCTTCACTGGTGCAACGGGCTTTTCGTCGGCGTTCAGGGCCGCCGGCTTGGTTGTTTTAGGCATGTTCCAAGGGTATTCGATGCACCGGCGAAAAAGACTAGAGAAAACAGGGGGCTAACCGAACATCGGCAAGGTCGCGGCTCAGGTCGTTTGCGACACTTAAACCTCGATCCACAAGGGGATGAGTTGACCAAGAAACCGCTTAAGGCACGCCTCACCAATGCCCTGCTGTTTGTTGCAGCGCTTGGCTCGGGGCTTGCGCTCGGTGGAGTGAACCTTGCCTCGGCTGCTCCAATCACCTACTGCGGTGATTTTTCGTACGACGGCGGTTGGGGAACCCAGACTGCGACGGCAACTTACAACTCGAGCACTTCGCAGTGCGAAATTTCCTTCGTCAACAACGGCAACTTTGGCCCGAGCGCATCATCGATCGCGCTGCCTGGCCACCTCACGTCGGTCGACATCGTGGCCGTGGGTGGTGGCGGTTCAGGAAACTGGGAAACCACCAACTGGGCGGATTTCTACTTCTCGAGCGGAAACACCAACAACATCAGCGCTGCCGACAGTGGTGGTGGCGGCGGCGGTGGCGCTGTGTGGGAGGCATCAGGCTTTTCGGTCAACCGCAACTACAGGTTCTCGGCGGCCGCAGGCACCGGTGGCCGACTCACCGACTACGGATCTCCGTTTGGTGGTGCCATGGGAGTCGACGGAACTTCGTCGACTTTGAGCGTTAACAACGGCACAACCACAACGACGTTGACTGCTGGCGGAGGCCTTGCTCCGTCCAATACGAACTGGTCGCAGGGTGGTTCGGGCGGTTCGGCAAGCCCAGCAAGCTTCTCGGGCTTCAACCGCTACAACGGCACTTCGGGCCTCGGTACGAACACCAACAACACTTCTCCTTATGGTGGCGTTTGGGTCTATGGGCTGGGCAACCTCGGTGAGGGTGGCGGATCGTCGTCGTACAGCAGTAACACCGCGGGAACCCCAGGTAGTGCCTACGGCAGCGGTGGCGGTGGCGGCATGGTCAACGACGGCGCTTGGGCTCCGAATGACCTGAGCTGCTACATCTACGGTGGCGAAATGTGTAACGGCAAGGACGGCATCGTTCGCTTTAGCTGGGCTGCCGTGAACTACATCCCCGTTTACCTGCAGTCACAGCCAAGCCTCGACTCGTCTAACCCAGTCGTCGGCCAGGTACTTACCGCAAACAACACCCTAAACATCGGCGTCGATGTCACTCCGGCTCCGACGATCACCTACCAGTGGTATCGCTGCAGCGGTTCGACGCCGTACGCCTGGGAGGGCAACGTTCAGGCCACGGGCTGCACGGCCATTTCGGGTGCGACTTCGGCAACCTACACGCTCGTTTCAGCCGACCTTGGGTACTACATTCAGCCCAAGATCACGCTGGTCAACAGCGGCACTGGCAGCACTACCACGCTGGTCGCCTACACCGAGTCGACTCAAGATCGCGTTGTCACCACGCCTTCGGCCCCGACCATCTCTTCGGCAACGCCTTACAGCAAGACGCCATCGTCGGCCAAAATCGCATTCGTTGCAGCCAATTTCAACAACTGGAACGCCGGCTACACGGCTTTTAGCGCTGTGCGCACTGCCGATGACGTTGCGGTGGGAACTCTGACATGGGATGGTAGCGCCTACCTCAACCTCACGGGATTGACTCCGAACACCGCATACTCGCTCAAGGTGAAAGTGACGAACGCGGCTGGAACATCGGCGGGTTCGGCCACAACCCTAAGCTTCACAACGCCGCTAGCGGTTACCAACAGTGAGACCCCACAAATCTCGTCGACCGACATCCGAGTCGGCAAGGCCCTTAGTTACACCCCGGTTACCACCTGGTCTGCAAACTCGACTCCGACCGTTACCAAGACTTGGTACTACTGCACGGCATCGAAGACGGCCGCCTACCAGAGCGAGGGAACCAACACAGCTCTCATTAGCGGCTGTACCTCAGCGGGCACTGCCACCAGTTTGACCTTGAATTCGGCACACCTTGGCAAGTACATCGTGGTGCTCGAGACGGCCACAGATTCATTCTCGACCTCTTACCACCGTTCGGCCTCGACCGTCATGGTCACCGGAGAATCTGATGCGCCGGTATTGAATTCGGTCACCATCAGCTATCACTACCGAGCGACTTTCTACTATTCAGCCCCAACGTTTTTGGGCTCGGGCGCGCAACAGTACAACAGGCTTCAGCGCTCGAGCGATGGCGGAGTGACTTGGGTTACTGAGGCCGAAATTTCTTCGTCGTCGCTAAACGTAATGGGAAACAGCTTTACTGGCGGTCTTACCTATTTGGTGCGCGTTGCGATTAAGAACTCGTCTGGAACCTATTCAGCCTGGTCTAATTCGATTTCTGTCACTATGCCCCGAGCGATTTCGGTTACTACCTACCCGACGCTCAGTGGCGGCGGCACGATTGGTAACAGCCTTACGTTGGGCACAGGAACCTATGCTTCAGATGGAACCCAGACTGCTGGCAACACCGCTTGGTACGCATGTTCGACGCCGTTGACAGCCTCAAGCGGCACTTCAGCGATCAGCGGTCTGTCGGCGGCTGGTTGTGTAAGTCAAACCGTTTCGACGAACCTGACCACCTTCACGCCGACTTACTCGGGATTGAACACCAAGTACTACGTTTTTGCGGCGCAACAAATGCTCGACTCGTACGCGTCGAACATTTGGGCTCGAACCGCGACCGTGCAGATGCTGATTCCGCCAGACGCGCCAACTGCTGTGGTCGGCACTCCGACCTCGCAGACCGCGATGAGCGTCTCGTTCACGACGCCGGCCATGCCAGGCGCATCGGCGATCACTGGATACAAGTACTCGGTCGCCCCTGGTCCGTCCTACTCGGCATGGACCACCCCAGCATGGACTCTCGCGGGCACTGCGACAACCTTCAACATCACCACCGGGTTGACCGCCGGCACCAGCTACAAGCTGCGAATCTATGCGGCCAACTCGTATGCCACTTCGGCTGCCTCGGCAGACAGTGCGGCAATAGCAATGCCTTCTGCGCCTGCGATCGCAGGGCTGCCGACCATCTCGGGCACGGTTGCCATTGGCTCCACTTTGACCGGCAGCACATCGGCTGCCACCGTGACGGGTGACCCAACCCCTAGCGTCACCACCGAGTGGTACTCGTGCGCGAACACGACCGACGCCGCAACGCTGACCGGTTCCTGCGCGGCCATCACCGGCGCGACCTCGAGCACCTACACAATCGGCGGCGAGCAGTCGTCGAAGTACCTGGTTTTCAGGATGACCGCGACGAATACCTACGGAAGCGCCTCGGCCTTCTCGCTCGCTAGCGCGCAGGTGCCTGGTGTGCCTGGCGCGGTCACGGGTGTTTCAGTGACCGTGCTGTCGACAACCTCGGTGCAGGTTGATTACACGATGCCAGCCCAGACCGGCGCCGGCCCGGTAACGCAGATCAAGTTCCAGTACGGCGTTCCGCCATACAACAACTGGACCACGCTGTTCCTCGCTCCCGACCTGAGTGGGTCGTTCACGGTGACGGGTCTCACCGCCAGCACCACGTACAAGGTCAATATCGTCGCGCTCAACAGCGTCGGCATGGGGCCGGCGGCCGAGAGCGCCGCATTTACTACGTTCGGTGCTCCGTCGGTTACTGCAGCCCCTACTCTGGCGGGAACCGCTGCGGTCGGACAGACTCTGACCGCAACCGAACCGGTTGGAATGCTCACCGGAAACCCAGCGCCTGCCATCGATTCGCGGGCTTGGTACCGTTGCCCGACCACGCGTGCGGCGGGCGATTCGGTCGCCGACTGCACCGCGATTTCGGGCGCGACGGCTACCACCTACTCGGTAGCTTCTGCCGATACCTCGAGCTACCTGGTTTTCGCAGCCAACGGAAGCAACTCGCAAGGCAGTGCACAGGCGCGTTCGGCATCGACCGCGATCATCGCAAACGTGCCCACTGCACCTAGCGCAACGCTGCTCAGCCTGAACGGCTCGGGATCCGTGTCGGTTACCCTGACCCCGGGACTGGCCAACAACTCGGCGATCACCGGTTACGAGTACGAGCTCAATGGATCCGGCAACTGGGTTTCGACCGGTTCGACGGCAACCACCTTTACCGTTGGTTCGCTTACCAACGGCACTCAGTACGCGTTGCGCATCCGTGCCATCAACAGCGTTGGAACCTCGTCTGCTTCGAGTGCCGCGAATGTGACTCCATTGGCTGCGCCCACTTCGGGGGCTGCAACTCGCGGGGACTCGCAATTGGCCTTGAGTTGGGCTGCAACACCAGGCGCCACCGGCTACACCGTCAGCTACTCGACAAGCTCGGGTTCGGGTTATGTGGCAGCCACGGGTTCTTGCTCAACTCCTAGCACTACCTCGTGCACGTTGACCGGTCTGACCAATGGCACCGGTTACTACTTCAAGGTCTTCGCGAACAACGCGGCCGGCACCAGCCCGAGCTCAGCCGCATTTGGCCCATTCACCCCACTCAGCCAAGACACCACGCTTTCTGCCCTGGTGTTGCGAGGCAAGTTGACCGCTGGCAGCACCGCAATCGGTGCAGCGCTAAGCCCGGCATTCGTCTCAGGCACTCGCGCCTACACCGCTGACGTTTCGAGCGGCACCCAGTTTGTCACCATCACAGCAACGCGAGCGATTACCGGCCAAGTCATCAAGGTCAATGGCACGACGGTCACGAGCGGTTCAGCCAGTGCAGATATCGCCGTCGCCTATGGCGCCAACAGCATCACCATCGAGGTGCAGTCGGTCGAGCGCGTCACCGACAACACCTCAACCGCTACCGCGAACTACACGATTGCGGTCACGCGAGCGAACCCCGACATGAGCTCGTTCACCCAGTTCGCCACCACCGAGAACTCGGCTTCACCGGTGCCAGCTAACTTCACGCAAATCGGCGTCACCGGCGTTACCAGCCAAAACATCAACGCCATCGACTCCGCAATTGCAGCCCTGCCTGCCAGTGCGGTCGACACCCCGGCCGAGCTACAGATCGTGGTCAACGCTTACGTGAGCGTGCTGAGCCAGGCCAACGGTGGAACGCCGAGCACGCCACCATCGGCTGCCCAGTACACGGCTCTTGGTATCACCGAAGTGCAGACGTTTACTACCGCGCAGGTCACCTACCTGAACTCGGTCGTCTCGGCGCTCGCTCCTGAGGTGGCCGGCAACATCGCTAGCCTGCAGGTTGCAGCAACCTCAATTACCAACTTGTATGCGGTCGCTGCTGGCGGCAGCCTGAGCTCGCTTAGCGTTGCTCAGCTGGCAGCCATTGGTGTCACCGGTGTCACCGAGGCCAATCTCGCTGCAATCGTCGCTGCAATCGCTGCCACTGCAGACGATGGTTCGGGCATCAACACGATTGCCAAGGTTCAGGCACTCGTTGATGCGGCTAAGGCGAGCAACATTACGGCAATCGTCTCGGCAACCACAGGTGGTTCCAACAGCCCAGCGCCGACTGCGACTAACTTCGCGTCGGCAGGTGTGACGGGCGTGAGCGATGCGAACGCGTCGGCCATCGCGGCAGTACTTGCGACTCTGCCTTCGACCTCGAAAGACTCGACAACCGAGCTGCAGACAGTCGTTAACGCATACCTGCTGATTCAAGCGCAGGCAGCTAACGTCAATGTCTCGAGCGTGCAGTCGGTAGTAACCGCACTCGGTGCGGCTACCGTGAGTGCCGGCCCAACCGCGGCCAATTACGCGGCCATCGGAGCCACCACAGCCGCCGCGCTTAACACCGCCGGCATTGAACTCCTGAACAGCCTCCTGGGCGTCAAGCAGTCTTCGGCAATCGATTCGGCCGCCGAGATCAACGCAATCGCCGCGGCGGTTTCGGTAGTTCAAACCAGCGCCAACTCGGCAACCGTTTCAGACTTTGAGCTCATCGGCATCAAGGGTGTAACCTCGGCCAACCTTGCCACTATCAAGGCCCTGGTGGCATCGGCGCCGACCGGAGCAAAGGACTCGCTGGTTGAGCTTCAGCAGCTCATCGACAGCGCGATCATCGCAGCTGCCGCAACCAGTTTCGCCAATGCAGCCGCGACGCCTGGTCCGCAAATCAACCCAGTTCTGCCTCCTTCAGTTCAGGATTACCTCAGCATCGGTGTCACCGGTGTGAGCGGATCAAACGTAGTTGCCTTGAACACCGCGATTGCTGCGGCCGCAGCGGCAGCCAACCCAGCTGGCTCGTGGGTCGCGACCCCTCAAGCGATTCAGGCGATCGTCAGCACGTTGAGCTCTGCGCCGCTCGCTGCGATTAGCGCATACTCGGGTTCTGGCTCGGCGCCGACTTCGGCGCAGTACCTTGCCGCAGGTGTGGTCGGCGTGCAGGCCGCCAACGTAGAAGCAGTCAACTCTTATGTAGCCAGCCTCGCCGCGACCGCAACCGATAGCCCAGCCGAGTTGCAGACCGTCGTCAACGCATACAACGCCGTTGTCTCGGCAGCACTCGCAAACACGGGCAGCCACCTCACACTGCCTCAGTTGCAGGCGCTCGGCCTGACGGGTGTTACTTCGGCGAACCTGCCAGCCATCGCGGCAGCCATCGCTCTTGCCAACGTTGATGCCGTGACTTCGCTTGCCTCGCTGCAGGCAGTTGTCACCGCAGCGGCAACGCAGTTCTCCGCTTCGACAACCGCGCTCACCACCTATGCCGGTAACCCGGTTTCTGCGCCATCGATCGAAAACTACAAGGCCGCTGGAATTATCGGAGTCACCTCGGCTAACAAGGCGATTATCGACTTGGCCCTCGCCACGGCTAACCCGGCACCTGCCACCGCCGCCGAGATCCAGTCGATCGTCGAGACGGCCATCGCCGTTTCGGTGCAGCAGTTCTCGAGTTTCACCAGCACGCAGTTCCCAGTGCGCGTAAGCGACTTCGCGGTCGGTGGCATTTCGGGCGTGACTACCAACAACAAGGATGCGGTCGTCGCGATGCTAGCCGTCTTGCCTTCGACCTCGCGTGACTCGGTCACCGAGATCCAGCGAGCCATCGACTCGCTCAACCTGGTCGCCGCTTTGGCAAGCACATCGCCCGCAAACGAAGTTGCTAAGCCAAGCGTTCAAGACTTCGTCGCAATCGGTGTCGACCTAGGTTCAATCGCCGCCGACCCCGAGGCGTTTGCGTTCTTCCTCGACGTCGTAGCTAAACTCCCGGCTGCCGTTGCTGCTTCACCGGTTGCACTTAGCCAGCGTGCGGAGCTTGTCATTCAGTTGTTGCGAGTCGCGAGCAACAAGGCACCAGCAACGACTCTGACTGCCGAGAGCTTTGAGCTTTTGGGAATGACCGGCGTCACCGAATCCAACATCCAGCAGGTGTTGACCGAGATCTCGGCTGCTACCGATGGTGCCACCGGCCTCGTCTCGTTGCAGGCGGCATTCAACAAGTACGACGCTCCAATTGCAGCGCCAGTCGTTGACCCGACTCCAACTCCTACGCCAACTCCTACTCCGACCCCAACCCCAACCCCAACGCCAACCCCAACCCCGACGCCAGAGGTAAAGGTTCCAGCGCCTGCGGCAGTCAGCTTCGGCGCTGGCTCGACGGCACTGACGCCAGCTGCCAAGAAGGCCGTAGAGACCCAGGTTGGGGCAATGGTCAAGGCCAAGGTCAAGGTGCTCACGATCACGTCGGTCGTTACGATTCCGAAGAACGCATCCAAGGCATGGACCGCACAGGTTATCGCTGCCGGCAAACAGCGCTCGGCTGCGGTTGCGGCGGTCGTTGCTGCCAAGGTGAAGGCACTGCGCACGAGCGTCAAGGTCGTGCAGGTTGTTCGCACCACCTCGGTAGCAGAGGTTCGCGTTGTGCGCATTAGCGGAACCAAATAGCCGCCAAGACTGTTTAGCGATTCATGGCATTTGACGAAGATGGCCCGAGCCTCGAAGACGACGAGGCGGTTGCGGCATGGACAGCCGTCACGCTCGAGGCTGTGCGTCCGGCCGGTTCGCTCTCGCAGCACATCCCGTTTTATCGGCTCGCCTACTACCCAGATGTGCTCGACCTGCGTAAGGCCGGGTATGAGGTTGCGAATTTCAGCGAGCTTTTCGACAAGCTCGACCAGGCGCACTTTCGCCACGGAGCGGTGGCTCACGCGCTGCTGCACCTGCCATCGGATGCCTTCGGTCGGTTTGGCGATGGTTCCGGTGGCAATCTGATTTGGACCCCTCGTCGCGCTCGCGAACTCGAGTTTCAGGTGCGCGCCGCACTGCACCGCTTCGGTCTGAGCGATGTGCCGACCATCCTTCGTCGCATGATCGGCAAGGCATTTCCGGGCGATTCGATGACGCACATCGCTGTCGACCTGCTCAACATTTTCTTCTGGGCGGCGCTGGCTCAGGTGGCCCGCGATTACGCGTGGCGGGCTCCCTCGCTCGCCTTCGCGGCCGACTACCTCGAGTATCCCGTCAAACGCTCGTTCGCCCAATAGTCGGCGGGCGTTCGCCCAGTTAGGGGCCTGCGCTGGCAAGCGGTGCTGCGCTCGCGCTAGCCGTCCTGCTGCTCCCGCTCATCCCAAATAAATGTCCTACCCCCGCGACAACATAGGCATGTCGGCCGGTTCAAAAGACCGCCCGGCATTGCGGTTTGGCCGATCGGCCGGGCCTGGTCAAACGAGGGAGGGCAATTTGAAGGTTCGATATTTTGGTGCAGACGACCTCGACGTTCCGGTGAGCGCCGATGGCAAGGCGGCAATCCGAATCGTCTATCGTGGCGAATTCAACGACGACGACATGTTTCTGGGTGAACACCAGTGGATGCCACACCTGAACAAGTGGGTTGAAACCCGCCGCCTCTCGGCTTGGTGGTTCATGGGCGAAGGCTGGCTCTCGTCGATCACCGAAGATGAGGCCATGGCATTCATCGAAAAGCACCGGCCACGAAACGAGGCGGGCGAGGTTGTCGATGGGGTCAAACTCTCGGCAACTGTCGACTACCTGCTGCAGCTTGAGCACGACGAACCTTGGATCTTCGACTTCAACTTCGGTCAGTGGGAAGCCTTCAATTGGGACGACTCGATTGTCGGGTTCTGCCAGGTGCTCCGCGTCGATGACAACAACTGGTGGGTCGAGTTCTCGAGCGACGAGTTCAACAATCCCAAGCTGACCGACCGCCAGCGCAAGGCGATTCTGGATGCGGGCTTCGACGAACCTGTCGAAGGGGAGTCGCCCAACTACTGGCTGAAGATGGCCGATCCGACCGCAAAGCAGGTCGTTGCCCTCATTGAGCGAGTGCTCAACTCTGGGTTTCTCGAGTAATTGCGTCTAGCCTTGAATCGGGGAGGAGTTCTGATGACTCTAAAGATTCGAGCGCTTGCGGTATTCGCGGCGGTTGGTTTACTGGTTTCGGCTGCCGCGGTGCCTGCTCAGGCAGCTCAAGCCAGCAAGACTATTGCTAAGCCGCGTGCCGGCGGCGTGTGCCTGACGGTTAGCACTAAGGCGAAGGTTTCAGGCGTAAACCTCAAGTGCATCAAGAACACTCGTGGTGTCCTCCGCTGGACCCCGGTTACGGCCGCGGGCAAGATCATCGTCAAGCGTGCCACCGTCGCAGCTGCTCCCGTCACTACGACCACCGTCACCACAACCACTGCCCCAGGGGCAGTCGCTGACACGCCTGTGCGTGGCCCATCGGGTTACGAAATCGTGGCCGACCCAAACAACGGCGGCAATCCCGAAGTTGTCTATCCAGACCCAGCCGATGCCGAGCAGCCAAACGCTGCCCTAGCTCCCGCTGTCGCGACGGTTACTGCATCCAACCTGACTGAAACATCGGTCGACATCAGCTTCACCACCGTCGCAGGTGTCACGGGGGCCTACCAGGTTTACCTGCGCTACGACGATTCCTTCACGCTCAAGGGCGCTGATGGCGCAAACCCCACAGTGCGGTTTGATCAGCTGACCCCAGGCTGGGATTACGTCGCCTGCGTTTACTATTTGCAGCCACGCGAATCCGCCAAGACTTGCGTGAACATTCACACGCTCGGTACTACGCCACACACCACGAACTACCTGCCCGGCCCGACCAACGTCGTCGCTACCGCGGTCGATAACACCATCGAGGTCACTTGGGCAGAACTTCAGAACGCCCAGCGCTACTCGGTGAACATCGAGCACAACTCGTCATTCCAGGCGGGTGGCTACACCGAGGTCGGCGGTCAGCGCAACCACATCCGATTCAACAACGGCTCTGTCAGTCCTGGCCTGCTCTACAAGGTTCGTGTCAGCGCGCTGTTAGACAGTGGAGACTGGACGGTCGAAACCATGACGACCGTGGTCTCGAATGGCTCGCAACCTGCCCCGGCGCTCAAGCTGCCGGCACCAACCAATCTGCGCGTAACCGACGTAACGCCTACCAGCGTTTCGATTGCCTGGGATGTGCCGGCCGAGTCGACGAATGTCACTGCCTGGCAGGTGGTGGCTCGCCACGAGACATCGTTCACGGCGACCGGAGCGTATCCCGCCGACCGCACCTTCACGATTCCTAACCTCGCACCGGGTTGGGGTTACCAGATCATCGTCTCTGGCTATAACTCAAACACCGGGGTGTGGACCAACGAGGCGACGGTCAGCGTTCTGCTACCGACTAGCTAGCAAGTCGCGCATACAGACTGGCTAGAACGCTCTACTGGGGTGGGCTAGTCGCCCTGGCCGTGAGCCTTCATCTTGGCCTTGTGCTCTTGCACGAGACGGTTGTCAGCAACCCAGTCCATGACGGCAAACAGCACGCCCGAGACCACGAAGGTCAAGTGGATGATGATGCGCCAGATGACCGGTTGCCCGACCTCGGCCTCGTGCGACTCCGAGAGCTCGATGAAGTCCTTGAGCAGCTCAATTACCGACAGGGCAACCAGCGAGCCGATGAGCTTGATCTTCAGGCCCGAGAAGTCGATGGTGCCCATCCAGTGTGGGCGGTCGACTGACTCGTGGGCAACCTCAATCTTCGAGACGAAGTTTTCGTAGCCGGCGAAAAGCACGATCAGAATCAGGTTGGCGAGCAGAACGAGGTCGAGCAGGCCGAGCAGACTCAGCGTGAACTGGTGCGCGTTGGATTCGTTGATCTCGACGGCCATGTGCAGGAATTCCTGCGCGTAGCGCCAAACCAAGAGCGCTAGGGCACCGATTAGGCCAATGTAAAGCGGCGCAAGTAGCCAGCGCGCTCCGAAGATGAAAACTTCAAGAAAGTGCGTGAACTTCTTCATATTGGATCCTTGCTCCAGCTGCGCTGGCTCCAGTCGATGCCTCTAGATTACCGATGGGCCTCTCGGCTTAGCGGAACCTCAGCTGATTCTTCAGGTAAGAATCGGATTGAGGGTCCAGGTGCAAGTCCGTCTAAGCGCTGCGCATTTTGAAGGTGTCGTGGTGACCGACGCCATCCAGCTCGTAGCCGCCCGCGTCGAGCTTCCAGTAGTGCAGACGCATCGCGCCAGCTGTGTGCTCTTCGACATACATTCGCATCGCGCCGGCCTGCTTGCCGGCAACCTCACGGCGAATCTGACCCTTGAAGTTGTCGGTCAGTGGGTGAGCCTCGGTGCCGCCGGGAACCGAGTTTCGGTTCGAGATCAGCTCGACGATGGTTCGAATGATCTTGCGCAGCTTGGTTGCGTCGAAGTTGGACTCGGTGAACTCATCGAAGAAGCGCTCGCCGAAGTTCCACTTGACGGCATCCATGTTGTACTGGCGGCGGTCGACTGGCTTGTAGGTGTCGATCCAGTGACGGCGGAGCTCCTCGCTGAGCCACTCGGCGGCAGTGTCGAACTGGGCTCGGGTCTCCCATGGGTCGCGCTCGGTGCGATTTGCAGCAGCACGCTTGTCCTTCTTGAGCTGACTGTACTCGGCGCCCTGTTCGCGCAACTGAGCCTTGAGAGTAGCGTTTTCCTTTGCAAGCGAGTTTCGCTCTACGGCAATAGCATCGGCTTCCTCTTTGGCGCGCTGGGCCGCGTCGTTGGCGGCAATGACCTGGCCCTTCATGTGATTGACGAAGAAGGCGTTCTGGCTCAACTGGCGGTTCTCTGCCTTGGTGAGCCCAGGAACCGGAACGCTCGTCTCCTGCGCCTCTGCCTCCTTTGCAGCGGCCTCGATTGCCGCGTCGACCTCGGCCTCGGTTGGCAGGTCGATGGCAGTTACGGCCAATTCGGTAAGCTCATCCGTCGAATCCTCGGCAACTACACCGAT
>JACCDO011336595.1_pt1 | contig 19168 bp, 29 predicted proteins | sample 7446101 | NCBI WGS metagenome assembly JACCDO01 (sample SAMN15323440, study PRJNA562643) | freshwater metagenome | isolation source: river surface water | place: USA:Blue River Watershed | collected 2017-08-16 | reverse complement strand
TACTACTTATCCTTTCGATCAACAAGCATGTCGTAGACACCTGCCTGGAATCGAGGGTCGTTGGTGATCTGCTTGAGACGCTCCTCAGAGACCTCCTCGCCGTAGACATCACAGACGCCTCGGGCGATCTTCGTGAGACCCGACATGAGGACGTTGCGGGCGTTGGAGTGATTCATCTTAAATCCACTAGCAGTCATGTGCTCCGAGATTTCCCGAAAGCCGCGACCTCCAGGAAGGTCGCTAATGGTGCTGTAGCCGAACTGAGACTTGTGACCTTTGGGCATGGACATCTTGATTTACTCCTCGTTACCAGTGTTGACGATGAACTTCTCGCGGTCGACCTCGTGGACTCCAAACCGAAGCCTGAGGACTTGTTCCTCTCGGGGAGTGAGAGCATCGAGAGACGACTTGATCGCTGCAAGAACCTTGATCCGGTCGAGCTCGTCCTCGACGTTAAAGCTGTTCTCATCAGCAACTGTCTCGCTGATCGACTTTCCATCTGCGTCACCGATGTGAGCGTCGAGAGAAGTGAGATTTCGAAGACCACAGGAAACCAGAACCTCCTTCACAGAGTCTTCAGAGATTCCAACCATCGCCGCGATCTCAGCGTCGGAGGGTCGGGAACCAAACTCATCCTCGTAATCTCGGATGAAACAGTTGATGCGGTAGGCGTGAGCAAGAGTGTGAGGCGGAACCTTGATGTCGGAAGCGCTCTCGTTGACGTGCCGGCGTACGGCCTGCTTGATCCACCAGGAGGCGTAGGTGCTGAACTTGAAGCCGCGGCGCCAGTCGAACCGATCGACGGCCTTGATGAGACCTACGTTGGACTCCTGAATGAGGTCCTCGAGTTGAGCACCGGACTTGGCGTACCGCTTTGCGATCGAGACAGCGAGACGCATGTTGCTCTCGATCATCTTGCACCGCGCTGCGGTATCACCTGCCTCGATCCGTTGAGAGAGGAACACCTCTTCCTCAGCTGTGAGGAGCTTGGTCTTGCTGAGCTGCTTGAAGTAGAGATCCATAGTGTCTGCCATGCTTTATTTCCTTCCTTGTGAGGTTATTGTACCACAGGTCGACGCCGCCACACGAGCGCCGCCCGGGCTCGCTAGAGCACCGGGCGACAGGTAAAAGACGCTAGCCGATTTCGATGCGGCGAGCTGTGTTGTCCTCGACCTTCGTGTGAGGTACAGTAACTGTCAGAATTCCAGCGTCGAGATCTGCGGCGATGCCATCGTAGTTCGTGTTCTTCGGTAGACTCCACGAACGAGTCAGAGTGGTCGTAGTGAACTCACGAATGACGCAGTTCTTGTCGTTGGTCTTCTCTCGCTTCGCTGTCACAGTTAGACGTCCCTTCTTGGTCGAGATGTCAATATCGCTGCGACTGAAGCCGGGAAGCTCAATCTCAATCTTCGTCCCAGCATCATCTGTCCAGACGTTCGCTCGTGGTGTGTTTCCCTGCGTGTTAGCAGTCGGTGCCCAAGGGGCGTAAGTTGCGTAGTAAAGATCAATTGCCATTTTTACCTCCTGTTTCTTTAGTTAGACACTATCGTGAGAGCGAGAAGGGGCTCCCATGCGATTTACATTAAATTTTGCACGATTTGCTCTTACCTCGAGCTCACGGCCCACATAGCAGAGGTCCGTCTCGAAGTCAACAGATTCTCGCTTGTTGCGTCTTGCCTGGTTGATGCGGTCCCGGAGGATCGCCGAGAGCCGCTCTAGATCAGCAGTATCTCGCATGGCAAGGTCATCAAAAGTACCGATGTTCATTTAACCTCCAGGTTATAGTTTAACACTGGCAGGTGATCTTTACAACTATCGAAGCTTAACGAAGTGACCAAATCTAGAAAGGAGCAGATCCTTGACAATCTTGTTCGACTTCGTCATCCTAATGGGGCAAACGTGAACAAGGCCCTGCTTATTGCAGTCGCCAGCTGAGGAGATTGCCTTGTTCAGCTTGAGCCACGACACTGCCATGCTAATGTCAGTCTGGTATGTGCCGACAAGGTGAGAAGTCTTCATACGAGGATAGGCTTTCCCTTGAAGGTGACTGGACGTGAGCCCACGCGAATAACCCTGACCATTTTGACGTCGGGCAGTGCCTTGATCAGCTTGCAGACAGTTAGGAGGTTATTGTAGAGAGATCCCGGGTTTGGAAGGAACTTAATGTAGCATTCAAGCACTGTTCCTGTCACTGAAGATCTCTCGACTCTGTCTGATTGTCCGACGACTGCAACAGTCGGCAGTACTCGAATTCTTGTAAGCGTGTCAGGCACGTGTGCCCGTTGATCGAGCTTGATTGCAACGTCAACTTTAATCATCTTAGAGGCCAACCTCTTGTCGACCTCTTTGATGAGCTCCCAATCAAGATCTTGCATACGGTACTCCGGCTGAGCTAAATATCGCTTTCCTCGATTAGTGCACAACCAATCGTAAGTAGCATGCCGGCTGCTGATGCAGCGTTGCGCAGAGCAGCCAGAGACACTCGGGTGGGATCTATGATGCCCATTTCAAGCATGTCACCAAATCTCTCTCGATAGGCGTCGTAGCCAGCACTGTCGGTGAGCTCCATCACCTTTGCGTGGACGAGGTCAGGAACACCTCCGCTGTTTGCAACAATCTGCTTGAGCGGAGAACCGCATGCTGTCCTCACGAGGCCGATTCCCGCATTCTGGCCGTCGTTAAGATCGGGTCGACGCGCAAGCGTCGCTGCAGCTCGTGCTAGCGCAACTCCGCCACCCGGGAGCACACCGTCTCTGAGGGCTGCCTGAGTTGCATGAAGCGCATCATCTACTCGATCTCTTCTCTCCCTTAACTCTGCTTCTGTTGCACCGCCGACGCGAAGGACCGCGACCCCGCCCGAAAGAGCAGCTAGCCTGTCCTTCATCGTGCGTCTCTCGTTGTCATCGGGAGTCGACTCAAGCCTCTCACGAAGTGCTTGTGCCCGCTCCTTCGATCTCTCCCTGTCAGGATTAGAGCCAACGATCACACACTCTGTTCGAGAAACCTGAACCTTGGTGCAGTTGCCAAGCGTGTCGAGAGAGAAGTTAGATGCAGAGAGTCGTTCCATGTCAGCAGCACTGAAAACTTTTGTTCCTAGCATTGTTGCCACATCTTCAGCAAATTCAAACTTAGAAGCCCCGTCACCCGGCATGCGAACAGCACATACCTTTAGTATTCCTCTGACTTTGTTAGTAACAAGACCCTGTAGCGCATCGCCGTCAACGTCTTCAGAGATGATGAGCAGCGATCTGTTTGCTGCGAGCACCTTCTCCAGGAGAGGAGCAATCTCTTTCATCGAGTCAAGACGACGGTGAACCATCAGGATTAAAGGCTTCTCTAACTCACAGAGCATCTTGTCAGAATTTGTGACAAAATATGGGCTGACGAAACCTCTTGAAATTCGAAGTCCGTCCACAACTGTGAGCGAAGATGCAAATCCCTTCGCCTCCTCGACTGCAACAACTCCGTCAGCGCCTACCTTCACAATCGCGTCGCGGATGAGCTCACCTAGAGAAGCCTCTCCGTTTGCAGAAATAGTAGCAACTCTCAAAAGATCGTCACTTGACTCTACGGGACGAGACATCTTTGTCAAGTTCTGACTGACTTCCTCGACAGCAAGGTCTATACCACTTTTAACATCGGTACCAGAAAACCCCGCTGAAATGAGCTTCAATCCCTCTGAGAAGAGAGATGCTGTTAGAACTGTTGAAGTTGTAGTGCCGTCACCTGCTTCATCACACGTTCGGTCTGCCGCTTCTCGAGCAATCTGAGCGCCCATGTCAAGCATCTGATCTTTAAATCTAACTGCTCTCGCGACAGTAACTCCATCCTTGGTCAGGATGGGCGTCCCATCAGGCCGCCGTATAAGAACATTTCTGCCTCGAGGTCCCATTGTGACCTTAACGGCGTCAGCTAGCGTTGACACACCTACGAGAAGCTTCTCACGTGCCTGAGCATCTAGAACTACAACTTTTGGAGTCTGATCTTGCATTTCAGCCCTTCAACAGCTGCTTCTGGGCTCTAACTACAGACTCAACCTGAGTCACCTGAAGTTGTCGACGAGTGCTCGTGAGAATGTCTTCTGCATAGATGAGGTCGCCGGCATAATAGGCTACTTCTGTTTCTCTAAGAATTCCACTCTGACGTAGAATTTGGAGGTCTTGCTCAGATATCTGCTTAATCATGAGTGAATATTAATCACTCTGTCAGTCGTTTATACCCTCGAAGGACTTAGACCATCTGCGCCATGAAGTATCGTTTGTCATAGAGAAGAATCTCATCGAGGTAAGCCTCTTGCGCAATTCTCCGAGATTCTTGGATCCAACAACTCTGGAGATTCCGTCGTGGTCAGCAGTCATATATCCAATGAGCTTTCTGTTCTTCTCAAAGATTGACCGACGCTCGGGGACCTCAGAGAGAAACTTCTCAAGTAGAATTGGATCTGCGCAGAGCTTTTTAGACTTTCCATCGGTGGCGCCGGGGACGGGAGAAATGTTGTCTGCCTTATCTCCGCGCAAGCTCTTCCAGAGTGCATAGTCAAAGTCTGGCGCATCTCTGAAAGACTTGGCAACTGGATTGTAGATCTTGACACTGTCTGAAGCAACCTGCAGATAGTCTGTGTCTGTAGAGACAATCACGACCTCGTCACCTGCAGCTTCATGCTCCTTTGCCAGAGTCATGATGACGTCATCGCACTCGAGGTCTGGATGTCGCAATACAGTAACGGGTAGAAGACCAAGCAATTCAAGGATGATTTTCTTTTGCTCTCGAAGAAACTGCAACTCCTTCCAATAGTCAGAGCCCACCTCAGCAACACGATTTGCCTTGTAGGACTCGTCTAGATCATGTCGAGCAGCAGGATGACCTTCAAGGACGAGGAAGATCTTTTCAGGCTCAAGCGCTTCAACAAGCGGTCGAAGAGACCTAAAGAAGTTGTAGACTATGAAGTTCTCTCCGTCTCGGACTCCGAAACGAGATCGGTGCATCAAATTGTAAGCATCAAGAAATACTGCTTTCATTTCTAATCCTCGCTACTGTGCCGTCTGGTAGTGTGATCATATTGTACTCATCTTCTTGAACAGCTACACGAGAAGCGACGGCAGGCTGAGGCTCTCCGAATGCAGAAGCAGCATGACGGCGAGCTGTCTCAACCATCCTGTCGATTGCACTGATGGAATTTGAAACCATATAGTCTCGGAGTTCTCTATCAGTTGTGAACGTCATTGCGTCTAGCTCACTAAGAGAAGTTGTATCTCTGTTCCTGTTTGGTATCTCAACAATGTATTCAACGCTCTGCTCGTTGAGTTTTTTCCGTACAACGACTTCGACCACACGGACTGGGACGATCTTGTTTTCCTTTTTAGGAAGCAGAAAAAGAATCTGCCCGACTTCAAATGATGACATGCATCATTGTAGTCGGGCAGACAGTTTTTTACAGGCTAAAGATCGGATCTAGCGCTTGAATCCGGGGCCAGCAAAGCCGCGTCCAACCGAGCCAGGCCTAGAGTTCGTAGGCTTCTTATCACCGTACATCCAGGATGTACCGCCGCCCATCTCGCTGACAACCTGCTTGAGCTCCTTGCGGACCTGATGGCGGACCTTGCCCTCCTCTATCCGCTGTGAGCGCATCTTGTAGATCGCCTCGTTAAGCTCTTGCTCATCGATCTCGTAGACAGTCTCGTCATCCTCGTAGGTGGCTTCATCTTCCATCATGTCAAGAGTCATGGAAGGAATTTCTTCGTCCTCAAGCTCCTCGATCTGGCTTAGAGACATCTTGTTCTTTGCGCCCTTGAGCATGTGCTCGCCCTCAGCCTTGGGGGCCGACGCTGCAGCCTTGGGGGCGGGTGCTGCAGCCTTGGGACCTACAAGGCCTGCCGGCTTAGCAGGAGCAGCAGGGGCATCTTCTTCATAGTGACTACCGTGCATTGCACCCTCGCTGAGAAGACGACCGTTAGAGTCGATTCCAGCCAGCTCACAAAGACGTTCAACGTTGAACTTCATATTGACTCCAATCTTTCACTACATATCTCATTCTGTGAGGTTTTTCCTAACGCTGTCAGTTATTTTCTTTCCTTCTCCGATTGCTTCTTCAAGAGACTTTAGACCGAGAGCCGCTCTAATCTCGTTGTAAGTACTAACAGGAAGGTTGTCTCGAAGAAGATTAATGTTAGCGTACTGCATAAGCTCGACCTCGACCACAGGGACTTCCGCACCTTCTTCGTTTACATCCTTTTCATCAGTCTCTCTATTTGAGAAGATGAAGAGAACGCTTGGAGCGTCATATCCCTTTGGCAGGTTAATTGAGGGTATCTTTGATGACTTGCCGTCAGCAGACTGCGTATAAACTATCTCAGGTATCCAGTGCATAGTAGAAATCTTACCCTAGCTTCTCTTCAGTAAAACAGATTCAACCATTGCAATCTGGAAAGCAACTCTGATGCAAGATTCAGACATTAGGTCTTTTCTGCCAGAGTATCGTTCAGCGCGTCGCCTGATTGACTTGATGCTCTCCATTGCCCGGGAGATTGTGAAGCGTTCCTTCCTCTCCATTTTACCCATCTGTGAACGAAGCTTGTCAAGCTCATGCAGGAGCCCGTCGAGCTCGTCGAGGTATTCCTCAGAGCCGAAGTTCTCCGGTATCTTCATCAGATGCCTCTAATAATCTGTCTAATCTTGCTCCTAAAGGCTTCTGTGACTGGAGGTTCTCCAACCTTAATCGGCGGGGCACCAGTGCCACCGGCCTCCTCAGGAGGAGCGCCAGGCGTCTCAGGAGCAGGAGGTGTTGCGGAGGCCGCAGGGGCAGTCGGTGCTTGCTCCTCAGCGCCAGAAGTGATCTCAATCTTTGCAGACTGGAGAGGTGACTGGGGTACTTCGTCTCCGCCAAGTATGCTTGATATTGATTTGATTATAACGTAAGCCGCCTTTCTTTCAGCAGGATTGAGGCTTGTGACAAAGTTTTGCAACTTGTCTTCGACTGCAGAGTCTTCGACAGATTTTCCGGCTCGAAGATTGTTAAGAGCTCTCTTGATATCACCAAACTCAACACTTCCGATATCACTCTCAGCAGGAGCAGCTGGTGTCTGCACCTCATCAGGAGCTGCGGCCGGAGCGCCCTCGGCGGCGGGAGCTTCGGGAGCTGCTGCAGGCGGCTCCTCTTCCTCGACAAAGTAGCCCTTCTTTGCTGCCTTTATGGCCGTTGCAGTCGATTTCTGCCGCTGCACCTCTCCCTGAGAGTCTACAGCAGCAGACACGCTCTCCTCGGCAATGAGCCTGAGTAGCGTCTCTAGGTTACTAAGGCTTTTAATCCTAACCTTGCTCACTGCGCCTCCAAACGATCCTGTTTGACCATTTCTCAGTATAAAGTCTATTCAGTCGACGCATTGGATGCTCGTCCTGACCTTCTTGGTGACGACGGACGATCTCGCGCGATGCATCCTCACGGATAACGATATCTTGCATGAACTTATCAAAGTCGAACTTTTCCATGTTAGCTAACTATCTCGAATGAAAGCGTCATTGTCTGATCAACTCTGAAGTCGACATCTATTGATCTTGGTAGTGCTCGAAGTGCTAGATCTAGCTCTAAAATTAGAATCTCGCAAAGATCACTAGAAAGAAAGACGGGTAGTATTTCAATGTTCTTTTGACAAACAATCTCAACAACGCCTTTGACGCACGTGAGAGAGAAAGCTCTAACTCTTCTACCAGCTACAGATAACAAGACAGAAGAAACATCATCTTCTATGAGATCCTGCTCGTCCAAACGTGACTTCAAGGAGTCGCTCATTAAAATCTGTGACATGTAGTTGCCTCTTAGTATCCTCGTAAATCTCGTCAAGAACTCGACAAATCTCCATTTCTCTAGATCCGATCTGAGAGTCGAGTGTCTCAACTTCAGCAAGGACGCCTGATTCCTGGCACGTGATGGAGACGCCGGTTGTGACAGCTCCGCTCCTGTAGCAGGAAATCACAAATTCACATATAATGTCAGCGTCTGGTATTGAGAAGCCCTTTGTCGCTGTTCTACTATCGACTCGCCAGGTAGGTGATTCTATCTGTATCGGGAGCTCTCTACCAAGAGTCGTACTCGGGCTAATGCTAGGCATCCCGAGTCCCTCAACGATCATTGAAACAGACCTGGGTAGCCTCATATTACTCACTTTCAAGTTCGCTTAGAGCAAGCTTCCCAATCAAGTCCTTCGCTTCGTTGATAGCTGTCTCCTCTTCTCCGATCATGCTCTTAAAGATGCTATAGACTCTTTTTACTCTGTTTGGATCAATCTCTGCTGCCATTGCCTTGAGCTCGTCTCCGAGATCAGTAGGTGTTACCGGTGTAAAAGCAGGATCTTTGTACCGAGCAGGTTTTGCAAGCTGAGAGGCGGATGCTGCTATTGGCTCGACGGGAGTCGGATCTACAGCAAGTAGATTTATATTAACTGAGTGGCTAGATCTTGCCTCTGCGATCTTTTCAAGAATCGCGTTTAGATCTCTCCTTTTCACTGTGACTTTCATGTGATCTCCCAGCACTAATTATTGATCAGTTTATGATATCATCTTCAGGCTTTCTTGTAACTTTTCTAAGATTTCTCTCTCTTACAAGAAACCCAAGCTCTCTAAGCGTATTGCTCTGTATTGAAGCAAGAGCAGATATCGCTTTTGCGTGATCAAGTATTTCCTGTTCGAGAAGCTTGATCCTTTCCTTGAGCTCTTCATTCTCTTTCTGCGTAGATTCAAGGCTCTCACTAATCTGCTTGCGCAGATCTTGCGTTAGTGCTTCAGCTATCAACCTAATCATCTCCTCACTTTATTTGAGCCGTCTTGCTCAATAAGTGCAAAGATAGAATCGACATCAACTGCAGGTATATCGTGTCCCGATCTCTTCTTCTTTTTGACAGCAAGATCATCAATTATACTAATTGCATCGGTGTCATCTGTAACTACAAGCTGTGCGAAGTGATCAAATAGATCCTGCATTGTGACCTTGTATTTGAAGCAAACGATCCGAAGTGCAGCGTGAGTCTCAGTTGACAAATTGATGTGAACTGACTTCTTAGTTCCTAAATCGATAGTTCCCCGAGACATTAACCTCCGGACTTACCTGCAGCGCCAGGTGCCAATGGTGCATCATAGACATCTGGCTCATCCTGTATCCTAAGCTCAAACTGACTATCTAACGTTTCTATTAAATTCTCTGAGTACTCTTCTCCGTAGTTCTCTTTAAGGAATCTAACAGCACGATTGATGATAACGGGTTGAACCAGGAGAAGATTGTCTGCATTGAAGCAAAGCCTTGCAACATTCTTTGCAAAGACATCTAGATCTAGCGCTGGCTTGAGAGGCTTTGCAGGATCTATTTTCTTCTTTTGAGACTCGCTTCCGGTCGGTTGCTCTGCCTGCGGTTCTGCAGCTGCCGAAAATAGGTCTTCTGGTGCGCCTTCGGGAGCAGTCGGTGTCTCTCCGGGTTCCTGCTCAAAGAGAAACGCCCTGAGAGAGCGTCGTCGTAGCGACTCAAGGATGTACTCAGAATTTCCCTTAGCAGACTCGTTTGAGTGCTTCTCAAATATTATCAGCTGACTATCAATCTGATCATCTACGGAATCAAGAGTTCGGCGCGGCGTTTCAGAGGCTGCTGCGAGGTCTGTTAGCTCTTCTGCTTCTCTTAGTATTCTTCTTCTCATGGTAATGTCAATGCTCCTTTCATCGCATTGGATGCCGCCTCAACTCTGCGCATTCTATCTTCAATAACTCTCCAGTTGATCTCTTTCATCTGTGCAGCAGAGAACGTCTTTACGTCTCTAAGATAGTCTTTGTAGTAAGCGTGCTGCCAGACGTCCATTACAATAATGGGGAAGCACCCGACTGGAACCTGCAAGCTATGAAGATCTACGACGCAGTTTGAATAGGTCTGAGTGAAGAAGTTAAAAACTGTCATCGCCCAACCGCAGCGAGATGCTTTGCAACAAGCAAGGAAATCGATTTGCCACTTGTCAAAGTCGCCCCAGTCTCTTGATAGCCTTATAAAGGGTAGAGACTCAGTCGTAATTCTACTTGAAAGATCGCTAATGTTTGCAAAGTAGAGTTCGTGCAAGTATATTGCGTTCAGATTATATGTTTCATCAATCTTAAGGCTTCTAAATTGAGATCCATTAGAATCAGATTCAGACCTATCGACTGTATCAAGTTCTGCGCTTATCTTGTTAAATGACTTAACGTAGTTCTCGTATAGCTCAAAATGAGCGCTCTTTGTTGAGCTACTCTGAAACTCTGTTGAGAGATTAAATTGTCTTGGTGTAACAACAAGAGATTCATCAAGCTGCGACTTGGGGTCTATTGTGTCCTTGATGATCCGCTTGATGTCGTCATTTGAAATCATTAGATCCTCTCGTAATTCTTAAAATTATTGGGACGAATCACAATTTCTGCGCCATCGCCAGCCTCGGCGAACACTATTGGCGATCCATTGCGAACTTCAACATCTTTAACAGTGTACATAAGGCCAGAAGCCTTGTGCGCTATTTTTAGTCCAGGAGATATAATAATCTTAGGACCATCAGGTCCTTTTCCTATGACCTTAAAGTCTGATGTTGGTATTGATACTTCGCCATCTTTGTCACCCTTGCGAGACGACTTCTTCTTGACGACTTTTGCCTTTGCTTCATCTAGCATCTGCAGAAGCAGATCTCTTGTAATGGTGTTATTCATGATTGCTAAATATGAATCTTGTCACGCGCACGCCTGCTTCTCGCAAAATGTCTAAACCAGTTGAGTCTCTATAGTCTCTATCAAAGATCACCTCAGAGATGTTTCCATTGACAATTGCTTTTGCGCACACCTTGCACGGTGAATCTGTCAGGTAAAGCTTCTTTTTCTTAAAGCTATTGTAGTCGCACTTAATAAGTGCATTAATCTCTGCATGTAGAAACCCAGATTCACCCGGACTGTCTGAGTCTACTCTGTTGGGACCACCTTTGTGGTCTCCGTTGTATCCAATGGCAAGGACCTGCGTGTTATCTTCCGAGATAATGACTGCACCCACGCGCAACCGAGGATCGAGACTTCTCCTTGAGATTGTGTGTGCAAAATCCATCCAGATATCGTCCCACTCAGGGCGCGGAGATGGAAAGTTCTTTAGATCTTCTAAAAAGTCTGATTGCTTAATCATTTCTATCTCTATCGAAAATTGATTCAATGTTCACGTCTACTGGAAGCGCAAATCCCGCAGCCTTTCTATGTCCACCTCCGCCATACTTCTTAGCGACCTCACTAACGTCTGAGTCCTCGTGGTGAGCGCGAAGGCTTACCTTTACCTGTCGTGTGTCGTGATCCCAGTACCAGATTACAGCAAAATCGCATCTTGGAGATAGTGCAGCACCAATCTCTGACATCCAGTGAGGTGAGTTCACCACCAGGACATCCTTACCTCCCATCTTCCTAGAGGTTGCATGTTTGGCAATCTTCGAGATCACTGTCTTGGAATATGCGAGGATGTAAGCACCTCGCTCTTGGGCAGAGTCGACAGCAGAGTCGTCAAGGTACTTGTCAAACTCCTCAAAGTCGAACTTCACCATGTCAAAGGCTGCTGAGAACTCCTTCGAATAGGGTATCTCCCACTTCCAGAGGTCACGGTCCTCGATGAACTTAATTAGACGTGGCGCGTCTTTTCCTGGGTGGAAGAACTTCCATGCAAGCATCGCGCCGCTGTGGTTCATGTCGAACCGTGTGCATGAGACATCATGTAGCTCAACCATCGCAGATTTGTGGTGGTCGATGACAAGAAAGCTCTTTGCTTCTTGCATTAATCTCTTAGTTGTAGCATTGTCGTAAGAGAAGTCAAGGACAACAACATTTCTTCCTTTAACGTCAGGAGGCTCTTCTCCGTACTTTGCGGAATGATACTCGGCTCTATCTCCGAGTAACTTCCAGGCAGAATAGGCCGCACCGAATCCATCACTACAGTCTCCGTGATAGATGACAAAGTCAACGCTCCCTGGGTCCATTAGACGTCCTGGACCCGTCCGTGATGGTTCCAGCATCGAGGCTCATACATCTCAGCACCTCCAACAGCGATCTCTTCCAGGTTTTCAATCTTCCTGTGAGTGAAATAGGCATCGGCGCCGCAGACTGTGCACACAGCAGAGCACTTCTCAACGTGAGTTGCCCAAGGTAAGATCTCTTTCATCTCTGGAAAGATGTTACAGGATGCTGACATTTCAATCGAAGCTGCAACAACAGTGAACCCAGATCGATAGAGGAAGATCAGAGCTTCACTGACGCCGTCAATCATGAACGCTTCATCAACTGCGATGACGTCCGGGCGCTCAGTCTGGCTTGCTACGACCTCCAGGATCTCATCGCCTGATGAGACATTTACTGCTGGGATCTTTCCGCCGTTGTGTGTGCAGATCTCGACTTGCTCATACCTGTCATCGAGGCGCGGCTTGAAGGCAAGGATCTTTAGTCCCTTGTATCGAAACCTGTCAACCAGAGCAATGAGGCGAGTAGTCTTGGATCCCATCATTGGACCCGTAAAAACATAGAAAGCAGGATTAATCATTTTAGATTCCACCACTTGAGAGTCCTCTCCAGCCCGGACCAAAATCCGACCTTTGGTACATATCCAAAGTCTCTCGTAGCTGCAGAATAATCACCGAGAGTGTGCATAACATCGCCTGGTCGCCACGGAGAGTCAACGACTTCTATTCCTGGAAACTTCTCAAGCAGGAAGTCAAGAATCTGTCGATTAGAAGTTCTCTCACCACAGCAGACATTGTAGCTCTCCCCTGCGAAGTTCTTTTCAGAAAAAGCAGCAAGAACGTTTGCATCTACGACGTTATCAACATAGCACATGTCTCTTGTCTGTGATCCATCTCCGTCGGAACGAAGGCTCTTACCGTCTGCAATTGCATTGCACCAGGCAGAGACAGCTGTTGAGTAAGGCGAACCACCAAGCTGTCCTGGACCAAAGACGTTGAAGTATCTAAGGAGGACAATATCCATTCCGTACAAATTGCAGAACATCCTTGAGAAGTCCTCTAGACACGACTTCTGCAATGCGTATGGAGACTTTGGAAGCTTGGGCTCTTGCTCAGAAGTTGGCATAACATCAGCTCCCCCGTAGACTGAAGACGAGGAAGCAACTACAAGACGTCTCACGTTTCCTCTGCTTGCCTCAAGTAGCTGAACTGACTTAAGCAAGTTCTCCTCAGTCGTCAACCAGGGCTGCTCAACAGAGTACGAAACTCTAGGTACGGCAGCCTGATGGAAGATAATATCGTATTTCTTGCTGAAGATCCTATGGAAGATTGTCTCTGAAGCGAAATCGTCTTCAATAACCCAAACCTGAGAAACTGGTCTATGCTGAGGTTGCTCTTCGTAGATGTTTACAATTCCACCTAGAAAGCACCTCATGTCGAGACCTTTCAAGTTATCAAGAGAACCGTTTGTCATGTTGTCGACAACGTCGACAGTATGCCCCTCAGAAACTAGACGTTTAACAAGGTGAGACCCAATAAATCCGGCTCCGCCGGTGACAAGAACTTGTGACATAAAGCAATATACTCCTGCTTCGTAACTTGATCACTACGGGATGATGTGAGCACAGTGAAGTTGTACCCTAAACAAGAAGTCGCGTCTATTTTCAGACCCGTCAAACCAGTCCTGGACCTTGAATGCAGAGTGAATGATGGCATCGAGGTCAGTCTGGAGATTCTTCTTGACGTTAGTGGACCTGCAAATCAAGTCAACGACATCTCTCTCTGGCCTTCTAATAAACCTAACGTAGGAGATGCAGCTTGGGTTGGTTGCAACAAACCGCCGAGAAGTTTCGTCCTGGCCGTTGGCAGACTCACTTTCGACTCGTCTGAGGAGCTCTTTATAGATTCCAGAGTAGTACTCCTCCTCACCGGGAACTTGTAGTGATCTGGCTCCCGGGTCGTCACTGGGAGATACGACAACTTCAAACCTCATATCAAGTGATTCATTTCTTCCTGTGCTCTCTAGCGCAGCTGCAACTGACTGAGTCAAGCTTGCAGTAGTTACTGACTCTCTGAACTTAATGATCTCGCTGATGAAGTCTGCGTCAGGAGAGCCATCACAAGTCACGACAGAAGGGTGGCTGGACAGCGCCAGTGCAAGCCTGTTGAATCCCGACCAGGTACGATGCAAGGAATCACGGTCGTGGATCTCGTCGCCCCTGACGTCATAGCGCTCACTTACGACCTGCCAGTCGGGATCCAGAAAGACCACAACGTTGTTCAGATCATCGATGTACCTGTAGAACTCGTCTCTCTCGTGAGAAAGGTTCCTATCGTACATCTCAGCATAGACGATGCGGCTCAGACGACCGCGGTCTCTAATGTCGTAACAGTAGTCCGTTGCCTTGTGCAGCTTGCTGTAGAAGGTTGACTTTCCTGAGAGGTCGCTTCCTTCCAGGATAATCTGTCGAGTTGGTAACTTCATGCTTGAATCTTCCTCATCTTGTTAGTGTTTGTGGAGAATCCCCAATTAGGGTCCTTGCTGACCTCTGCAACGAAGATCTCGTACTGCCTGAGATCCATGTCACCCCAGATTCGAAGGTTGACAGTCTGGAGGTCGTTATCGCAAACCTTGGCTCGATAGAATACCTTACCATTCTTCGTCTTCTTTTGCACGAATTCGAGGACAAGGAACCAGCAGATCTCATGCTCACCGTCTGCAACTGCTGTAATGGGCTGCACATCAGCTTTCTTGGTCCTTTCAACCACTTCAGCCGGAAACATGAGGTCGTCGCGAGACGTCGCTGTGAGATCAAAGTACATTTGAAGCTTTTCAGTTCGTGACCAGTCCGGAAGGTTCTTGTAGTCGTCGAAGAGCTTCCAGAACGTCACTTCAGGAGTGCCGCCCTCTTTCAAGAGCTTTTTCATCTCAGTCTTTGTGTACCCAAACCTTCCGCGGCGGAGAATGTCGTAGTTCTTTCCTTCCGTCAAAGTCGCCAAGATCTGTCGGTGATTTGTGACAGTTCCATTCCTGAAGTCTTCGAGAGATCGCAGGGCCTCTGTACTGCAGAGAGAAGTCAGCGTGGTCTTGTTGACCTTTGAGTGGCGCCAAGATCCATCATCCTTGTAGAGCATGGACTCGAGAGACTTGTACGGTCGATTCTCCATTATCTCCTTAACCGCCGTATCACCTACACCCTTGATCGAAGTAAGCGGAGGAACGAAACCCTCCAAAAGGTCGCTGTACATCCAGACCTCACCCGAGCTGTTAATGTCGGGTGGAAGGATCTTGTAGCCCTGCTCCTTGATCTCAGAGGCAACTTTTGCCAATCCCTCAGGGTTGCTATTCTCGGACTGGAGGCATGTTGCAAGCCATTCCTTCTCATAGTGCTTGTGCAACCATGCTGCGTAGTAAGAGTCAACAGAGTAGGACACTGAGTGAGACTTGTTGAATCCGTACGCAGAGAATGCCTCGATTGTCTCATAGAGCTCTGTTGCGTCAGAGACCGACATGCCGTTTAGATTAACAGCTCCATCGACGAACCGCTTGCGGAGGTCCTCACGCTCCTTGGCCTTTTTCTCGTTCATGTCGAGAGACTTCTTGACAAGCGTCTTTCTCATCTGGTCAGATTCACCTGGGTTGAAACCAGCGAGCTTCTGTGCCAGCAACATGAACTGCTCCTGGTAGACAACGAATCCGTGTGTTGGACCAAGAATGTCCTTCAAGATCGGATGCTTATAGACTGCAGTCCCCTTGCTCTTGACATCTACGTACTTCTTGTGAACTCCTGCAGCGAGGGGACCAGGACGATAGATTGCCGTGATTGCAGACAAGTCTTCAATCGAAGTGGGCTTCGCCTCGAGGCAGAACTTGCGAGCTCCGCTGTTAGTGAACTGGAAGATCTGCGTGAATCGACCTTCATGGTAAACATGCCGCCAGACGTCCAGGTCATCCAGTTCGTTGTATCGGATGTTCAGGTGCTTATCGAAGAACTCAGAGATCTGCTCAAACCGGGGATGCACAACTCCGAAGCGCGTCTTGAGAATAAGACGAATGCAGTCCTCGACCATCTTCAGAAGAGAGAGACCGAGGAAGTCAAACTTCAGGAATCCGTTCTCCTCTAGGTGGCGGAAGTTCATACCCTCAGACCAGGGTGTTTGGATCTCACCTCGAACTGAGATGACCGGCATGTGGTCCTCGAGCTGCGGGCAGATTAGAACTCCGCCGGCGTGACGACCGATCGATCGGGTCTCCATGAAGAGAGACTGGACCTGCTGACAGAGCTCAGGGTACTTCTCCATGAAGACCTTGTAGCGCTCAGAGTACTTCATGCAGTCCGCATGAGACAGCACATAGGTGCTCTTTTCCTCGTGATCACCGAGTGCCTTGTGCATGACGTCGTCTTGCAGCGGACCAGTAACCTCGTTCACTTCCTCGAAGGGGATTCCGTGAAACTTTGCGATGTCCTTAATCAGAGACTTCAGCTTTAGAGTGTTGAAGTTAGAGACTGGAACAACTGCGTCTTCGCCAAAGAGCTTGCGAGCTTCGTCAATTAGAACATCTCGATCACCGACATCAGTGTCAATGTCAGGCCACGCGACCTTGTGTCGACCGAGGAATCGTTCCCAGAGTAGATCAAACTTAATGGGGTCTACAGACGTGATGCCGAGGACAAAGTTGACAAGAGAGCCTGCACCGGATCCGCGACCTGGACCGATGAGAGTTCGCTTCTGTGCACGGTCGAAGACATAGTAGAGGGTGAGGAAGTAGTTCTCGAACTTAAGGTACTTAATGTCTTCAAGTTCCATCTTGAGACGTGCAACATACTCAGGATTAGAATCGAGACCCAGCGTCTTCATGCCCTTCTTGCAAAGGTCTAGAAGAGTAGAGAAGGCAGACTTCTCAGGCTTGCTGAAATTGGGCAGCTTCGCAGTATTGTCAAAGGAGATGTCCTCGCAGTACTGCCAAGCAATGTCGTGTGTACGTTCGATGGAGTCCTTGACAAGCTCCTCAGTGCCCTGATAGAAGTCGTAGGAGTCCTTGTGCTCAAGGTATTCATCCCACATTTGCTGTGCATTCTTGGGGTAGAGCTCGCACTTCAGCTCATCGAAGGTTGGGAGCACCTGCTTCTGCAGGTCATCGCGGCCTCCCATGCGTCCAAGCCGCTTATAGAGCTCGCGGGCCTGCCACATGTCAGGACCGTAATAGTGAGAGTCTGCGGTTGCAATGGTCTTGATGCCAGTCCGCTTTGAAAGCTCAATCAAGTGTCGATTGTTCGTGTGCTGGATCGACAGCTTGTTGAACTGGAGTTCCAAGAAGAAGTTATCAAGGCCAACAGCATCAACGAACTTGTCTGTGTAGTTCTGTAGCTCACGCTGGATCTGCTCAAATGGCTTATTAAGAGCCTCAGCCCGAATAGAGTGGGAGGCCATTAGACCGCCAACGCAAGCAGTTGAAACGCAGAGCCCTTCACCGTGCTCTTTGAGCATCTCGAAGTCAATTCGAGGAAACTTGTAGTATCCTTCGACGTAAGAGCGCTTGACAAGATTGAATAGGTTCTTCAATCCAGTGCGATTCTTTGCAAAGACAACTAGGTGGTAACGACGCTTCCAGTCATCAGCATCGTCAGTCTCAACAGTCTTGGTCTCTTCCTCATCCTCGACAACGAGTCCGCCGGTGACCTCCTCCTCCGCAAGGATGTCAGTCTGCTCAGGCTTTCCCTCCTCGTTCTTTGCACGCTTTGCTTCGAAGTGAGCCTCGCGCTTCTTTGCCCAGTCAGTCAGAGAAGGAACAAAGTAGAACTCAACACCGTAGATCTGCCGGTACTTGTACCCCTTTCCCTTGATCTTTCTGGAGTGCGTGTGAGCATGTGCAAGACCGTTACCAGAACCGTGGTCGGTCAGCGCCCATGCATCCATGCCGTTCTTTAGCACGAAGTCAATGTGCTTATCAGGGTAGCCGAGTCCGTCGTTAACTGAGAAGCCTGAGTGGGCATGCAGTCCGACAAAGCGATTGGGTGGGATGATCGTGGTCATGCCACTATCTTAATCCCACCCAACAAGTATTACACGAGTGTCTTAGACCTTCTTCTGCTTACCTGACTTGCCTCCGGGACGAGAAGCCTGAATCTTGCGGCGTGTCTCTTCGTCCCGCGGGCCCTTCTCGGGCTCTCCGGTTGCAACGATCTTTGCAGCAGTGACGACAGCGTCAGGATTTGTAGCCCAACCAGCTGCCATCTTCTTGAGCTCGTCGTAGTCAGCGCCCTTTCTAATTGCCTGGATCATGGCTGCTGAAGCCTTGTACTCCTTGCCCTTGTATTTCCGCTTCTGTACTGACTTACTCTTCTTTGCCTCGTTCATGTGGTCATATGTGAGGAAGTCGAAGACAGAGCCCATCATGCTATCCATGACTGCTATCTTCTCCTGGCACCACTCCGGGACGTCTTCTACGTTTTCCAGCATGTCATGCAAGGTGAGAGCCCTGCCTGCCAGCATGAAGAGGTTGCCAAGAACCATCTGCATCTCTTCGTTGTAATCGTAATCATAGCCGTCATGATCGTGCATTGCGTCATCTTGAGCGAATTCGTATCCTGTCTCAAATGATGCAATTCTATCGGCGTGCATATGCTCATCATCCGAATGTGCATCCATTTGGCATGCACATTCGGATATGAGGTCTCTTAGAGTGTCTAGCTGAGTAGATCTACGCATGGTAGAGCTACATATTCTTGATCACTCAATTCTGCCGTAGTAGGGCTCGAAGATCACCTGCTTCTCAGCAAGACAGCGAGTGAGATAATCTCGAAGCTCGTCGTAGGAAGTTGTCACCTTCACTCCAGACTGTGCTAGCATCAGATTGAAGTTTCCTGTGAGACCCTGTGCGAAGTAGACAATCGGGACATTCGCGTTGTAAGCGACGCCGGCCTCGAAGATCGTACCCATGTCCTTGTCACGTGTGTTGCAGAGGACAAAGTCAGCAGTGCGAATGTGGTCCACATTGCCCTTGAAAGTGTCCTTCTGGACATCAAGAGGTGCGTTGGGCGGGCAGATGAAGATCTTGCGGGGCGACGCCACGTTGAGACCGAGTTCGCCGAGAAGATTCTCAAGAGCCTCGACTTCCTCGAGTGCCTTGGGAGTGAACCAGCCAGATGCGAGATAAACCTTCATTTTCAGGACTCCTTGCTATTCTTGTAGTT
>JACCDO011056012.1_pt1 | contig 19172 bp, 8 predicted proteins | sample 7446101 | NCBI WGS metagenome assembly JACCDO01 (sample SAMN15323440, study PRJNA562643) | freshwater metagenome | isolation source: river surface water | place: USA:Blue River Watershed | collected 2017-08-16 | reverse complement strand
GATTGGAAAATTTTGGAACTTCCTTAAATTGTTTAAGGTGCTTACAGCTTCTTTCAGTTCACTTTCACTTTCTTTCTTTCCCAAAATTTTACATGGAAAAGGTGTGGAAATGAATTCACTTAAAATGCGGGGCAAAACCGAAGAGAGAAGAGTTAAAAGATTGAAAATGAGTTAGATATTATCAGGAAGTGTAATTTTGCAGGAGCGCATAAAAAATTAATCTCAATAATAATAAAAAAAGAAATTCTATTCTATTAGAAATGTCAAAAGGGTTTTGGATAATAGTAAATATTTTCTTGTTAATTTGTGGAATAAATGGTGAATTATCATCTGGACGGATCAAAGGTGATGATGAACCGCATCTAGTAACATGGCGAGTATTGGAAGGTGTTACTGAACCATTTGGGAACATCCATAATTTATACGAGAAACCAGCATGGAAAGTAATGAAAGAAGCAGCAGATCAAAAAGCAGCATCATTGATGATACAATTAGCATTACACGAATATGGTCAATTATTACGACATCCATATATGTTTGGTGAAATGCCAATGGAAGAAAGATATGATGTATTTTTATCAATGGCTAAATTATTAAAATTAATGGGATTTCATCAAAGAGCTGAATTATTATTATATGAGGCTATGGCATATACAAATCAACCATATGAAGCTAATTTACAATTAGGTTTATTATTTTTAGACAAAGAAGATACTGAAAAAGCTAAAATGCATTTTAAAAATTGTTTATTTTTTCGTGAGGCGGATGTTTTAGTTTTAGTGCATATAAGTTCCATTTTAATTGCAGAAAGTAAAGTTCATGAGGCAAAATTTTTCATGTCCCGTTTATTAACTATATTAGAAAAAAAAATGTTTACATTATCTTCAATTATACAAAATAATAAGCAAGTAGACATAGATTCACTTAGTTCAAGAGTTGAGCACAGTGTATTATCAAGATGGTTAGATGATTTAATGATAAAAATTTTTCATGGTGAATTTAGAATGACCCCTTCATCATTAGTTGAAAATTTTAAAATGTTTTCAAATTTATATAGTTGGTTGGATGATGGTGAAATGATTGGAAGATTTGTTTTTGATATGGGACAGTCATTATATGAGGGTGGTAAACCAAAAATTGGAATTATGATGATGCGACGAGGATTTGAAACATCTGATCCTATTTCGGAAGGTATTGTAAGTACTGAACTTGTTGGTATTAGATTAGCTTTAGATTTTCCTGTCGTGCCATCATCAATAACAGATATTATTGCATCATATGTTAATATGACAACTTATTTATCAGTAACAGCATCATCATACACTGTTATTGAATTGGAAAATATTATTGATATATATTGGCCATTACCACTTATATGGTGGTCTAATATTCCAGTAGGACCAGTGATAAATGAGTTATTATGGCGATTTGATACAAGTGATAATATGTTTAATATTGATAGTCCATGGAAAGAATGGTTAAAATATCCATTACCATTAGTATATAATTCAATAGAGGATAAATCAAATACTTTTTCATTTGATTTTGCTTCATTAATTAGTAATACAAAAAATAATAATAAGAAAATTGAGAAAACAAATGTTCACAGAGAGCGTCCAGTTATTGAAATTGGTATATTTGGAGGTCACATGAATAATCATCCAACTGGTCATATGGTATTGCAAAGAATACTTAACCTTGGTCTTGCATCATCTTTAATTTCACCTCATGTACAGCATCAAGGAAAAAGTAGATTTAGATTTACTTTGTTAGCGTTACCATTAATATCTGATTCCATAACAAAACATATAGCGTCATCTGTTGCCCATATTGTTAATTTACCAGTTGATCCGAATGCGGCAATATCAATAATTGAAAAATTATCATTAGATATTATTTTTTTTCCAGATTGGCAGCCATTTCCTGACCAACAAGCAATGCTTTTTCAAGCTCAACGATTTGCTCCAATTCAAATATGCTTTTTCGTGAGAGGGTCATCATGTGTGTCGAATACTATAGATTATTATATATTGCCAAGAGAGTTAGAAAAATATTATTTAAATAGTTCACCTGCTGCATCAATCAATAGTACAAAGGAAAATAATAATTATGCTTATTACAGGCCACCTTGGCTAGAAATATTTAGTGAGCAAGTTATTATGATTGATTGGCCTATACTCACATCAAAAGTAATACAATCAATTAGTAAATCAATAATATCTGACGAATCTGCCAATGCTCATCGTAAAAATGTAGCTGGAGTTAATACACAAAATAGTGAAAAAACTAATAATGATTATGATAATACAGATCCTTTAAAATTTTCATCTCTAGAAATTGAAGGACCTATATTTTTTGAAGGTCAACCAGTAGCTGTGATACCTATTTATCCATCATATCTTCATCCACTTATGGACAATGCTATAGTAAAATTAATGCATTTAGTTAGTTCATTACAAGTAGTATTAGTTGTTTCAGACAATTTTTTAACTCATTCAAAAAATATAAGACATAAATTATCTTGGGCCCGACAATTAGTTCGACGTTTATGGTCTCATGGTGATAATTTAAGTCAGCGGATTAGATTATTACCGACTGCATTTAACGACGGGAGATTATTGAAATTATTTAAACAAGCAGATATGATTTTAGATACATTTCCAATTGGTTTATCATTTCATTTTCATGCAATGGCATTAAGTGTTGGTACTCCGATAATTACTTTAGATAGTGGTATAATACCACAAACATCTAAAGCGGATTTAAGCGAAGTGAAAGAATATTTGAATAATAAAAATAATAATATAAAATTTAATCCTATTTATCAACATATAGTGCGAAATAATATGGATATACCGTGGAATCCATCCTTATCATCATTAAGTGGATTTTATGAACGAATTGGATTGAAAAATCTTCTTGTTGCCAATAGTACATCTAATTATGCACAAATAGCAAGTGTTATTGCTATAGACAAGGAAATTGCATATGATATAAGAATAAAGTTATTAGAGATTGTGGATGAGAAATTTGGTTATGATTTTAATAAAAAAGTTATTGATGATATACATGAAGATAACCAGAATTACGAGTTTAGTTATAACAATATTACAAAGTTTGGAAATCAATTATCTTCATGCAAATATGGATCTTGTTTAGAAGATTTAGCCATATTTTTAGATAAAATTGGAACACCAATAGCAATCAATAGATTAGATAGATCAAATATAGCTAGATCAGTAAGTCATTCCACTGGTACTACTATGACTGCTGGCGCAAATAATAAAAAATCTAAAAAATCAGATGACTGGAGTAATAATAATAATGTAATAGGGAGCTTGACAACTGAATAAATAATACATATTGTACTTGTGTAATTATATTTTTTTCTTGACATATATTTTATTTAACAAATTATTAATTATTTTTCGTAAAATTCATTATATTTTTCAAGAGCATTAACAATATCTACACTACCTAAAAACAACGGTGTTCTTTGATGAATATCATCAATATTCATATCGAGTATTCTATTTTTACCATTTGATGCAGCACCACCTGCTTCTTCAAAAATTAATGCTAATAAATAAATAAGTAACAATAAATAACAATTCCAATAAATAAGATAGTATTGTTTAACAGTTACCCATAGGATTACATTCATATAGCAATCTTAATTTACCAGCTGGTTTAGTCAATGTACCAGGATATCCAAATATTCCACCATTACACAATAAATTATGACAATCAGCTACTAACGCACCTATAAATTAAAATAGTAATAATTATTCTTAACATTTTTACTATATTTATATCGAGGTACCCATATATCGAGCGGATGGTGTATATTCTTTCAAACTAGATACTCGTTTCTCTTTAAAATCTGTTAAAAAATATCTAACCCCTGCATTCCAATTCGCAACGTTAGCATCATTAAAAGAATATATATTTCCTTGTCGCGGTATTTTAATATTTGATCTAGTTAAAAAAAATTCTCCTTTATATTCATCATAAGTAAATTGATGCACACCTGTTTTAAGCGTTAAAACAAGATGGCATGATGCTGAAAATAAACAATAACCTGCTAAAACTAATGCACTTCCTCTCTGTTTTACAGTATTATTGGGATCAATTGTAGTATACTTAGGATTTTTATACACTCCAAAAATTGTACCAGTAGGCAATCCTGTATCAATATTAGAGGATCCATCTAGTGGATCAAATACTGCAGCATATTCACCCATAAATGCTGAATTATCAGTTACATCACTACATAAACATGGTTTGTCATCTTCTTCTGATGCAACAATACTTACCTTACCTGAACAGCATAATTTTGATTTCATAATTCTATTAGCTATAACATCTAATTTCTTTTGATCTTCACCTTGAATATTAACACCACTTGTCCCACCCTTTGTGCCTTGTAAACCATCTAAATTATCCGAAGTAACTCGTCGCATTAATCTATTAATATCTTGACATGCTGACTCAATAGCCAAAAGAATGGGATACATATTATCTAATTCAGGAGATCTATATAGTTCAATTTCCATAAATCTTTTGAATGTTTTTCGTTCTATTTGATTATAACTTGTTTTATCATTTGTATTTGTTGATATAAATCGTGGAAAATCATCAATTCCTGAATTCATAGATATTATTCTATTTCTTACATTATTTATTTGCACTAAACTCCTTGAATATGATGAAATAATTGTACAAAACAGCAGCACTATAATACACCAGTATAAAAATGATAAAAGCATTATGATTAACTTACTTTTTGTTCATCTTACTCCTTAGCTTGAGAAAAAACGAATAAAATAGGCCCTAAACTGAAACGCCGTATTCAGTAACTACCTCCAAGCACACCAATTTGTGACAAATGAAATTTTCTTGTATAAAACAATTTATTTCATGTAGATTTTTCAAAAAGTAGAATCCAAATTATGACTTGCACTTGCTTGGTCCTGGAATCGGCTCCAAGTTCCAGTTTTGAGAATTTTTGTTCAATATTCCAGTTCCATCCCAGACTGAGTCCAGGCTTTGTGACTGAGTCCAAGCTTTGTGGTATTCAAGATTATAATTAATGACCGAATATTTCTAACCTTCTAGCAATGTTATTATTATTATTTTCCGTACTATTAACTCAATCAAAACTGATTCTTGCTTCATATGGTTGTCTTAACGAAAACGGTAATTTCGTTGATTATTGGGTTGCTATCAAAGCTGCTGCTTCATCAAATTATTATTATTATGATATAAATAGCAATACTGATATATTTACAAAAAGTCCTTATAACGTATCTCAAGTAACACAAGGAGCAATAATGTCTACTGTATATCAGGTTTATTCTTTTAGTGATGGTGATAATGTTGCATTAGGTATGTATAATGATGATCCTCCTGGTGATTATACACCAAGTAGTACATATGCGCATGCAAAAGGTGTCTTATTTACTGATACAACACAAGGGTTTTGGTTAGTACAATCTAAACCTAATTGGCCTGGTTTACTTAATTTTACTCTAGGGACAGACGCCGCTATACCATTCCCTGATGATGATTATGCACAAAGTTTAATGTGCATATCTATATCTGCAAGTACAGCTAATACAATTGCAACAAATTTAATGATAGATAGACCATATATTTATAGTACATATATTACTTCAACTATTGCAAATCAATTACCAGAATTTAATGATTGGCTTAATAAAAATCATAATTCTGTTACAACTAATAGTACTACATTTATAGAAAGTTTAGGAGGGAATGATTTTACGCAATTTGCTAAATCTCAAAGCTATGGGGAAGATTTATGGGATGATTTAGTGGCACCATTTTATAAAACTGCAATGAATGTAGATACTTGGATTAGTGGTACTGGTGGTAGAATGAGTAGTATGTGTGGTCCAGATGCTGATAATATTGTTAAATATGATATTTATCAAGTTGATAATATTACAATGAGTGATGGAGTGAGTTGGCTAAATACGAAAGATCATTCCAAATGGGCAGCTGCGAGAGTTAATTTTAATTCCCAAAATTATGCATCTTGTGTTGGTGATAATAATAGAATGTGTTCGCAAGAAAAAAGAGGTGGTGGAGCACTTTGTACTTCAATTGATTCTAATTTATGGAATGCATTCAATAATACTATTACTTCTGTAGAAAGTTGTTTTGAGCATAATCCTTGTGGTGGAAGTGGAAGTCAGTGCTTTTGGTGTCCATCATTAAGTCCAAACATATCACCTACCTTATCACCTACTACGTATCATACTGATGATACTACAAATAATTCTAATCAAGAATTTGTTGATTCATCATCTTATATTGTTACAGAATCAGCTATAATTCCATTATTCCTAGTAATTGGTATTATAGTTGGAATATACATTACATCATTTAGAAAGAAATCAAAATTAGATAAAAGTTATTCAGTCACAAGTTTATATGAAGTATTTTTTACCACAATATTATCTTCAATAAATTTTATTTCGTCAATATTATTCGCAGTTGCTGTAATAAATATGGGCAATACAATGTATTGGATATTTTATACACTAGTATCTGTTAGATTTATAGTTAGTATTATTGCAATATATTTATTCAATAATATTAATATAATAGAAAGTTCCGATTCATCATCATCATCATCATTGTATATATTGTTGATAAAATTGCTTATGATAGTTGATAATACTTTTGTTAAATATTTGCCATTAAGTAGAGACAATGTCGACACAATCGAAAACAATCAAGTAAATAGTTATACAAGTACACAAACAATAAATATATGTACTGGTAGTAGTCTCATATTATATATTACTATAATAGTTTCCACACTCCACTACCTATTATCCAAACAATCTACACCATTTGTAGCTATATATATTACCTTAATATTATCATTTATACAATTATTTTATTTATGCATTTGTGGTATTAGTAATTCCTCAAATGATGGTAGTATATTACAATCATTAATAAATTCTCTAACACCAGGTAGAACTAAAGAAAATATACATTTAAAGAAAAATGTTAATAATACTCCAGCATTTACAATATCACCAGTACATGATAATAATGAATCTAAATCTAGAATTAATAGCACTACCGTACCATCAATAATACGAATTTCAGTTGACGAGCAATCAGTTGTTAATAAAAAATTGACAAAATTAGTTTATAATGAAAATAATTTGAGCAATAGCCCAAATGGAAATAGTTTACTTTAGATTAGAATTTCTTTTTCAGTAAGTAATTAGTTGTTTTATTAGTTTCTAGGCTTAAAAGAGGCCGGATATCCAAATATTTGCAGGAAGGTAATACCACTTTGGTCCAAAGTACTATATCTGTTCGGGAGCTCGTATACCGTACCGTACTTAGCGCCTTTCTTGCTCAGAAGTTGATCTTGTTCAAGCTCTTATTAAGGTAGTTTGTTCATTTGTAATCGATATTCGATTAAAAACTCCAGGGGTTCATAATATATATATATTACGTCAAAAATGGACACTTCAATAGCGTCTCAAAGTAGATTATTAGATTTGTCGGACAAATTCAATGGCAAAATACCTGTTCGTATATTTTTCCTCGATAATTCTTCCAAATTATTTTTGATTGATGAAACAATTGAATTAAAGGATATAATATTTATGATTCTTTCAAAGTACTGTATAAAAGATATTGAAAGTATTATTCCTTATTTTACTATAGCCATATCTAATAATGGTACAAATATTGATAAGATATTAGGTATGAATGATCGTATTATTCATACTGTTACATCATTTAAAAGTGATAATACAAAATTAGTATTCATGATAAAATTGTTTTCATCAATAAATAGAGGAATAGAAATTGAAAATAATGTAGCTAATAGAATTAACAAATCAAAAGATGTAATTTCGATTGAATATTATTTGGAGAATGCTGAAACAACTGATAGTAATTTATTATATTTACAATATATTCAAGCGGTTTATCATGTTATTACTGGACATACTCCAACTACTGCGGAACAAGCATTATTATTAGGATCATATCATTTTTTATATAAATTTGGGGAATATAATGAAGAAACACACCATAGTGGATTTTTAGGTAATAGAATACTTGAATATATACCTTCAAAACATTTAAAATCAAGATCAATTGATAGTTGGGAACTATCATTATTAGAAAAAGTAAAACAATTATATGGTACTAAAACAATAGAAATTAATGGAATACAAAGATTATATATGAATACAATATATTCTTTAGATACGTTTGGCATGACGTATTTTAAATGTACACAATGTTGTACAAGATCGCTTCCTGACACTATTGTGATAGCTATAAATATTTCAGGAATATCTTTTTATGATAAAGCCAGGAAATTATTGAAAGTAGTATATATGGAAGAATTAATAAGTTGGGGTTTTATTGGGGAGGAAAAATTTTATTTTGTTTCAAATTTATGTTCAAAAGATTTTGGTTGTGATTCATTTGAATGTTTAACTACTAATAGTGGTAAGAGTATTGCTGAGTTACTTACTGATTACGCTATAATACTTATGAAAGAAAAAGGTTTATTTGAAATAAATGATCGTAATAATAGTAATAATAATAATAGCAATAATAGTAATAATGATAAATTATTACCAAAATCTCAACAAGGAAATAATATGACGCCACAAAAATTACAAGCCATAATAAAATTACAAGCTATTTATAGGGGATACGCTTTACGCAGAGATTGGATAAATGAAGATGCTGCTATATTAATTCAAAGTATGTTTCGAGGGTACCGTGCCAGAGTTAAAGTTATTGCTATGATAGAAGAATTATTGGCATCAGGGGAATTCGAAATAGATAATTAATACTGTATGTACAAATATACAATTTTCTATGCACATCTCATTTTTAATCTATGAAGTAATTTATTAACTAGTACCATATTTACGATATTCCTTCTGTACTCGATATAGTTTTATTTCGCTCTTATTTTCATACGCTAGCATACATTTTTCATAATTTTTCTTTTCTTTTAAACATGCATTTAACCCTCTTATACCTGCATCAGCATCATTATCATCTGAAACATAATTATTATTAGCTTATATTGATTGATAAGTGAGTAATAATTTGAGTACCTAATTTTGTAGAATTTATTGATAAACAAGAAAAAAATGATTGAGAACTTGATTCACATTGTTTCGGCGCCTTCGGAAAAAATGGTGGAAGCACATTATCTCCTATTGGGCTCTGAGTTTCACGGAAATACGAAAAGATATCCATGAAAAGAAGTTTGTTTTGGTATGGTGTTTTTCGCGAAAAAGTCATGAAGTCAACAGGAACTAACCCAAGGACAAAAACAGAACACCAAGTGGACAACCTAGCTCACAACCTTCAACAAGACCAAGTACACAACCAGAACAGGAAGACAGACATAAAAATGTTTACTGCATTCACTCGAAGCTTTATTGGTAAAAAGAAGAAGAATGATGTTGAGATTAAAAAGATAACATTAGGAATATGTGCCATGGATAAGAAAACTCAGTCAAAACCAATGAGAGAGATATTAAAAAGATTATCAACTGAACAATTTGAGATTGTTATATTTGGTGATGAATGTATTCTTCATCAACCAGTAGAATCTTGGCCAGTGGTAGAAGCACTTATAACGTTTTATTCAAATCATTTTCCAACACAAAAAGCATTAGATTATGTTAAATTAAGAAAACCATATATGATTAATGATTTAGAAATGGGCGAAATATTAAAAGATAGAAGAAAAGTATATGAATTATTAGAATCTCAAGGAATTGATGTTCCATTACATGTATTTTGTAATAGAGATGATCCATCAGTTATTAATGTTGTTGAAGAATTTGATGAATATATAGTAGTTAATGGTGTGCAAATTAATAAACCATTAGTAGAAAAACCTATTGATGCTGAAAATCATAATATATATATTTATTATCCCATGTCAGCAGGTGGTGGCAGTAAAAGATTATTTCGTAAAGTAGATGATAGATCATCTGAATTTTATCCTAAAGTTAATGAAGTAAGACAATCTGGATCATATATATATGAATCATTTGTTGTAACTCAAGGCACTGATGTAAAGGTATATACAGTAGGTCCTGATTATGGTCATGCAGAGGCTCGAAAATCACCAGTAGTTGATGGTAAAGTAAATAGAGATAGTGCAGGTTTAGAAGTACGATATCCTGTAATATTATCACCATCTGAAAAAGAAATTGCTCGTAAAATTGTAACCGCATTTAAACAAACAGTTTGCGGATTTGATATTTTGAGAGTTCAAGGAAAATCTTATTGTTGTGATGTCAATGGCTTCTCATTTGTCAAAAATTCTCGTAAGTATTATGATGACGCATCACAAATTTTAACAGAAATTATGTTGAAAGCATTAAGACCAGAGTTTAATAGTAGCAATCGTGTTATTCCATTAGTTAAACCTGTAGTGTCAAAAGATACGTTAAAAACTTTAGGCAAATTAAGTATTACTGATCAATTAGATGCAAAAACACCACCATTAGATGACCGTCCACCAAGTCCGTCACCTTCAATACAATCTATTGATGAATATAACGTTAATTATAATACCATGTCTAGACCAGAAGAATTAAGATGTGTTATTGCGGTCATAAGACATGGCGATCGTACACCAAAACAGAAAATGAAAATTAAAGTTACTGAATCGCTATATTTAGATTACTTTCATACGTACACAAAAAATCCAACAAAAGAATTAAAAGTGAAATCTAAAAGTGCTTTGGTAAAATTTTTAGATATTACACGAATTGTAATAAGCAGTGGAAATGCTCCAAGTAATACTGAACTATTTCGTAAATTAAGACAAATTCGTGATGTATTAGAAAGATGGGAAATTAGTGGAATTAATCGTAAATTACAAATGAAACCTCAAAAATGGGAAGAAGTAACTGTTGATGGTAATCCACCAAAAGCTACGGAAATTTTACTGATATTAAAATGGGGTGGTGATCTTACACCCTTGGGTCGGGAACAAGCTGAAAATGTTGGTGAAAATTTTAGACATTTAATGTATCCTGATCATGAAGGTGGGGGTGTATTGCGATTACATGCAACATATCGACACGATCTTAAGATCAAAGCCTCTGATGAAGGACGGGTTATGAAGACAGCAGCAGCATTTACTAAAGGTTTATTAGAACTTGAGGGTCAATTAACTCCTATTTTAGCTTCATTAGTAACTGTTGAAGAAAAAAATCGACAAATGCTCGATAAAGGGGGAAATTTTGAAATAAAAGTCGAACTTGATCGCTGTAAAAATCAATTGAATATATTACAAGAAAATGACGAGATTATGAGTGAAGAAGTAGTTGAAAAAATTGCTCCTGGTTGTCCATCAGCAGTAAAAAATGCTATGTTATCATTAAAAAGTCCATTACAAACATTAAAACGAATGCATACATTAATTGGTCAATTATGTATGCAATTAAATGCATTATGCTATAAACATGGTGATGAAACAGTTTTAGGAACTGATGGTATACCTATTACAACTGAGGATAAATCATCACTATCGGTATCAACAATAGTTTCATCTTTACCATCAAAAGAATCAATAAGTGCATCAAGTACAATATCTACATCAGATTCAATTAAAGATATAAGTATTAGTAAAGATTCATCACAAGATGGTTTGTATTTACAAGAAACCTTATCATTAATGGCTGATCGTTGGGAGAAAATATTTAAAGATTTTTATGTAACAAAGACAGGATTATATGATCTATCTAAAGTACCAGATGTATATGACATGATACGTTTTGATATTTTACATAATTCTCATCTTAAATTACAAGGAATGAATGAATTATTTGATTTAGCATGTGCATTTGAAAATAGTGTTGTACCTCAAGAATATGGTGTTGACAGTAATGATAAGCGTATTATTGGTAGTAAAATGTGTGGCGCTTTATTAGAAAAAATTAGACATGATTTAAATAGTAACACTATTGTTAACCATCACGAAGAATTACATTACCAGATTGATCATACTCATGCTGAAGATTTAGCTATTAACTCATTAAATCGTGTTGTGCGCACAAGATTATATTTTACCTCAGAAAGCCATCTTCATACATTATTAAATGTACTAAGATTTCCTGCGAATGGAAAAAAGTCATGTTTTAGTGATGAAGGATTAACTAATCTGGATGAAATTACAGAATTAAGTTATTTAACTCAAGTAATTATAAGATTATTTGAAGATAAATTGGACGGTTCATTCCGTTGCGAAGTAGCATTTTCTCCAGGGGCTGCATATAATCCATTTGGTGAGAAACGTAATCAAATTGTTCCATATATATTTTTAAATAGGTCCATAAGTTATAATGATATGATATCATGCTTAAATGATGCTATCACTGCTGGTAAAGATCCAAATGATGTTAGTGATCATTCGAATTTTTTGAGTGCTATTGAATCTGAGAGTCTCAATTTAGCCATACCATCACCACCTCCATTAAAAAGGAATAGTTCTATATGTGTGGTATCAGGAAATACTGAGGCATCAGATAAATGGGAAATGGGCTTATCATACTTCAAGAAAGAGAAAAATAAGGAGAAGAATAAAAAAATTGTCACGGGATCAAGTGGTGAAAATTCTTATAACGCCTCCCCAAATATTTCTTCTCACGGGATTTAAAACTCTTATTATTATTTATTCTATTATATTTATATAATTACATATTAACTTTTACCTACATACGCAATTTTTTATTTTCACGTTCAGATTCTATTCCGTTATTTTTTCTCCTACTTACAACAAAATTAATTAATCTTTGAAATGCTTCTCTAATAGTATCACTTGAAGGACAAATAACTAGTCTAACATAATTATTCACCCCAAAACAAATTCCAGGCAATATAAACATATTTTCCTCTAATAATAATTGTCTACAAAAATCTGCATCATCAATAATATTATCTAAACTACTAATATCAATATGAATCATTGTATACATTGCCCCTTTGGCCTCTACAACAGTTAATTCTGGACAATCTTTGGCAAGTTCAACACATAATTTGGCATTATTACTTAGTATTGTCATATACCTTTCTTTAAAACTATCTAAAGATATTTGTTCATTACCACGGGGAGTTAATACACGTGGTATAGCAGCCTGAATTAAAGAATTTGCACCCACTATAAGTTGCGTTAATGATTTTAAACCACTACGAACATCCAATAAACGAGGATTTTGAATAGCATCATGTATTGTTATCCAACCAACTCTCCAACCTGGTACAATAAATTCTTTAGCTAATCCACCAACAGATAATACAGGTACATCATATTTCTGTGCAATTGTATATATTGGAGTAAATTCACCCTCGAATACACATCCACCATATATTTCATCTGCAATAATAGGTAAATTAAATTCTTTTGCTATTAAAACTATTTGCTCTAGATGAACTAACGAAAAATTTGAACCACAAGGATTTGATGGATTATTTATTAATATAGCTTTGGTATTTGGTTTAATTAATGTTTTCATCATTTCAGTATCACATTCCCATGATTTAGTTGGTAATAACGGATAATATGTTACAGTACCACCTAATGAATGAGTTATTACTTGATACAATGGGAATCCTGGTTTGGGTACCAACATATCATCTCCCTCATTTAATAATACATTTATAATCAATTCTAATGCACCGGAACAACCAGAAGCTATAATTACATCATCTTCATTTACTTCAGGAAAACCAATACGTGATGTATATTTAGCTATTGCTTGACGAGCAGCTGATGATCCAAATGATGGTAAATATCCATTACTACTATTTAAGCTTAAACTATCCATTATTGCGTCTGTCAATACTTGAGGACATAAAAGATTTCCATGTATTGTTGGATCACCAAGTGCTAAATTAAATAATGGTTTGTGATGATTTAATGGTGGTTTTATATTGTCTACAATATTACGAATTGGATTCGTCGTGCGCTTTGCTTTATTGGATATTAATATCTGACCATTCATTTATTTCTAAAATAAGATATTTTATTTTTTACTACCTACCTTTCCGTCCAAAAACAAATTCAAGTGCAAGTGCGTGAGGGGGTAAATAGAAAAAATAGCATAAAGTATTCTTTATTTGAAAAATAACTATTAAAGTTGGAAGAATTGATTATAATAGAGTCAAGGATTAATCCTGTTCCAATAAATTATTATTTTTTTCTTATTTTTATACGCTACTTAGCTTTTATTACTTGAGCGACACAGCTTATATTACAGGGACAGCTTTCGCATCACAGTAACATCTTATTAAAAGTAGAATTCACTTTCCAAAACACTGTAACCGGAACCGGACGCTCATTGTGAAAACCAAAGTGACATCATCCAAAATACTAAAATTGAAATGGAGACCATGAATATATGTATAGTCTCTTTTTTGCTTCTTAGTTGTATTTTTCAACAAATCAAATGTTTCCATCAGAATAATGTAAGAATTACTCGTAAAAATGCTTTATTTTACATGAATTATGACTACGATGTTATTATTGTTGGATGTGGAGTTGGTGGACATGGTGCTGCATTACATGCGAGAGCACAAGGATTAAAAACTGCAGTCTTTACTGGAAAAGATGTTGGGGGTACATGTGTAAATCGTGGGTGTGTTCCATCGAAAGCATTATTAGCTGCCTCTGGTAGAGTCAGAGAAATGAAAGATCAACATCATTTAAAAGCATTTGGTATTACTGTAAAAGATGTACAATATGATAGATCAGGTATTGCTAATCATGCACAACAATTAGCTAATAAAGTAAAAGTTAATCTTGAAGCATCATTAAAAGCACAGGGCTGTGATATTATTGATAGCAAAGGAGCAATTACATCAAAACCAAATGAAGTAAAAATTGAATCAACCGGTAAAATTGTTACTGCTAAAAATATTATATTGGCACCAGGTTCAGTACCATTTGTTCCAAGAGGTGTAATTGCTGACGAAAAAACAGTTTTTACTTCAGATGGTGGTTTAAAACTAGAATTTGTACCACAATATGTAGCTATTATTGGATCTGGTTATATTGGTTTAGAATTTTCTGATGTATATACTGCATTAGGATCCGAAGTAACTTTCATTGAAGCTGTCGATACTTTGATGCCAACATTTGATCCTGAAATACGTCGATTAGCTGAAAGGTTACTAATTAAACCACGTAATATTGACTCAAGAACCGGTGTGTTTGCATCTGAAGTAACACCTGGTGTACCAGGTGTTAAACCATGTATAATAAAAATGATTGATGCAAAGACTAAAGAACATGTGGAAACATTAGAAGTTGATGCAGTTCTTGTTGCCACTGGTCGTGTACCAAATACTGTTGGTCTAGGATTAGAATCTGCGAATATTCAAACAGATCGTGGATTTATACAAACTGATCAATATATGAGAGTTTTAGATAAAAAAGATGGCAAAGTAATACCATCTTTATATTGTATTGGTGATGCTAATGGAAAATTAATGCTTGCTCATGCTGCATCTGCACAAGGTATTTCAGCTGTTGAAAATATCGTTGGTCGCCCACATGTTGTTAATCATAATGCCATTCCAGCTGCTTGTTTTACTCATCCAGAAATTGCATTTGTTGGTTTAAGTGAAGAACAAGCTAAAGCAAAAGCACTTGCTGAAGGTTTTACTTTAGGAAAGGCTACAGGACATTTTCGAGCAAATAGTAAAGCACTAGCTGAACTAGAAGGTGATGGTATTGCTAAAGTATTATTCAATAAAAAAACTGAGGAAATTCTTGGTGTTCATATTATTGGTATACATGCTGCTGACCTAATTCAAGAATGTGCTAATGCTGTTGCATCTGGAACTACAGTGCGCGAACTTGCTATGATAACTCATACACATCCTACACTATCGGAGGTTCTTGATGCAGCATTTAAAGAAGCTGTTGGTATGAGCTCCCATTGATGTTAAAAATAAATAAATAAAATGTGTTACAATAAAATTACAAATCAATAGTACAAATCAATATATGTATACTTCACTTTTTTAATAATCATCTAAGTTATATGGTCTAGCCGTATCATTAGAGTTTTCATCTAATTCAACTTCTTCATCAATTACATCATTATCTCTTCCCGCAACTTTTCCTCCAAGCTTCTTTTCTATTGGTTTAATGTCACGCTTCAATTTTCTCCATGGATGTGTTTTCCAAAACTGCTCTTCATCTGCATTAGCTTCTTCAGCTCTTAAAAAAGCAATAAATTGGGCCATTTCCATACGATATTGATCTGTATATACACGAGCAAGATACCCTCGATAAAATCGTTGTATAATTATAGCAGTTTGATGTAAAAGAGCATTCATAGCTTCTAATTCTGCCCTTTTCAACGCCCATCTCTTAGCATTACGACGACCAATACCGCCACGATAAATTGTTTGTATTTTCAATGCCGAATCATTTTTAATATGCTTTTCTTTAATTAATAAATTTCTACGAATTATAGCATCTCTACGCATAATTCGATCACGTTCAAATTTAGCAAATTCACCACGTTTAGCGCGTGCAAATGCCGCTTCAATACGTTTCTTCCTCGCTACCATATTGTATTCTTCATCCATCATTCTCATTCTTTCAATCGTAAAATTGTTACCCCCTTTCTTATTATCACCACCACCATCTTCTCTCCAACTTTTTTTTTCTCTAGTAACTAATGCCATAGCTCTAAAATACATTAATGTCATGGCAAAAATAAAATAACGTAAAGTTTTCTCAGTAACATCTAATACATGTTGAGTAGTTTCTTGTTCAATTTTCATTTCTTGAAGTTCAGCACGACACACAGATTGTCTTTGTACTACTTGCGACTTTTCACTCATGATTCCACGCCTTTGTTCGTCTAAAATATGTCTATTCTTATGTGCTTCATGACGTTTTTTCATTCTAGATGCTGCAATTCCTTGAGCTTTAACTTGATCTAAACCAGGACCCATTTTACCAGTAGGTTTAACTGATGGTATATATCCTAACATACTAAAATCACTGACGCGTTCACCAAAATACCATCCTTCTAACATCCAATCTAAAATATCATTAGCAACTTCAGCTGCTACAACTTCAGCAATAAGTCTATGACGCCGTTGTTCCAAAGCAACACGGGCATTATTAGTCCATAGTAATATGGGATATCCATGTAATGCTTTAACATTAATACTTTCCGACCTACTAGCATAAGCATCATGTAATTCTTTATCAACAGCATTTAAATTAACATTTCTATCAATCTCTCTTTGTTCAAATATTAATTCTTCCAATAAATCATTTCTAACAAATACTTTATTACCTCCTAACTGTGCACTTAGAGCTATTTCAGATACAATATATGTCGCCTCTTTTTCACCTCTAACTCTTTCAATTTCTAATGATAATGCATGTAATCTTTTTTCACATACTTCAGTATCTACTGCAGTTTCCCATTTACATTTAGTACTACGGCAAGCAATACATCCACCTACACCTAACATATTTTGCAATATTGTTTCAGCTAATGCAGCACCTGATTTACCTTTAGTGCTAACTTGTTTCCCTTTCTTTTGATCACCAGGAGTTATTCCAGCTCTAGCATTTAAAGCAGCTTTTCTTTTTAATTTTCTGATTTTTTTGTCAGCATCATCTTCATCATTATGATCAATTTCCTCGCCATCATCATCCATAATATCATCATCATCAGAATCATCACGATAATTTTCAGACCTCTCTCGGGCACGAACTTCCTCAGCTAGAGTAAAGTCTAACAACCTTTCTAAATGACCTTTCAATACATCAGTTGGGAATCTTTGATCATTTCCTTGTAATGCTTCTGTATCCATATATTTACTGCTTGTCACAATATTACGATCTAACTCTCTTAGAATTAATCTCGATCTTAAATCATAATCTAAAGTTAAATTTTTACCACCAACATCCCAATTAATATGATGACCATCTTTTTTCGCTATTAATTTTCTTTTATTTGCTATATCAATATTTTGCATATAATAATTATAAGTGCCATTATATTTATGCACTAATTTATGGACAAGCTTTTCATCATCAGTTTTTAATTTATGTCTTGGAGTTCGCCATATTTTAAATATTTCATCCCTCGAAATTGTGCAACGCCATAATCCTTTAACTTTTTCTTCATTACGAGCTTTTTTTCTCATTTGCGCAGCTAAACCAGTAGCATCTAAACTTCCCGCATCTGACATGTCGTTTAAACCTAAAATTCCTGCTAATTTATGAACCATATTAGTGTGTTGCTTGTTAGTAACTGCAGGTTCTTCAACGGGAGCAGAAACTGTTGTTTTAGGTTTAGATTTAGTAGATAAAAAATTAGCTTCGGCAATTGCTTGTTCATTAAGCCCACCAACTGTTGTATTCTTTTCATCTGGATCGTGCTGACCAGCTGGCACTTCATTTATCATATAATCCCATATCTCTGGATGTAATATTTTATCAATTGATATCCATTCCTTTTCTTCTTGAGAGCATGTTCTAAAGTTTTTAATACGGACTTTTTCTGCAAGATGTTGATCAAAACCATGAGTAGCTACATTCAATTTTCTTTTCATTATTTCGGGATCATCGTGATATTTATTAATTAGTTTACGGACAACCATTTCTCTAGAGCTTAGCATTTGAAATGGCGCATGTAGAATATGTTCTATCTCGTGCCTAGAATATCTAAATGCTTCTAAGGCAGCTATATTCTTGTTTTTCTTTTTTTTCCCACTTTTTAATAATTCTTCTTCTTCTTTTTCCTTTTCGCGTTGCTCTTTTTCTGCCAACCATTCATATCTTTGAGGTTGCATTGCACGATCTAATAATATCCATTGCTGCTCTTCTAATATTAATGCCTTAAAACCATCACGCTTTAATCTTTTTCGAACATCTTCAGCAGGTGTAGTAAAATTGACAACATCATCTGTCATATTTGCCATCATTTCAACATACTCATTACCATCTCGAACGACTTGCATATCTGCATTTAAAGAATTTGCAACAGTACATGCTTCTTTAAATGAGCGTAAAATAGCAACACAAGCAGGTAAATGTTTACGATCTCTATCTAAATCAATTTTCATAATGTCTTTTTCTT
>JACCDO010497964.1_pt1 | contig 19174 bp, 15 predicted proteins | sample 7446101 | NCBI WGS metagenome assembly JACCDO01 (sample SAMN15323440, study PRJNA562643) | freshwater metagenome | isolation source: river surface water | place: USA:Blue River Watershed | collected 2017-08-16 | reverse complement strand
ATTTCGCTTTACTTTGATCTTTTAGAATAGTGATTTTGCTTTCTACAAACTCTGTTAAACATAAGCCATTATCTGTTGCATTTGTCGAACTTTCAAAAATAGAATTTCTTTTAGGTACATTATCCCCATTTTCCCATCTATGTACATTGTCGGCTGCTACTTTAACATTGATTTTCTTCTCTTTTAGCCACTTATGATTAAAGGAAATATTTTTATCTAACCAATTTAAAAAATAAAGAATTGCATTATCATAAGTTAGAAGTTCTTTGATGTTTAATGGTTGATAACCAAATTGTTTTAAAAAAATATCATGTGATTTAAACCTGGAATTTATAAAATCAATAATATTATTCAATGAAGATGTTGCCCAAAAAAAACAAAATTTTTGCCTAGATAAATCAGAGAAATCGCACTCAAAAGCATTTTTTAAATAAAAATCTATTTGATAATGGATCAAATCTTTGTAATAAGACATTGTATTTTTAGCTTCTTGTTCCAAATAGATCTTAGAAAATCTTTCTTCTAAAGGAAGTAAAACATATTCACCTAAAATTTCACTTGGACTTTTGCCAGCATCGAAATTCACAAAACTTTTATTAGCAAAGTCATGTAATTTTGCAAAATCCTTATTACTATTTGTAGAAGATTTTAATTCAAAAATATTTGCCATATAATTAATCATTTCACCGATATTAAAAATTGGCTTTAAAGGAGTTTTTTTCATAAAAATACCTTTGTTAATTGAGGGTGATTTTATTTTGAAGCTTCATATTGAAATGATAAAAATTTATTCAATCTTATATCTTTTTTTAACCAAATTTAAATCAGATCACTTCTTGTTGTTTTGATGATGTTCAGCAGCACGTTGAGCTCTAGCAGCAAAACCATCTTTAGAGACTGAGCCACCATTTTGTTTTGCTTCAGCAGCTTGAATTCTAGATGCATCGCTTTTGGTCATTGGATTACCTTGGGGTGCATTTGCATGATGATGAGAATGTTGTTTAGACATTTTGAATACTCCATTTAAGGGATTGAAAAAAAACCACTGGAATGTGGTAAAACGAAGATAGAAAACTGCTAAACAAAAAGATATGCGTATAATTTTTATTTTTTTTGCAAGGCTTAATCTATTGAAAAATATAAACTTTTTTATAAAACCTAAATCAGCAATCCCCGAATCTCCCCCATCTCCCGAATCACATAAGAAGCCTGCATATAAATCTCAGCTGGACAATCTGGACTAGGAATCGCAATCACTTTAGCTACCCCAGTTTGCAAAGCCCCAGTTAATCCTGGTGCAGAATCTTCAATGATCCAAGCATCTTGGGGCATAAGATTGAGTTGAGATAAACAATAGAGATAAGGATCAGGGTTAGGCTTATTTCTTGGACTATGATCATGCCCAGAGATCAGGCATTTGAAATGTGGTAATAATTGATTCTTGGATAAACTCGCTTCAATCTGCTTAATGGGAGAAGCGGATACCACACATTTGATCAATGTTGGATATTGCTGATCCAAAAACACCAATAATGCTTTCACCCCTTCTTTGGCTGCCAAGCCTTCTTGCTCAAACAAAGATAAAACCAATTTTTCTCTTTCTTGAGAGAGTTCTAAAACACTAGGTGCTAACCCATAAGTATTTTTCATTTCCAACCAAAAATCCCCATCACTCCATCCTGTTCTACGTGTAGGTTGCTTATCCCTACTCACCCCTAATCGATCCAATAGCAACACCACACTTTTCCAATGAGTCAATTCTGAATCGACCAAAACACCATCCATATCAAAAATAATCACCTTAGGTAACATAAGATTACTCCATCTTTCTTGCTTGAATCTCTTGATGCACTCTCTTGTGATGGATCAAAGAAATCACTGTATAATACACATTAAATGACAAAGAGAAAAGACCTAGGGTTTTGGCATAGGGATGATTTGGGTATACACAAAGAATGGTGATCATGATCATATAGATTGATGACAAGACCATGGTTGTTTTAAACAATCGCTTTGTTTTTGTAGGATAAACATAGTGTATAGGCACAAAAACCATGATCGCCAAGAAAATCAAAATCCCATGCATCATCGCAATGCTTAAATGATCTTGAAAGAGATAGAAATAGATCAATACAATATTCCAATAGCTGGGAAAACCCACAAAAGCATCTTCTGTTTTGGCTCTGGTTTGACAAAAACCATAAGAACTCGCAATCAATGGGATCGAAATCAAGAAGAGATTGCTTTGTGTTAATGGCATGAGATTTAAGAAGAAAACAGCGCTTAATGGTAAAAAAGTAAAAGTGAGAAAGTCGATGATATTATCGAGCAATGCACCATCAAACTCTGGAATATTCTTTTTCACTTCTAACTTACGGGCCATAAACCCATCTGTACCATCTATGGCAATTGCCAAGAGATTAAATAAAAAAAACCCTTGAGCATTGTGATTGACTAAGGCAAAAAGCCCAAATAAATTCGCAACCAGCCCTAGAGATGTATAAAGGTGAACAAGCCAACCCAACTTTGTAGATAACATTGATTTTCCTTTTGATTAGTATTTGATTGATGATCAAAAGCAGATTATCATTGCTTATCAAAAAAAGCGTGTACTTTAACAGTTTAAGGAAAAAAATAATGTCTGACTTTACCTTAGAATCCATTCAAAGCGTAGAATACCGAAGAGAACGAAGAGTTGTTTATCTAAGCATCAATAGAACTGCATCGAGAAATGCCCTTGATTTACCTACATTTAAGAGATTTATCCATTGCCTAGAAAAACTCAAATATGAAGAAAACCTAGGTGCCGTTGTGATCTATGGAGAAGGTGGCTATTTTATCGCTGGCGGTGACTTAAAATCCCTACATAGCATGAGAGATGAAAAAGATGCTTTGGCATTTAGCGCCCAAATGCAAGCTGCCCTAGAAGGCTTAAACCTATTACCTTGCCCAGTGATTGCAGCCATTGAAGGTTTTGCCATCGGAGGTGGGGCAGAAATCGCACTTGCTTGTGATCTCAGAGTGATGTCCCAACAAGCTTATTTCCTATTTCCACACCAAACCCTTGGCATTACCACGGCTTGGGGTGGAGCAAGACGACTCAGCGATTGTGTAGGTAGCAGTAAAGCGTATGCCATTTTGGCAAGTGCAGAAAAAATAGATGCGCAACAATGCCTACAACTTGGACTTGCACATCGATTAACACCAGCGCAAACAGCTGTACAAATCGCCAAAGAATGGGCACATACCTTGAGCGAAAATACAGAAGTTTTGGGGGAAATGAAAGCATTAAATCGTTTCTCAAAAACAGGTCAAAGCGCTTGGGATGAAAATGAAAGACAAAGATTTTCTAAACTTTGGGCCAGCGAAGGGCATTGGCGTAGGGTAGAGAAGTTTTGGGTGAATCAAGAGAAAAAGAGCAAAGCGCAAAAACGCAGTGGTGGTTTATTTATTGTTTTAGAAGGCATTGATGGCGCTGGCACCACAACCCAAGGACATCGCATCTGTGATTGGCTTAAACAACAATCTCAAATGGCATATCTCACCCATGAACCAAGCGATGGTACTATAGGTAAATTGATCAGACGAGGGTTAAAGGGAGAGAATTTGGGGCATTTAAATCGACCTTTACCCCCAGCAAGTATGGCGCTACTCTTTGCTGCTGATCGTGCGGATCACTGGTTTAATGAAATCAAACCCTTGCTTGATGAAGGGATTAATGTGGTTTGTGATCGTTATCTCTATTCTAGTCTTGCGTATCAATCCCAAGAAAACCCAGCATCTTGGATCGCACATCTCAATGAAAATTTCCCCAAACCCGATGTCTTATTATATGTTCAAGTATCCGCAGAAATCGCAGAAATCAGGCGAAATCTAAGGGGGGGCGAACAAGAAATCTATGAGTATCGCGATTTCCAACAAAGGGTTGTGAAGGCTTATGACCAATATTGTTTACAAGCAAATGCCGTATTTATCAATGGCGAACAATCTGTAGATCAAGTTTTTGAGCATTGTATTTCTCATATTCAAAAATTACTTTGATTTTCTTTGATAAAATGCTTATTTTGGCTTTGATTTTTCAATCTTCATAAACTCAAACATCATAAGATTAGGTGTATTATGGCTGAATATAAAGTTGCTGATATGAGCTTGGCTGCTGCTGGTCAAGATAAAATTTCTTGGGCTGAATCAAGAATGCCAGTTTTAATGGAATTACGTCGTCGTTTTGCTGAAACCAAACCCCTCAAAGGTCATCGTATCGCTGGGTGTTTACACGTAACCAAAGAAACAGCAGTATTGATTCGTACTTTGGCTGCTGCTGGTGCCGAGATTTCTTGGTCTGGTTGCAATCCTTTATCTACTCAAGATGATGTGGCTGCTGCTTTGGCTCAAGATGGTTTTTCAATCTATGCTTGGCACGGTTTAAGTGTAGAAGAATTCTACTGGTGTATCGATCGTACTTTAGATTTTAAGCCCACACTTACCCTAGATGATGGTGCTGATCTGATCATGAGAGTACATACCAAGTATCCAGAACTCGCTCAATATGTATATGGTGGCACAGAAGAAACAACCACTGGTGTACATCGTTTAAGAGCAATGGCTGAAGATGGCAAACTCTTATACCCTGTTGTTGCTGTGAATGATGCTGAAACCAAATGGGATTTCGACAATGTTTATGGTACTGGTCAATCAAGCTTAGATGGTATTTTAAGAGCAACTAGCGTTTTGATCGCTGGTAAGACCTTTGTTTCTGCTGGATATGGTCACTGTGGTAGTGGTTGTGCTCGTAGAGCCCAAGGTTTGGGTGCCAATGTTGTGGTTACAGAAGTAAAACCAACAGCAGCACTCAAAGCAACCCTTGAAGGTATGAGAGTTCTTCCTATGGATGAAGCTGCCAAAGTGGGCGATATTTTCATTACCACAACAGGGATGAAAGATATTCTCATTAAGCGTCACTTTGAAGTGATGAAAGATGGCGCAATCATTTGTAATACTGGACACTATGACTGTGAAATCAACATCAAGGATCTAGAAGAAGTTTCTGTTTCTAAGAAAACCATTCGTCCTAACTGTGAAGAATACACCATGAAAGATGGCCGTAGAATCTATCTATTGGCTCAAGGTCGTTTGGTCAATCTCGCAGCTGCTGAAGGTCACCCCAGCGAAGTGATGGATATGTCTTTTGCAAACCAATTCTTATCTATGGTCAGAATGGCCCTAGAAGGCAAATCTTTAAGTCCCAAAGTATATGATATCGATCCTCAACAAGATCAAGATATCGCTGGTGTTAAACTTTCTACCATGGGCATTCAAATCGATAAACTCACAGCAGAACAAGTCGCTTATCAAACAGATTATCTCTCTGGAACCTAATCTTCTGTTTCAATAAAAATTTAAAAAACTGAAATAATTTAACGCTATTTTAATTTAACCCAACATTCTCCATCCATCACATAAGGATAGACTATGTCTGGTTTTCATTCTCGCGGGAAACCCATCCCCGAACAAAAGAAATTATATCTAGAGAGCCTCAACAACCGAATTGATTTATATTTAAATAAACTCGGCGCTCAACATATCATCACCCTTTGGTTAAAAGATCTCAAACAACCAGTAAGCAAAGAACTAGAAGATTTTTTAAGCCGTAAATATGTATTTTTTAAATCAGAAAATGAATCTAAAGAAGCATGGGCAAAAAAGAAGGATTTTATCGATTTCTTTGGACTTTTTATGTATGCCTTGTCTTATTCTAGCCATAAGAGTTTTAATCTATTAGCAAGTGGATTTACTCAATTGATGAGAAATGATGACAAACAAATCTATGAGCATATTTTAAAAGAGAAACTCTTTGATAAACAAGAAGGTCAAGAAAAATGCCACTCTCGTTGGTTTCCTTTTATGTATGATTTCCATGCTGATGCTTATGTTTTTGAATTATATTCTTCCTTAAAAAATGCCATTGAACAACATAAACCCAAAGAGATCTTGCAATCGATTCGCAATATCCATCAACTGTCTGATAAATGGGATCATACTTTTAGATCATATAAAGGCTCTGAATTTCTCTTACATGATATAGAGATGTATTTAAAAGTCTATGAACCCCAACTCTATACTAGTATTCATAAACAACTACAACAATCATTCTCCAAAGAACAACTTGCTGTTTTTAGCAATCAAAGTTCCACAGTATTTGAAGCTTATCGAACAGCCAAGAAAATGGATCGATATTTGGAACAACAAGATCAAAAAACAGAACCAAAGGTTTATATTGAATCCAGACAAGAACCAAATATCCATGATTTGATCAAAGATGTATACCATAATATCGATGAAATTGTAGATCATATCGATGATCTACTAGAAGAAGATTTACCACATCAATTCCCAAAGAGAAGCTTTGAACGAGTTGAGAATATGGGCAAAATCATCGAATGGTTGGTCGGTCAATATTTGGTGCTCAAAGAAGATAAAAATGATTTAAAAGATGATTTAATCCATCAAAAAAAAAGAATACATGAATTAAAAACAGATCAAGATCAAATCATTCAAGAGAAAATTAAACAAGCTGAAGATGATCTATTGATCAATATGCTTAAAAATCTAAGAGATGATTACCCAGAATTAACCAATCATAAAGATCTACAAAACTGGTGTAAATCATTTAACCTCTATCCTTATCCTCAACAATATAAACAATATGATACTTTTACCCTAAGTAAAACTGAGTTTTTAAATGATTTTGAGGATGAGTCTAAATTGGGTTATCAAGCCCATAGGGAAGCGGAATTATTGAATTATGGTTGGAAAATTATTGGTCAAGATAAACCTTTGATCAAAGCCTTAATCAACTGGGTTGATTAGTCATTGATAAGTCTTACACATACAGAAAGAAAAACAAATGAGCCAATATTATGTAGGAATTGATTTGGGCACAACAAGTTGTTATGTCACAGTCGCAGAAGATTTGGATGGCAAAGGTGATTTACATTTTGAATCCTTGCCTTTACCTCAATACAGTTTAGATGGGAATGTTCAACATGATACCATTCTACATTCTGTGTATTATCGCACTGAATCCGAAGATGAAGGAGTCAGAGAGATTGTTGGGAAATATGCTTATGAAATGCCAGGGTCTGAGGAAGATGGGAAGATTACACTCAGTAAAAATTTTATGGGCACAAATAAAGAATATCATTTCAAAGATGGTGCTGTCTTTAAACCCTCGGATATTGCTGCAGAATTGATCAAACAAATGCTCATTGCCATCAATGATCATACCCGAAATAAAGAACTCAAATCATTGACCATTACCATCCCAGCTTCTTTTACCCAACCCATGAAGGAAGATACATTAAAAGCTGCATTAAAAGCTGGTTTAAAGGAATCTCAAGTCCATTTTGAATATGAACCAGTGGCAGCATTAAGGGCGATGCTTTATGAATTAGAAAAAGAAGGACCCCAAAATCGATTTGTGAGACAAGAGATTCTCAATGGTAAAAATGCCAAAATTAAAGTTTTGGTCTTTGATATTGGCGGTGGTACTTTAGATATCACCATCTATGAAGTCAAAGAAAGCCTTTCAGTAGATCAACAATATCGCTTAGAATCCAGCCAACTTCAATTATCGCCCCATACCCGTTTAGGTGGTTTTAAATTTGATGAGTATTTGGTTCAATATCTTATCAGTAGATTTTATGATGAATATCAAAGCTATTATGAAGGCAAACTCAATAAAGAAGATGTGGTGGCTAAATTACAAGATAAATGGCGTGGTGCTTGTGAAGAAGTCAAGAGATCATTAAGCAATCAATATAGCAGAGAACCCAATAAACCTTGGGATCAAATCTCTATCAATAAGCGTTTGACCATTCCATCAGCCATACGTCCAGCCACAAATATTACCAATTGGGTACAAGAGATCAGTTTAAACGATCTACAAAAAGCATACGCCCCTTTATTAAATCACCAAAGAAATCCTATCTTTAATGCGTTTACTGGGATGACTTTTGATGAAGCCACAAGTATTTTTGATCCTATCTATCTCTGTTTGCAAAAAGCTGGGATTAGTCAAAATGAAATCGATGTGGTTGTCCCTGTAGGTGGGATGTCGCATTTACCCTTTATTGGGCTGAGTTTACAAAATCTCTTTGGTGCAGAAAAAATCGTATCATCCAATACTTTCCATACAGACCCATCTAAATGTATTTCTAAAGGGGCTGCGATTTATGAATATCAAAAGCAAGAGAAGAGAGATTTATCCAAAAAGCTTTTACCCCATATTCAGTTCGCCAATAGACAACAAAATCACCTACAATGGGAAGACTTAATCCCTGCCAAAACCCATGTCTCTTTGGGTGATACTTTTAAAAAGATTTTATATAAGAAATACCCAGCAAGACAATCAGTGATCCATATTCCTGTGAAATGGGAAGGTAAAGCCAAAGGTGCCATTAAACTACAATGGCCTCAAAATATCAATGTGCCTATTTATGATTTGCCCATTACCTTAACCATACAAGTCGATATTGCCACAATGATGATCAATGGTAAAATCGATGCCAATGGGCATAAATTAGAGTTTTCTATAGATGATGAAACCAAATTAGATGATTTCCAAGAAGAACAACCTAAAACAGCAGCAGTAGCCTCAATGGCTGATATTGACAAGGCATTTAAATCCACAATGCAAAATATTAAAAATAAACTCATTCCCCAAACAAGACATAGTGCGCTAGAGAATATCTATGAACTCAATGGATTGTTGAATGAATTTAAATATATCATGCAATCTGTGAGTGCTGGTGGGTTAATCGATTATTACAAAGACAGAGCATTTGTGGCAAAAGTCAAAGAAATGAAAGAGATTATCAAACATTGTACAAGTCCAAGTGGGTTATTGGATTTCTTAACAGATCAAGAAAAAGCTGATGTCACTTTGGTTTCCAATCAATTACAAAATTTAATCAATGAAAAAATCGCATTTCATCTCTCAAGCCATCATGGTCAATGTTGGTCCATTGTGATTTCTCTATTAGGGGAACTCAAAGGTTTATTAAAGCTTGATCTATATGATAAATTAGTGAATGAAGGTTTAAGTTCACACCAAGCTGTGATTCGTGTGGAAAGTGCCAGAGCATTGGGTCGTGTGGGATTAAGGGGCAATGTTCATTTTAAAAAGCTTTTACAACATATCGATCAAATCGAACTCAATCAAGCTGGTATTTTGGAAGGTTTGTTATGGGGGGTAGGGCGTTCTATGATCTCTTCTCCACAGATCTTGGATATCTATAAACCAGGGGAACTCGATAGTAAGTTAGAAGCTACCTATAAAAAAGTAAGACCCTTCCTAAAAAATGTCTCTATCGCATCTAATTTCTTTTCAATGATCTCATTGTTTATTTTGATCAAAGGCCCGCAATTCTTTGTGGGTTCTATCCTTAAAAATACCTTGAGACAAGCATTGACTTCGCATATTCAATACATTAAAGACGCGCATAATGCCAATGAAACAGCGCTCAAGCCTTATCAAATTTTGATGCAACTTTTGGGTGGAAATCCTATTACTGCTAGTGATATTAGTTATATTACATTATTAATCGATTATAGTAAGTAACAGTCACTTACTTTAAACATCAACCCTACCTCAAAGATTGTCCACAATGAAAAAATATGTATCTATTGTATTTCATAGTAATCTCATTAAAACATCGATATTATCGATCAATCAGCAACAGATTTTGGAAGAGAATATCTCTATTCCCCAGAAGTTTATTTTTGAAGATTTGACGATAGTTGAAGATGGCAGCATCTTTCCTTTTTTCCTATTGCAAAGTAAAGAGAATATAGAATCAGATGATCTAGATGAAGATCATCTTCAAGGGTTTGATATCTTCAATGTATATCAGCTCGATTTTCTCATAGAATATGCAAATATCTATAAAAATCTAATCCCCATTTCTCTAAAGGAAGTTTTAATCGAAACAGAGTATTCAGAAGAACAAAAAGCATTGATTGATTTTATTTTTAAAGAAATCTTTGATTCTCTTACTCTGTGTTTTCAACACCCTAAAAAATATCAGTATGATGGTATTTTGATTTCTTATGCCAATAAATTCCCTCATTTTTATCCCTATTTAAAACACACAATGAGTGAATTTAATAAAAATTTAAATACATCGATCAGTATCAATTATGTCGATGAGATGGATTCATTTTTTACAGAAACCTTATATCATCTAGAAAATCGTCAAGTCCCATATCCCTTTAAGAAGAGAGAGAATCACCATCATGTGATCCTTGTAGATTTATCTGAAAATCATTTAATTGCAAATGATTATAAATTAACGATTAAAAATAATCATAAAAATCAGTATAAATTCTATATCACCAATAAATCAACAAGACCTAAAATTGAATTAGAGAATATAGGTACACAACGCTTAGATCAGTTGATTTGTGAATTATTTAAGGATTGTTTTGAAGAACAATATAAAATATTTTTAAATTCAATCAGCGATCAATGTAAAAAATTGATTTTTAGAGAAATTCTACAATTACCAGAATTAGATTTATTGAAAATCAAAGAAAATGTAAAAGAAAAAAGTGCACATCTCAAAGATCTTTCTTATAGCACTCATATCACTTTAAATCATCATTTGATTCTTTCCGATCATATCATCTCTACCTATTCATTAGAACAAGAGAATTTCATGATTCGATATTCTTTATCTAGGATTTTGGAAGTATACCAAAAGTTTATGATTGAATGTTTAATGGAAATACAATCTAAGATTTATCAACAAAGAAAAATGGATGTAGATAATCTATTTTTTATGGCTTCTGATTTAAATCTATGTCCCATTGCATTGATTAAATCGAATCTTAAAGCTGAAATGAATCAAAATCAATCATCAGAAAATCATGGTTTTGATCCAGTGTTGATTGATGATCATTTGATTCAGTTGGAAAAGAGGAGTGATGCCATAGGTACATTATTATATGACCAATATCATCTTCAATCTCAATTTATCCCTTATAAAATATATAGCGATCATTGGCGTGATATTGATCAAAAAATAGAGAGAATTCAAGATAAAGAAAAAACCATTATCACTCAAACAAATCATAGCTTTACAGGGGCAATTGCAAATATCAACCTACTCACTCAAATTAAGGAATTATTACCTGAAGAAACCCCTGAAGATATCCCTGAAGAAACCCCTGAAGATATCCCTGAAGAACCTAAAGTCTTGGTTCAAAACAATGTTCCTATGAGCAGCGTTAGTATTTTAGATCAATTGATCGCCAAGGTCATGAGTGATCCTTTGTTATCTTCTGATTTTGCCAAGCATTTCAGATATATCGAACCCATCTTAAACTATTTGGGGCATTTCCCTGATTTATTACAAGATATGGTAGATCAGCCTCATTTATTGGTAGAATCGATTCAGCCTTTAATTGACAATGAAAGCAAAGACCCCTATTACAAGCTTCAAGCTCAAGTTTTATTGATTGATGGGGATCAATTAAATTTCGATCAAATCGAAGCTTTGGTGGAATATGCCAAGCAGAAAATCGGTCCTATTGTGCAAGGTGTTGTGATTAAAAATCGTTGGCCAGATTTTGTGAAACCCATCTCTGGGATTCATTATCGCATGATTCATTTGGGGCAGAATTCCGCGGATCAAGCATTGATTAAGGAAGCAAGAAGGATGATTGATGAATTTTCTGGGGATATTGCGATTACCATTGCATCTAATGATTCGGATTTATTGAGTATTTTGCATCTTGATCATCATCGACAGTATTTTTGGATTCCTTATACTCAGGCACCCCATCAAGTTGTTCAGACTTTGCAATCTTATCAGGCTACTTTGTTACCGGCTTTTCAATAGATCTTATTTTCTCCTAATGCCCAAATAAACACCAGATATCGCCAACATCAATGAAATGCCTAGCATCAAGATTTCAACCCAATTGATTGTTGACCATTGATTTTGATTCACATACTCGGGATAAAAAGACAAAGGTTCTACTTGAATTTCGATCTCACTTTGATCTTTGAGTAATGCTTTTAATTTCAATTGCAGCTCATTGATTTCTTGTGCTTGTTGATTTGTTTCTTGATGTAATAAAGCCTTGATCAATATAAGTTTTTTGGGTTCATGCATCAGTGTTTGTACGCTAAAAACACCTGGGTAGGCAGCGAATAGTTCTTGGGTTTCTTGTTGTTTTTGTTGAAGATATAAGAGATCTTTATCTTTTTGGGTCATCCACCATTGGCTCTCTTTTTGTTTCTTGTCATCATCTTGATGGGGCAATAATCCACTGAGTCTAATCAATTGCCATGCAGCATTGAAATCACTGGGGGTTAAGGTAAGATCATAGCTTTTTTTATTCTTGATTTTATGGGTTTTGATTTTGTGTTTTTGCAAATACCATTGAATATCATTGGCTTGTTTTTCTTTGATGTCGCTGATGAATATTTCTTGGGTACAGGCGATGGAGATAAGGCTTAGGATTAAGCACATCAGAGAAAGCTTCATGATGGGGGTTGTTTACCTTTTCTTTGGGTTTGAACTTGATCATAGCTTTGTTTTAGTTTTTCTAGCACATTTCGATGTCTTCGGGTGATTGTAGAACGATGAACACCTTCTCTACCAGCCAAAGATGCGGCATTATCTCCGATTTCATCTAGATCATATACGGCAGTAAGAAGCACTCTACTCTCTTCATCCATCTGTTCAAAAGCTTCTTTCATCAAGCTTTTTTCTTCCTGATCAATGGTTTCTTCTTCTGGGTTGGTTTGTTTGGGCAAGAGATGATCTGTGACACACATGATCGCTAATTCTTTGATTTTGCGATAGGTTAATTGACACAAAGCCATTTTTTCGGCTTCATTCAATTCTTGGTTGGGTTTTTCTTCTGTGGTTTCGCGAACAGGGGACAATAATCCAGGGAAAGATTTTAATTTAGGGTTTAATGCGGATTCATCGTTTAATTCATCGGCGAGAATCTGTCTTTTTAGGCGTTGATAACCTTTGCCATAAGTCCCCATTTTCTTTAAACCATCATAAATCGCACCACGAATTCTAAAAGTGGCAAAGGCATCAAATGGGACACCACGATTGGGATCAAAACGGCTGGCTGCTTCTACAAGTCCTAAATAGGCATATCCAAATAGATCTTCCCTAGATACTGAATTAGGGGGCATTAATGCTAGGACTTTAAATACTTCTCGATTCACTAAAGCTTCTTGAGAGGGATTAAGATCGATTTCAATCTTGGGTTTATGGGAAAATTCCTCGCTCACGGTACACAGTTTGAATACGGCTTAGGCTGTGGATATAGGCTGCGGTGCGGTGATCAGTCTTATATTCCTTAGCAATGCTTCTCATTGTGTGATAAGCCTTATTCATCATCTTAAGTAACTTAGCATCTACAACGTCTTCACTCCAAGATTCAGACAAACGATTTTGAAGCCATTCAAAATAGCTCACTGTGACACCACCAGCATTTGCCAGAATATCTGGCAAGAATTGCACACCCTTTTCAAGTAGAATCCTCTCGCCATCTAAATCGGTAGGACCATTTGCGCCTTCTGCAACCAAACGACACTTCATCAAAGGTGCTGTTTCTGCTGTAATTTGCATTTCAAGAGCTGCTGGAATAAATATATCTACTTCTGTTGCAAAAAAATCAAGTTTATTGATAGGTTCTGCTTTGGAATAACCAGCAACGCCACCTTTATTTTGTTTTGCATAAGCAATGAGATCTAAAGCATCGATACCATTAGCATTATAGACACCACCAGTGTGATCAATCACAGCTTTGAGTTTAGCGCCTCTTGCTTGTAGGAGTCTTGCGGAATGAGAACCGACATTCCCAAAACCTTGTACGCTAAATGAGCATTTGCTTAAATCAACTTGATGTTCTTCAGCCCAAGCAGCGACAGCAAATACCAAGCCTTGACCAGTGGCTTTATCTCTGCCCAAACTACCACCTGAAGTCACTGATTTACCAGTAACGACACCTCTCATGCTGTTTTTTCTCTCTTGGGGAGAGCTATTCATATAAGTATCCATCATCCATACCATGGTTTGGCTATTTGTGCCCATATCTGGCGCTGGAATATCATAATCTGGGCCAATATTGGCACCGAGCGCATGGGTAAATCGGCGTGTAATTCTTTCCAATTCTCTTGAAGAATATTGGGTAGGATCGAATTTAATACCACCTTTAGCGCCACCATAAGGAATCTCCAACAAAGAGCATTTCCAAGTCATCCAAGCAGCCAGAGCTTTTACTTCATCGAGATGAACTTCTGGATGGAAACGAATACCACCTTTAAATGGTCCCATGATATTATTGTGTTGAATTCTATAACCTTTGAAGAGTTGATAGGAACCATCATCCATTAAAACTGGGAAATTAACGATGATTTCGTTTTTGGGCTGAGAAAGTATAACTTTGACTTTATCATCAAGTTTGGCTAAATCAGCGGCTTTATTTAATTGGGCTTGTGCGACCTCAAATACACTTGGCATATTATCCCTCGGCAGTTAGGGTTTGGGTTATTGTCTAGATTAGATCAATGTGATCATGCTATTCTTGTCTAGCAACTGTCAAAGAAAATCAAATTTTTTAAGCAAGATCTTGATTTTTTTTAAAGAGAAGATAGCGATTCATTTCTGAGCTAGGTGATAATGAAGTGATATGGGTTAAAACGGGTGCTAGATCTTCAATTAATTTTCCTTCTTCTTCTAATGATAAGTAGTGACAATATCGAGGAAAATCACCATTTCCTTGCCAACCCAAGAAATAATCCCCTTCTTCTTTGAGTTGAGCATCAAGACCAAAGCGTGTTGCCGTTTGATCCCAATCCAAAGCAGCATTTAACCCCTTGCTTTGTGCGCCAAAATCCCAAATACTGACACAGAGATAACCATCGTTTGCCAGACATGCTGCAAATTTCTTGAGGTAATCTACGCGTCTTTGATAATTCGCAATATGATGTAGGACACCAAACATGCAAATGATATGGTATTTTTGTTGATCAATTACATTTTGTAGATCAATTTGCCAATCCCAATGTTTAAATGCAATGACCATTGTATGATCAAGATCGGGCTCAATGCGTTGTTGTGCATATTCAAGTAAACCCAAGCTTCGATCTAATCCTAGATATTGATGGAGGGCATGCCATTTTTTTTGATGGATTTGTTCGATCAAAAAAGACAGGAATCTTCCATTCCCACAGCCAAGATCAAGAATACGACAATCATGATGTAGGAGATTGTCTGTATCTTGGACTTGGATTTCTTGTAAAACTTCTTTCCATCCCTGCCAAGCATATTGTCTTGTATGGCTGAATGTATCAGCATATACTTCATAAAAAACCGCATTGATTTTTTCTAAAATATGAACTCTCTGCTCTAAATCCATAAACGCTATCCTTCAAAATTTGACAATTTCAGCTATACATGTAATTAAAAAAGTGCAAAAGATCAAAAGGATATCGTGAATGAGTAGTCAAAAGACGAAAGCATGGCAACAAAGAGAATGGCAGGGCTTTGATTTTAAAGCTGAACCTGAAGAAAAACAGATATTGCCATTGCTTGAAGCTGTATGTGCATTAAAACCCAAAGATGAAGATGACTGGCGTAGATTATTTAGAAAATTTCCTAAACCCAGTGGGGGTTTTTATTCCAAAACTCAACTTTTGGAAGGCGTAAGAACTTTAAATTTCACTTTACCCGATGGGATGACTCAAGAGGATTTATTAGCGATTTTAAGGGCAAAACCTACCAGAACTCAAAGTGGAGTGACACCAGTCACTGTATTGACTAAGCCTTATCCTTGTCCGGGTAAATGTATTTTTTGCCCCAATGATGTCAGGATGCCCAAGAGTTATCTCTCCGATGAACCCGGGGCACAACGGGCCATGCTCAATCGTTTTGATCCCTATGCTCAAACGTGGAATCGTTTACTTGCTTTGCATAAAATGGGACATAGTGTGGAGAAGGTAGAGATTATTATATTAGGTGGGACTTGGTCGGCTTATACAGAAGATTATCAAAGGTATTTTATTTTTAAATGTTTCCAGGCATTAAATGATTTTAATCCAGAGATCGATGAAGTTGCTTATCAGCCCCCAGAGAATTACTTGAATTTCTTGGATATGCCATTTTTAGATGAGGGTGAAAGAAGTGGGTATAATCAAAAAGTCAGTAGGTACCTCAAAGAAAAACAAGGCACATTGATTTTGGATGAAGAAAAGGCAAGTTGGGATGAATTAGAACGTGCGCATCGTGTGAATGAAAATAGTAAATGCCGTTTGGTAGGATTGGTGATTGAGACAAGGCCAGATGAACTCAGTGAAAAAGAAGTGATTCGTTTAAGGCGTTTAGGGGCAACAAAAATACAAATCGGTTTGCAGAGTTTAAATGATCAGGTATTGGCGCTTAATGAGAGAGGTCATGATGTGGCGCAATCGAAAAGGGCGATGTTATGGTTAAGACAAGCAGGGTTTAAGATTCATGCGCATTGGATGGCAAATTTATATGGGGCAACAGTACAAAGCGATATACAAGATTATCATCTCCTCTTTAATGATCCTTCATTTAAGCCAGATGAATTAAAGCTTTATCCTTGTTCATTGATCCCCAATACCCCTTTGATGGATCACTATGAAGCTGGGCGATGGCGTCCTTATCAGCGGGAAGAGTTATTGACATTGCTTTCAACCATTATGCCCCAAACCCCTCTCTATTGTCGGCTTTCTCGTGTGATTCGCGATATTCCATCTACTGATATTGTTGTGGGGAATCAAGAAACAAATTTTAGGGAAGTTGTGGAAAGAGAATTGCGGACTCAAGGCAAACAATTGATGGAAATTCGTGCCAGAGAGATTAAGTTGAAAAGTTTAGATGATATTGCTGTCCCTAATGCTTATGCGTATCAAACCAGTGCTGGTCAAGATTTCTTTATTTCATTTGATACCAAACAAGGTGCTTTGTTGGGTTTTTGTCGTTTGCATTTACCATATCATCATGAAATTACAGCTGAATTGAAAAATTGTGCGATGATACGTGAAGTGCATGTGTATGGTCAAAGTTTAGGGATAGGGTTTAATAAAACAGGGGCTTCTCAACATCAAGGTTTGGGGCGTATGTTGATTCAGCGTGCCAAGGATGTCGCAAAGAAAGCTGGGTTTAAGCAACTTGCTGTGATTTCCGCTGTTGGAACTAGGGAATATTATCGTAAGCTTGGGTTTGAAGATGGGGATTTGTATCAACATATTGGATTATAGGTGATGAATGATGCAATGATCTCATGAGATTGGTATTGATTTTTTTGTTGTTTTTTGGTATAAGGCGATTGAAAACAATCAAAAATCAAGTTGAGGATATATATGTCAGGTATTCGTATCACAAGAGAAGGTTTTGAAAGCCTAAAACAACAATTAGAAGAACTTAAAGGCCCCAAGAGAGAAGAAGTGGCTCAAGAACTTGAATCAGCTCGTTCTCAAGGCGATTTGAGAGAAAATGCTGATTATCATGCTGCTCGTGATAAACAAGGACTTCTTGAAGCGCGTATTAAAGATATAGAGAATACTTTGGCGAGTTCAATTGTGGTTGATCTAGAGATGGTTGAAACAGATAAAGTGAGATTTGGATTGATTGTTCAATTTAAAAATACCAAGACTGAAGAAGTGTTGGAATATCAACTTGTGGGACCTACTGAATCTAATTTGGAAAAAAATAAACTCTCTTATTTGACCCCCCTTGCTAAAATCCTATTAAATCAATATATAGGTGAAGCAGTAGAATTCGTAAACCCAGCGGGTGAAACCGTAGAATATGAAATTCTTGATATTAAAAAGCCCTAAACTTTTTGAATAGAAAAGCAATCATCTGGTAATCATCGCAAACCTTTTAGCAACAAACGGAAATGAAAATATGGACATTGTGACACAAGGACTACTAGGTGCGGCGATTGGGCAAGCTGGCTTTCAAAAGAAACTAGGTAAAAAAGCAGTATTTTGGGGCATGATCGGTGGCATTATCCCCGATCTTGATATTGTATCTCAACTCTCTAAACACAATATTGATCATTTGATTTGGCATAGAAGTTTTACGCACTCCCTATGGTTTGGTCCCGTGCTTGGATTAGTCTTGGGCTTAGCTTTAAATCATTATTATCATCGAAAAGAACTCAAAGATGCTAAGGCACATTGGGTTTGGTTGATGATCTTGGCGATTTTTACGCACCCATTGCTTGATCTGTTTACTTCTTATGGCACACAGTTGTTAGCTCCATTTAGCAATCATCGCTTTGTGATTGATGCTTTGCCCATCGTAGATCCATTCTATTCTGTGCCTTTGTTGTTGGCAACGATCATGGGGGCTGTTTGGGGTTACCAAAGTCAGAAGAGTATTAAGACTGCTGTGATTGCACTTTGTTTTAGTACGCTTTATATCGGGTATTCTTATCAACAGAATGAAAAAGCAAAGGAAATGGCAATGGTTGCTCTTGAACAATATCATATTGAATATGACAGTGTTCAAGCTTATCCTACATTGTTTCAACCTTGGTTGAGAAGATTTGTGGCAAAGAATGCTACCCATGCTTATACAGGGGAGTTGAGTACTCTTCATGTCAATGCCAATGGTGGGGCGATCATTCGCGAACAACCTAATTTCAAAGATCCAGCAATTGATGCGTTTATCAATGATCATCCTGCGGCTAAAACCTTTACTTGGTTTGCAATGGGTCAAGTTTGGCCTCAAGTATGGACTACGCCATCTGGTGGGAAAGTTGTGACTTTGTGGGATCTGAGATACCCAGATTTTCATCTCTATGATACTCAAGCGTTTAAGAGGGAACATTTGGGGACTGGGATTGATGCATTATGGGGGATTCGTGTGCATTATGATGCTTCTGGGAGAAGCCATGAACAGGCTTATCAGTATAGTCGGGAAGTACCTACGGATGTATGGGTTTTGTGGAAAACAATTTGGAAGAAAACTTTGGATCGATCTCGACCTGCTGTGTCTGCGCTTGAGATCTAATTGGTGTTTGGGACGAAATTAGTCTTATTTAAATTTGTGATCATTTTTTAATAAAAAACAATAATTTTAGATGTATGGTGTTATCTGATGACACT
>JACCDO011402510.1_pt1 | contig 19179 bp, 13 predicted proteins | sample 7446101 | NCBI WGS metagenome assembly JACCDO01 (sample SAMN15323440, study PRJNA562643) | freshwater metagenome | isolation source: river surface water | place: USA:Blue River Watershed | collected 2017-08-16 | reverse complement strand
ATCCATTTGGTGGTAACAAGCCAAAAAAATCTGTAGATCCATCTCATGATTTAAATTGGTTGCAAAATGATGATCCTTTTGCCCAACCCAAAGCCAAACCAGCCCCCAAACCAGCCCCCAAACCTCAACCAGCTCCTCAACCAGCTCCTCAACCAGCTCCTCAACCAGCTCCCAAACCTCAAACAAATATCCCCAAGCCAATCACTCAAGAGCATGAAAATACTAAACATATCGCAGCAAATCTAAGCCTAGATGATTTGCATCAACTCTTGCTTCCTTATCAACAAAAAATAGAACATCTACAAAATCAAAATACTCAGCAACAAATGCTACTTCAACAAGTAGTCAGTCATGTTAAAAAGCAAAATCAAGAAGTTAAAGAATCTTTTATCAAAGAAATGGTTCAACAAAAACAAGAGATTGCTCAAGAAACAGCAAGAGAGAATCAAAAGCTTCAAGTTCAAATCAATCAAAACAAACAAAGCGATAAGCAAAAAGAAATCAATGTCGGTTTATTAAATGAGCTGACAAAACAACATAAAATCCTATTACAACTCGATAAGAAACTCAATGAACAATCTCAATCCATCGAATTAAAACAGCGTGAGATTGAACAAAAACAACTCGCATTTGAACAAAAACAACTCGCATTTGAACAAAAACAATTAGAGCAAATTCAGCATATACAAACCATACAAATGCATCAATTATCAGAGGATATTCCTGCTGATTTCCATGAGAGTTATCTCAAAAAACCTTCTTTGTGGCAAAAAATCACATCTTTCTTCTCAACCTCAAAATCCAGTCAAGACATCTTCTCCAATCAAAGAGAGAAAATCGATTGGAATTATGAACCCAACCCCATCAATCAACCCCGCCAAACATCCCAAGGAATGTCACAAGGACAAGCACAATCTGCCCCTATGCCAAGAAGGGAAGTTGAAGTCCCAACACATGAGATGGATAGCCAAGAAGAACAACTCATTCGCTACAAAAATACACCCAAAGACGAAGTCATAGAAGAGAGAAATGAAGCAAATCGATTGGAAAGACCAATGATTGCGAGTATTAAACCCAATGGGCCTAGTTCCGATGAATATCAAGTGGGGGGGATTACACTCAATAAAGGTGATTTTAATAGCAATGCATTATATCCAGTGATTATGCAACAATCTAAAACCTTGAAAAAACAAGAACAAGGGTTAAGAGAACTGGCAGAAGCGATTTTTAAAATCAAAGAACTCAGCAGTAAACAAGAAGAATCAATCAAGAAAATGACACAATCCCTTGTCAAAGAGTTTGATGAACTCAAAAAACAAGTGGAAAAAATACAAAAAACCAAAGATCAGTCCAAAGCACTACAAGATGGCTTAGAACATCAAGATCAAAGAATTGCGCAACTTGAATTACAACTTGAAGGTTTGGGATCAAAACTCGCTGAATTTGATCAAAAAATGTCATCCAAAGACCCAAGTAAACAAGCCACAGATATCAGAGTCTCCAAAGACCCTGAATTGGGGGATTACACATCCATTGCAGATGCGATCTTGGCAGCACCAGTGGGGGCGTATATTGGGATTTTACCTGGGGTTTATGAAGAACCACTAGAAATACAAAAACCAGTTAAACTCATTGGATTAGGAAAACCCCAAGAAATCGTGATTCAAGTGAGAGGTCAAAGTTGTATTGTCTTACAAAAAGCAGGTGGGATCTATCAAGAAAGTTTGTCTGATGAAGAAGAAAGAGAAATCAGAAAAAAACTTCAACAATACCAACCCAAAGAAGCAGAGAATATCGGCAAAGGTGGTATGGCAAATTGGGTGAGAAAACAAGTCAGTAATGAAATTGTAGAAAGTAAGGGGGTTTTTGATTCAAAAACTGGCTCAGATGAAATCTCTTTGGTGAATATCACTGTCATCAGTGTCACTGAACAAGCTGGTGGACAACCCAATGAAAACCCAAGTATCTTGATACGTTCTGGTCATCTTAGACTTGAAAAATGCGATATACGCGGTGAAAATGGAGCTGGCATACAAGTAGAAGGTGAAGGCGCTGAACTCAGTATGAGAAATTCTAGGCTTTTGAATACACGCGGTAGTGGGATTTGGATGAGAACCAGAGCTAAAGCCACTTTAAGTCAATGTCAAATCATCAAATGCAAAGAAAGCGGTGTGGATGCTCAAGGGTTTACTGCGCTTAGACTCACAGAATGTGAAATCACCAATAACCTCAAAACTGGGATTCAATTGAGTTTCAAATCTCAACTACTCGCGTATCATAGCATTATCGCTGGTAATCATTTTGAAGGGATATGGATCAGTAATCATTCTAACGGTACCATCAAAGGTTGTGATTTAAGGGGTAATGGGAGAGGTCCTTTTGATATTTCTCCAGACAGTAGGGTAGAACTCTCTGGTAATAAACCCTAGATATTTTTGAAGTTTATATCGATTTGCTATTTTCGTGATTCATTGATACATCACTATATTCATGAAGAGAGATGAAGGGTTGATATATGGCTAGACTTTCTATGGCATACCGCCAACAAGCGAAACAATCAATGGTTTGGTTTAAGCAAGATTTACGACTCGATGATCATGCTTCTTTGACCAAAGCGATTGAACAAAGCAAGGGGAGAGTAATCCCTATCTATATCTTAGACCCCAGAAAACTTGAAAATCATGCATTAGGTTGGCCCAAGATCGGTGCATATCGCGCCAAATTCCTTGTGGAAGCATTAAATGATCTCAAAAATAGGCTAAAACGCATTGGGAGCGATCTTGTGATTCGCCAAGGGAAAGCAGAAGAGATTATCCCTGAAATGGCTAAGAAATATGAGGTAGAAACAGTATTTACTCAACTCTTGGTACAAGAAGAAGATTTATTGATCAATGACAATGTGCGATTGGGCTTGAATAAACTCGGCATAGAATTTGTGGAACTTTGGAATCAAGGTTTATACCACCCTGAAGATATGGATTTTGATCTCAATGCACCCCCTACTGATTTCCACCAATTGAGAAAGATTTTAGAAGTCAATCCTCCTAGATTTCCTTTGGATGCACCTACAAAATTATTACCTTTGCCCATCGGTTTAAACCCAGATCACCCACCTCAACTCAGCGATTTTAAACTGAGTCCTTTTCAAAGCGATCAAAAATCAGTGCTTTCTTTTGTAGGGGGTGAAAGTCAAGGTTTGGCCCGTTTAAAAAGCTATATTTGGGATCGAAAAAAATTATCCACTTATCACTCTCATTACTTATCTCTAGGGGGAGAAGCACATTCAACCAAGTTTTCAGCTTGGTTATCCATGGGATGTTTATCCGCTCGTAGAATCTGGTGTGAAGCCAGAGCTTATGAACAAGTACATGGGCATAGTTTAGGGGTTTATCAACTGATCTATGGTCTTATGATGCGTGATTTCTTCTTTTTTCATGCGCAATCTAATCCCCTTTATTTCTTCTCTAGTGTAGGGGTGAAAAACAAAGCAAGACAAGCAAGAGAAGATTTTGAACTTTTTAGCAAGTGGACAGCTGGACAAACAGGTTATCCCATGGTGGATGCATTTATGCTTGAACTCATGACAACAGGTTATATCAGTCAACAAGGAAGAAGAGTGGTCAGTTCTTTCTTAATCGATGATCTACAACTCCCTTGGATGTGGGGGGCGCTTTGTTTTGAAACGATTTTAATCGACTTTGACCCCTCAATCACTTATGGCTTATTTCAATCTCTTGCTTTACAAGATTTAACAGTAACAAAGATGGATATACATCCTGTATCTACGGCTTTAAGTATGGATGAAGCTGGAGAATATGTAATTAAATGGCTTGAATTCCTAGAGAAACTACCCGGACCATATCGTTACCAACCCTTTTTGATCGATAGAAATACCTTGATCGAAATGGGCATTGATATCCCTGAAATCTATTCTATGCCGATTGTGCCTCTTAAGGAAATACCGATTTTTAGTTTGACTGCTCAACAAAGACAAGCTTATTTATTGGATCGAATACAAAAAAAATAGTACATCTCTTCTCAGCTCTTTAATACAAGGAAATCAACATGTCTGTACAAAAAGAAAATGCCCATATCACATTAACAGAGACCCTAGAAAATCGTTGGAGTCCACGCGCGTTTAGTTCAAAATCAATCACCCAAGAAGAAGCCATGCATATCTTTGAAGCCATGAGATGGTCTCCTTCTTGTATGAATGAACAACCTTGGCGTATTATCTATGCCCTCAAAGAAGATCAAGAAGGTTTTGAGCGACTTTTTTCTTGTTTACTTGCTGGTAACGCTTGGGCAAAAAATGCTGCACTTTTATTCTTGATCTCTTCGGAAGAGAATTTTAGCACTAATGGTCAAAAAAATGATTATGCTGGTCATGATGTAGGCATTGCACTCGGTCAAATGTTGACTCAACTCACAGCAATGGGATTACATGCGCATTTAATGGCTGGTTTTGATATTGAAAAAACCAAAACAGTGTTGAATCTACCAAGTTCTCAAAAACCATGGACCATTGTCGCTGTAGGTGAATTAGGAGATCCTCAAAGCTTGTCTGAAGCTTTACAACAAAGAGAACTCAAAACAAGACAAAGAAAAACACTTGACAGTTTAATTTTCCAATTAAAATCGTAAAATCAATACTATAGTTGATCTCATCACTATTGATCATTCTTCCTAAATATGATATCTATAAAAATGTTTTACATTGATCTTATCTTAGGGATTGAAAATGAAATTTATCAAAAAAAATCTAAAGCGAAGAGCACTCTTGCTCTCTATGTTATTGCTTTCTTGTGCCACTGATGAAGAAATCAGTCAAAATGTAGATACAGAAGAATATGCAGAACCCACATCTGATCTCAAGATATTATTATCAGATAAACCCACTCAAGGGATCTTGCCAGATGAATTAAAAGCAGATGAAATTTTCCCTGCACAATTTGATTTGATCGCTACTCAAAGCACAGTTAAGAACCAAGGCAGTCGTGGTGTTTGCTCTATCTTTTCAACAGTTGCTTTGATGGAACATATCTATATCAAAAAAGGTGCTGTACAACCTGATTTTTCTGAGCAATTCTTGCAATGGTCTGTAAAAGCTGAACTCGGTAAATTCACAGATACATCTGGATCCAATGGTACTTCAAACCTAGAAGCCATCAATCGATTTGGTGTGGTAGAAGAATCTGTTTATCCTTATCAATCTTATCCTTGGACCACAATGAATGATGCTGCTTGCACAGGGGAAAAACAACCCTATATCTGCTATACCAATGGTGATCCAAGTGAAGAGATTAAATCTGCAACACGCTACAAATTACCCCAAAATCGTTGGATTAACTCTAGAGTCCAAAATATCAAAGCTTTTATGCATGAGAATCAAACAGCTGTCATCGCTGGGATGGAGTTTTTCTATCAAAGTTGGAACCATGGTAAATCACCTTTACCTGTCAGCTCAGAATATAAAACCAAAGGCTATGTTCTCTATCCCAATGACAAAGATATAGAAGAAAGCAGAAAAATGGGCGCTGGCCATTCTATTTTGATCGTAGGTTGGGATGATAATCTTGAAGTCCCTATGATGGATGATCAAGGTCAACCCATTTTGGATGAAAATGGACAACCCAAAAAAGAAAAAGGCTTCTTCTTGTTTAAAAACAGTTGGGGTACCAGCGTATTTGGCACAACTAACCCATTTGGTGCCGGTTATGGTTGGTTATCTATGAGATATGTAGAAGAGTTTGGTAGTGTGGTTTCTACTAAACCTTTGAATGAGAATATTATCGAAAAATGCGGTGATGCTTTGGATAATAATTTCGATGGTAAGGTGGATTGCGAAGATTCAACTTGTGTTCAATCTGAACAATGTTTAACCCAACCCATTACAGGATCTGCAGAATTTGATGTGAAATCAGAATCCATCAATGCGACAATTCCAGACTATGATACCACAGGGATTGAGAGTAAACTTGAGATGAGTAAAGCTGGGAATATCGAAAAACTCATCATTACTATCGATATTTCTCACCCATATCAAGAAGATTTATCTGTATCTCTTGTTCATCCTAGTGGCGAAGAAATCCTCTTGTTTGAAGCTGAAGGTAGAAATCAAAGCACTGATCTTATTGAAAAAGAAGTCACTGCATTTATCGGTAGAGAACTCGCTGGCACTTGGACATTAAAAGTCAAAGATTTAGCACGTCAAGATGAAGGTAAACTCGTATCTTGGGGCTTAAAAGGTAAAATCGCTCAATAATTCATTATCTCTTGGTAAATCTCAACCAATCACTGCCATTTAATCCTGTTTTATCCACAGCTTTTACTTCTATAAATTCTCTGGTATTACCTGTTGTTGGATAATGCTTAATACAAAGATAACCTGTAGGTGAATAATCCCCAGCGATCAACTCACCCACCAAGAATTTTGATCCTACCCGATCTGCACATAACTTGAATTTAAGTTTGGGATCATGGGCTGTGCCTACATAAATCGGTTCTCTTTCCCAATCTATGCTTTTCCAATAGATTAAACCCATTCTTTCTATTCTGAGATTTGGATTTTGAGCACATCTAAAACCTCGATATAATTCAACAAAAATACCGATTGCATCTAGGAGTGCTAATAAACGAGAAGATGTTTCTGGTGTATGATATGCTTTGCCTACTGTATACTCATTTGCCCCCAAATCAATGAGATGATTACAAACCCCTTGAAATCCAATTTGCCCTAAGATTTGATCTCTGGTATTTGCCCAACCCATATTTGCATCAAATTTTAAATAAGAACCTTGTTGAGGATTGAGCAGAGTATCTGGTTGCCAAAGCCCATTTAATGCAATCACTGAAGATGCTTTTTGTATGGTATACGTTGGTACTGATCCTTGTTCTGGTTGGTTTTCACTCAGTTGTAATGTACGACACCAACCATTTTCTTTTCTGGCCAGTAGATTCTTGGAATGATGGCTTACTTCTATGGATTTATTTGCCCCATTTTGAATCAACTTCACTGTTGCTTTATGGCGATCAGAAAAAGTATCTGTATCGATCTTATTCAAAGAAATAGAACCAAAATTTTCTGTTTGATTCTTGCCATTGATTGATTGAGAACTTGAAATTAATAGAGAGACACTGGGTTGTAGATTGCTGATAAAACCTACTTTATAAGTCCATTTTTTACCATTACTATCTATGGTTGATGTGACACAATCATAGGCGAGTTTTGCTGATTTTCCATAGTTTTTATTGACTGACTGGGTATCAACTGATTCACTGATCACTTCAGAGCAAGATACAAGAAAGATCAAAATGAATAATAATCGATGACGCATATTAGCCCTCACAATCGATATCTAGGTATAAGCAAAAATCATCACAGAATCCATCTCCATAAAATCCTTGAATTTCACAAAGATCTTCTTGGCTTGTCATCATCTCTGTATTGGATTGACAATCAGGATCTGGCATCACGCAGAAATCATCACATTGCCCATCACCATACCAATAAGATGAAGCACAAATATCTGTTTGAGTGTCATTTTGATCTTGATCATTTGATGGGGGTTGATCACAATCAGGATCTGCGTTTAAGCAATTCAAATCGCATTGTCCATCATTGTAATACCCATAGGTTTGACAGAAATCATCAACTGGCTCATCAACTGGCTCATCAACTGGCTCATCAACTGGCTCATCAACTGGCTCATCAACTGGATTCTCTGATGTTGCATTCCAACTTGGATCCGTTGATTGGTTATTTGTCTTCCATCCATCTTCACTGCAATCCGAATCACGTTGACTACAATATTCATCGCAGTAACCATCGCCATACCATCCAAGTTGTAAGCAAAAATCTTCAGTGGTTTGAGAAACAACAGTTTCTCCAAAAGCAGAAGCTTCATCTACATAAGTTGGATCATAATCCCCATCAAACATCTTCTCTTCGATTTGATTTCCAGAGTCTAATTCTGTGCCTGTTGCACAAGATAATGTTTGAATCATCAATAGAGCAATGAATATTTTATCTTTCATCTTTATATTCCTTTCATTCAAGGAGTAACGCCATTTGGAAATGATGGGATTACCTTTTGTTCTGTACTAAATGGTTGTTCATGACCAACTAAACCAAATGGTCCAATATTTGCTTCAATCGCATCAAATTCATAAATACGATTCCCATTGATATACAATTCATAACTTGGAAATGAATCAGTGATGCCACTTGCTTGATAATAGATTGGTTTTTGATCATCCCACCAAATCAGAATATCAACATAAGCATCTAAAGAAGGAACAGGACCATAAGGAATAGGATCTGTTGCATGTAGTTTTAATCTTGTTTTTGTGATTGTGTATTCACCAGTTTGCTTCGTGCTATGCCATACTTGATGATCATAATTTGCATCTGTTTTTACTTCACCCGCCTCTTCATTGTTTAACAAGCGATAACATAAAGAACCATCCTTTATGACTTGATCAGCAGTAAATGCTTGAGATTCTCCAATCCATTTACTTTGAGCTTCTATTCTTGTTTTACTAATCAAAGCACTGATTGATGCCCTGCTCTGATTCTTAGCAGCATTAAAATCAAAACTTCGATGATCACCTTTGTAATGAGACCATCTCCTAATCCAAGAAAATGGAATCCCCACTACATCACAAGGGATAAATCCAGCAAATCTTAGATGTACTGTCCGATCATCTAGATTGATAGGATTTGAATGTGTTTGGTTTTCTTTATTTTTGGATAGTTGTAGTGTTTTACACCAACCGTTTTCTGGTCTTGCTTCCAAACCAGTAGATTCGTGATTGACATAGATAGAATAACGATTTTCAAGACGGACGAATTTAAGTGTGACTCTATGATCTAATGAAAAATGGTACTCACCTCTTCTAGAAAGGGTAAGTTGCTCAAAATTTTGTACCAATGCTTTTCCATCTACAAGTTGACTGCTAGAAACGTTGAGAAAAATCTCTTTTTGCGCTTGATCTAAACTTAAAAAAGCAACCCGATATGTCCATTTTTTTTGATTTACATCTATGGTTGATGTCACACAATCATAAGCTAATCTAGTATCTAAAGTACTGCTTTTATCAACGGGAAGAGTTGATATCTTTGTGTCATTATGCAAATCAGCACAACACAATAAAAATATGCAAATGATTGATATAAAAATCTGGCACATTGTTAAAAATTCTTGAGTTAGGTTGAATGACTTTCATATATAATCATGACATATTAAATGAAAAAAGCCAATAATAAATATTGAATGATCGATATAAATAAAATAATTTTGAATATTACAAAATCTTGAATTATGCTGATCCTCAATCTCAATAAACATTTGACTTTTCAAAGGAATTTCTGATGAAAACTGTATACCACTCAGCCAAAGAACTCTCTCGCTGTTCTCATTGTAATCGACATAATCAAGTATCAAAAGAAGATTTACTACAAAATGTGAATTGTGAATTTTGCCACAAACCTTTGTTATCTCAACTCGATGCACTCGAAAAGAACCAAGCTTCTCATCATCAACTAGGTTCTTTTGGTCAAAAACTTCTTGTAGGTTTAGTAGGTGCTACCCTTGGGCTTAGTGCTTGTGAACAAGAAGAAGTGGATGTTCAAAACACTGCTGATTACCAAGTACAACAAAGCGATGAATTCTTGGCTCAACCTGAATATGGTGTACCGGTAGGGGATTTTGATGTGCTTACGCCAGATCAATTATTGGCTGAACCTGTTTATGGTGCACCGGTAGGTGATTTTGCAGTGGTTGAACCAAGTGATGCTTTCTTGCCTCAACCTGAATATGGTGCACCGGTAGGGGATTTTGAGTTGCCTTCTTCTGTTGATATGTCTATGGGAAAGAAATGACCCAAGCCGATTATCAAGAGAATTTGGAAAATATAGGCAGAAGGAAAAACCGCAAGAATCTAGATGCACCAAAATACTGCGTTTGGGAAATCACTCTGGCTTGTGATTTAGGTTGTAAACACTGTGGTTCTCGGGCAGGTAAACAAAGAGAAAATGAATTAACCACAGTCCAATGTTTGGATATTGTTCGACAAATGGATGAGATGGGTTTTTCTGAAGTGACTTTGATCGGGGGCGAAGCTTATTTACGCGAAGATTGGGATATCATCGCCAAAGAAATCACAAAACGTGGTATGCAATGTGGGATTACCACTGGGGGAAGGGCTTTTAGTGATGAAAGAGTCAAAAGAGCACAAGATGCTGGGATTACACATATCTCGATTTCTATTGATGGTTTAGAAAAAACCCATGATCGCCAACGTGGTGCTACTGGTTCTTGGCGTGCCGCTTTGGCCAGTGCTGAGAGAATCGCTAAAACCAACATCAAACTCAGCAACAATACCCAAATCAATCGCTTATCCCTACCAGAACTCCCAGCACTCAGCCAACTCCTTGTAGATACAGGCTCCAAAGCTTGGCAAATACAAATCACAGTGCCTATGGGTAAAGCTGGGGATAGGGTGGCAATGCTATTACAACCCTATGATCTGCTTACTGTTTTTCCCTTACTGGCATGGATCAAAGAAAATCGATTGATCCCCAATGGGGTGAGATTATTCCCTGGCAATAATATCGGTTATTTTGGACCTTATGAATCATTACTGCGATATGGTGGCGCCAAAGGCACACATTGGGAAGGCTGTGGCGCTGGTAAGTCTTGTATAGGCATAGAAGCTGATGGTAAAATCAAAGGTTGTCCTTCTTTGCCTTCAGATGAATACACTGGGGGGTATAGCACCCAAGGTGAATTATACGATATTATCATGGATAGCACAGAAGTGAATCATATTAAACAACGCACAAAAAATGATCTTTGGGGCTATTGTCAAACTTGTTATTATGCTGATATTTGCAAAGGTGGATGCACTTGGACAGCCCATTGTACCCTTGGGAAATCTGGTAATAATCCTTACTGTATTCATCGGGCTTTGGATTTTGAAAGCAAAGGACTCAGAGAAACACTTGTGCCTTTGACTCCACCCCCCGGAAAACCCTTTGATTATGGTGTACTGGGCATAGAAGTAGAAAAACTAGGAAATCATCAAGAAATGGTTGATATTCTGGGACATTCGATTGAAAATGTTTTATCTTTGTCTTGGAAAGATCAAGCATCGATTTGGTCTGATGCACAACTCAATGAAATTTTAAAAAAGCCTTTGCCTTTAATTCAAATCAAATGATCAGTAAATGACAAATCCTAAAGAATAATCTTGATATTTATTTGAAATTGAGATAGATAAGTTTTTGCTTTTGACAATGCGTGTCTTTTTTGAGGTTAACATGCGTACTCGTTCTACAACTACAGCCGAAGCTATTGCAAATAGTAAATGGCATTTGATCGACATGGACGGACAAACTCTTGGTCGTGTCGCATCAAGAATTGCTCACATCCTTCGTGGCAAGCACAAAGCAACATATACTCCACATATCAACGACGGTGATTTTGTGGTCGTAATCAATGTTGAAAAATTACAACTCACTGGTAACAAGATGAATGATAAGATGTATTATCACCATACTGGTTTCCCCGGTGGTTTAAAGTCAGCAAATGCAGCTAAAATGGTTCAAACCAGACCAGAAGATATGCTTCGCAAAGCTGTTAAGGGCATGCTTCCTCCAGGACCTTTGGCTCGCGCTCAAATGAGCAAGCTCAAGATCTATGCTGGGGACAAGCACCCACATCTCGCACAAAATCCAGCTACTTTGGATGTTAGCTCTCTTCTCTAAGAATAGAGCTTCTTTTTTTCGTTTTTTCTTGAACGCACGCTGAACAAATACAATCACACAAAAATAGGTTTTTTTGCTGTGCAAAACTGGCATAATGTTTAGCCGGGCGTGCTTCCCTAGGAGATTTAAGATGGCAAATTCTGCTCTTCAACAACCACAACAATGGTTAGGTCTTGGTCGTCGTAAAAGTGCAACAGCACGTATTTACTTACGTCCAGGTACAGGTGTAATTACAATTAATGGTCGTGACCTCAAGGAATATTTTCCTCGTTTATCTGGTCAAACTGTAGTTTTACAACCTTTAACACTTACTGGCAATACCGATAAATTCGATGTTGTTGTAAATGTTCAAGGTGGTGGTATCACTGGTCAAGTGGGTGCTGTTCGTCTTGGTATTACTCGTGCTTTGATGGAATATGATGCAGCGACTCGTCCAGAACTCAAAAAAGCTGGTTATGTCACTCGTGACTCTCGTGAAGTTGAACGTAAGAAATACGGTCAACCTGGTGCACGTCGTCGCTTCCAATTCAGTAAGCGTTAATATTTCGGAAGTTTCTTCCATCCTTTTTTATCAACGATTCAATCACCACAACACGTATTCAAAAGCAAATCAAGCCGGCTTCGTGCCGGCTTTTTTTTTAACTTGATTTTTGAATCATATTGGGACTTAGACATGTGCTTATTGATCTTTATTTTTCTGATTGTTTATGGCTATATCGAAATGCTCTTATTTTCATACATCAACCCTTATATCGGTGGTGTTGGTATTTTCTATGAAATTCTATTAAGCATACTTTGGGGAAATTCGATACAATCAAAACTCAAACAATCCATACTCAATGGGGAATCCACACAAATCAGTCATTTCCCCTTAAAATATCTAGGTACCCTTCTCTTGATGTTCCCAGGGATATTGTCAGATATCATCGGTTTACTGCTACAAATCCCAATTTTTAGACAACTGATCGCCAAAATCCCATTTACACCACTCCTCAAAAATGGATCGAGTTTTTTCTACTATCAAAGCAATGTGCAACCCGAACAACCTTCATCTCAAGAACAGTTATATCGTTATCTCAATGCAAATCCCCAATCCGATCAAGAAGAAGACTTAGAAGATCAACCTGTTTCACCTGAACAAACCCCTGTCAAAAACCCTACAATCATCAAAACCACTCTTAAAAAATAATCGAAAGGTCATATATGTCAAATCAACAAGAAGAACAAGGGATTAACCCCTTTTTTTTAGCTTGGGCTAAAATTGTCTTAAAATATCGCTATCTCGCTATCGCATTAAGCCTATTTTCAGCGATTTTTAGCGTGTTTATCATTGCCCCCAAGCTCCCTAGTCCTTTACAAGAGTTTAGGGCTAAAATCATTTCTAGGCCCGGACTCATTGTCGATACTTCCATTGAAGCTTTTTCTAATGCCCATGATGAAGCACAAATCATCTTGGAGAAGTATAGAGATGAATTTGGTAGAGATGATTTTTTTACCATTTTGGTTGAAGGTGATGTTTTTACTGAAGGGTTTTTGCAAAAACTCCAAAAACTCCATGTAGAACTCGAAGGTCTTAATATTCAAGTAGATTCCTTGGGTGAGAGAAAAAAAGACAGATTGATCAAAAACAATGCCCAGCATTTGATCCCCAAAATAGAAACAGATCATAAAAAAACTCAAAATGATGATTTTGGCGGGAATGAAAGCGACTTTGGCGCTGATGGCGCTGAATGGGGTGATGAAGGTGGTGCTACCATTATCGAAGAAGTATTATCTTTGATCAATGCAAGAAAAACCATTGCCACTGCTGATGGGATTAAAGTAGGCAAATGGTGCGATCCTATGCCTAATGCTGAGAATTTAAGCGATTTTAAAAACAAAGCTTTGGCTGATCCTAAATTAATCGGTCAAGTCATCGGCAAAGAAGGCAAACATGCAGTCATCGCATTAAGAGCGAATTTTATGTCTGAAGATGATAGCATCAAAGTCAATGATGCCATTAAACAAATCGCTCAAAAATACCATGATCCCAAGACTTTTGTTGTGCACTCTTCTGGCTTACCTGAATTAAATCAAACCCTTAAAACCAACTTATTTGCTGATATGCGTGTCTTGCTTTTATTGTCTATTTTGATGATGACATCGATCTTAGCATATAGCTTTAGACATATTGTTGCTGTGGTTGCCCCCATGATTGTTGTTGCAATCTCTGCACTCAATGCTTTTGCCATGATGAATATTTTAAGTATGCCAGTGACTATGCTGACCAATGTTTTACCAGCATTTCTCTTTTGTGTGGGCATTGGTGACTCTGTTCATATTATTTCTGTATACAGAGATATTTTTAAGAAGAATCAAGACTCTCATGCTGCAATTATTGAAACTTTGGCGACAACAGCAGTCCCTGTGATTTATACTTCTTTGACCACATTTATTGGTTTGGCTTCCTTTAGATTTACATCATTACCAGCCATACAAGATATGGGGATTTCTGGCGCGATTGGTGTCATGATGGCTTGTGTACACTCTTTGATCTTTTTACCAGCTGTGCTTTCTTTCAATCAAACCAGCACCTATGGTATCAAACCAGCCACTGAAAGAGATCGTTTGGATGAAGCGATTGATTTTTGTGCTGATACTGATGCTGGTGTGATTATCGCTGAAAAAGGCTTGGAAGGTTTTAGAACCAGACCTGAAACAGCAAGTGAAAGCAAAAAGAGAAAGATCATTCTTTGGGCTTGCACTTTGATCACCATCATCGCATTGGTTGGGATCAGTAAAATCAAAGTATGGCACAATCCCCTTTCATGGTTACCCGAAGGTAATCCCACAAAAATCTCATTTGATATGATGGATCAAGAGGTGGGAGGGACTGCAAATATTCAACTTCTCATACAAGGTACAGCACAAAAGGGATTAAAAGACTTGGCATTACTCAAGGGATTAGAAGGATTAGAGCAATATATTCAAGATTATCGCCACCCGATCTATGGTCAAATTATCGGTAATTCCATCTCTATCCTAGATGTAGTCAAAGAAACAAGACAAGCACTCAAAGGTGGAGACCCCAAAGATTATCGTTTGCCAGATACTGAAGAAGAATTAGGACAATTACTCTTCTTATTTGAAAATACTGGTCCTGATCAATTGAGAAAATTAGCCACAAATGACCTAAGCCAAGGGCAAATGACCATTAGATTAAAATGGCTAGAAGCAACTTCTTATCGTGATTTAACCAAATATGTACAAGAAGGCATAGAACGATTTATCCCCAAAAATACCAAAGTATCTCCTACTGGATCTGTGTATACCTTGGTGAATACAGTAGGTCAGTTGATCTTCGATTTAATCAAAAGCTTTGGATTTTCACTCTTGATGATTACTGTGATTATGATGATTCTGCTCAAGGGATTAAAACTAGGATTCTTATCGATGTTACCTAATCTCACACCTATCCTATGGTTATTGGGGATGATGGGTTTTGTAGGCATACATATCGATATGAATAATATTCTCATCGCTTCTATTGCCATTGGGATTGCCGTAGATGATACAATCCATTATCTCCATCATTTTAGAGTTGCTTATGAAATTCACAAAGACCCATTTTTAGCCATACATCATTCATTTAAACATTCAGCCAGAGCAATGGTCAGTACTAGCGTGATTCTGATGCTTGGTTTCTTTGTGTATATGTCATCAAGCATGAGCAATCTCAAAGTATTTGGTTTACTGATCGGTTTGAGTTCTGGATTAGCACTGCTTGTGGATCTCACCCTAGGACCAGCCATTGTTAGGACTTTCTATAAGAGACCCAATCTAGAAGAATTAAAAGAGATGAATCAATCTAAAAATTAAAGCCAAAACCCATTTGGGCTGTACGGCCATTATATTGAACGATGGGTGTAAATTGGAATTTTAATTGGGCTGTTGATTCTACTTTCTTTCTCACTTCATCATTATGTTCATTGACTGCTACTGTCGCCCAAATCGCACCAATTAAGCTAGAAACCACATAAGTACCTGCGAGCATTTGTAAACCAAATTTGCTACCATCATAATTTGTCCCTCTGGTTTCGATTTCATAATCCCCTTTGGTTTCAAAATATTTTTTAGCTGGGTTGTTTTTATCTGGTTCTAAATGTCTAAATGGATCGCTTGGAATGGGTGTATAGTAAGAACAAACTTCCACATTGGCTTCAGCTACATTTGTGGGTTTATAGATACATACATCTTCTGCTTTGGTATCCAATTGTCCACTCAGATAAACAGCACCTACACCATATCCGATCAATGAAGTGATCAATGGCACCATGCTTTGGGCTTTTTTCCTAGCATATAACAACCCCCAGCCACCGCCAGGAATTAAGCTTAACGCGATTGCTTTACCTACAGATAGAGATTCTCTTTGAAACTCTAATTCTTGTAATTGCCCTAGGGTTTCTTCTCCAGAGATTTCTTGTACAAGATCTGGATCATCCATTTGAGCTTGATAGGTAGTAGAAGAAATCAACTCATCAACGCTTTTAAAGGAGTCTAATGACTTTTTGCTTTCTTGTGCCATCGCCAAATGCGCACTGAGAATGAAGCTGACGACCATCAAAAATTTCATGTCAAAGCCTTTTTATTGGGGGTTTTCTAAAAATCAAACGGTTTTATGATAGCAATCATATTCTAAATTCTTTAAAAAATCATTAGCTTTTTCACAAAGTATAGAAAATATTGAAATGAAATCTAGGCTCTTGAGCGCCAAATACTGTTTCTTTTAGGGGATAAGCCACATCAAAACGAATGGGAATTTGTCCAGTGACAAGCCATCTTAAACCAAAACCTAAACTTGGATAAAACTGTTGCCAAGTCATTTCCTTGAGATCCATGGTCACTGCACCCCAATCATTAAAAATTGCACCCCACAAATCATAGATCATCGGAAATCTCAGCTCTAGATTCAAATTGATTAGATTTCTACCCCCCACAGTAATGGCTTGAGTGCGATCTTCAGTATTATTTTCTTTGATGATTTGGTTTTGGGCGCTTTCATTGGCAATTTGACAATCTTTGTGAACACTTTTACCTTTACAAGCTTCAATAGATGCATCGATATACCCTCTTACACCATAAGCACCATCACCCCCAGCTTTAAACAAGAAGTCTGAAGTGAGATTATTATAGGCTTCATCTGTTTGTACGGCACCAAATCGCAATAAAGGTGCAAAAATCAACTGCTTTTTAAAGAATGATTTAATCCATTGCGCAGTCACTGTTTCTTTAAATGAGAGTATAGAATTTTGGGATGTGGTGGTATTAAAGAGATTTTCCAAGCTGATACTCAGAAAAATCCCTCGGGTGGGATGAATGGGGTTATCTCTTTGGTCCCAAATGATTTTGGGGATCAAAGATACAGATGAAAGCAAACGATCATCATATTGTCTTTGTTCAGTGCTTTGGGTGAGAATCCTACGCCTTTCGATTTTGGATTCAAGGGTCAAATCAAGCCTTAACCCTCGCCCCCATTCATTGGGATAAGAGAGTTGATAAAAATCATAGTTAAACAAGAGCGATAAACGACCTTGTTGGCGATAAGCATCTCTTTGCGCTGTTAAACCTTGTTCAAAGTTTAAATCAGATGTTAAAATCACTTTACTGCCCCATAATCTGGGGTTTTTAAAGAAGGGACCCGCAGTCCAAGATGCATTATCATCATTGATCGCTAAGGGATTGGTAAGCAGGTTGGAATGGTTAATACCAGCACCAAATTCCCATGCTTTACCCGCTAGATTTCTGCGCCTAAGATTGAGACCTGAAGTATAGAGTAAGTTGAGTTGATTGACTTGAGTATTGACCAGCGTATTGCTTTTTAACTGCAAACCTAGGAGGGCATCGAGTTGCCAATTGGGGTTCTCTTCTACGCTGACCACCAAAGTAATAGGCTCTTGCGTGGCATTGACTGCTGCTTCATTTAAACCTATGGTTTCGATATTCACCATTCTAAAAGTCCCCAATGATCTGAGGTTGGATTGGCTTAAAAACAAAGCTTCTGTATTTAAAGGTTGATAGACTTTGAGCAAAAGTTCATTTTTTAATAATTCTTCTGATGTTTTTAAGTTCCCCCTAAACAAAATCCCAGTGACATCAGATCTCACGCCCAGATCTACATCAAAAGAGAGTCTTTTGACTTTTTGATGATAGAGTTCAGCCGTAGAACATCCGATGATTTGAGATGAGTGTAGTTCACATACAGCTTTGACTGTTGCCCTTAAATATCCATTTTGTTGGAAATAACGAACCAAAAAACCTCTTAATAGTTCGATTTTCCTTGTGCTAAGTCCAGCATTTTTAATGGGTTTATTATTTCTATCCCAAAATCCTAGGGTTCGGAGTAAATCATAAGCTTCATCTTGAAGTTTCGCTTTCATCGAAGAGAGATATTGAGATAAATCCACTTCATCTAGCGTGGTTTGATGTCCTTCATTGATCTCGATTTTTAGATTGAGAAAATGTCTTTTATCCCTAAGGGTTTTATCTGCAATCGTTTGGAAACAAAGATGCCTGATGGTATCTGTGCTCCAAATATCAAATTCTCCTTCTTCTTCTAACAACTGCTTTTTTCTTTGTAGCCAAATCTCTAGATTCTCACGATCAAGATCGATACACCGGAAATTCATATTAAAGAAGCCATTATCTTTGTAATAATCAGCGATCTTATTTAAATCTTGATTGATTTGATCATCTTGTAAAATCCCTAGCGTGGAGTTTAAGGTATACATCACACCATTAGGCGCAATCCCTTTGGTGGCCATAAGATCATTTAATGTAGATGTAGAAACTGCTTGATTACCGATGATATTAATATCACCTACGTATACTTGGGGGCCTTCATCGATATAATAGGTGAGTTGCACATCTTTGTCATAGATTTTGATCAATTCATCATTGACTTCTGCATAATAAAAACCCAAAGCTTGAAGCTTCTTTAAAATCTCTAGTTTGCTCTTTTGTCTTTCTACTTCATCGATAGAACCACTATCTTTAAAAGTCAATGATTCCTTGAGTTCTGTGGCAGAAATATGCTCATTCCCTTCAAAGGCAATCGAAACACGATCACCTTCATCGATTTCAATGATGGGATAAAGGATTTGATTCTCTTCTACCATGCCGATATGTCTGACTTTGGCTGAAAAAAACCCTTCTTCTCTGTATTTCTGCTCTAATTCTATCACTTTTTCCCTAAACAAGATTTTGTCATATCTGCCAATGCCAAAAATCCCAAAGAAATCATAGGCAAAATCAAAAAAGGTATCTGGGTTTAGGGCTTGGGCGATTTTCCAATAGGATAGTTTTTCATTGCCCCTAACCACTGGATAACCGAGTATGGGTCTTTCCCCTTCTTTGATTTCTACAAATAACTT
>JACCDO010018079.1_pt1 | contig 19179 bp, 9 predicted proteins | sample 7446101 | NCBI WGS metagenome assembly JACCDO01 (sample SAMN15323440, study PRJNA562643) | freshwater metagenome | isolation source: river surface water | place: USA:Blue River Watershed | collected 2017-08-16 | reverse complement strand
TTCTGCTTCTTGACCGAGGCGGCAGCCTCCAAGTAATGCCAGTAATCGTTGGGAACATGCTTATCAAACGGGCGCTTGCCGTAAAATAGCTCGTACGCAATAACACCAAGACTCCAATAGTCGACCTCTGGGCCATGAATATGCGACTACATAGTGAGTGAGTGCGTGAGTGAGTGAGTGCGTGAGTGAGTACATAAATGACTGAGTTATTGTCTTTCACCTTACAAAATATCTCAGGAGCAAGATATGGCCTGGTGCCAGAATTAGATACGCATTGCAACGGATACTCGATTTCTTCCAATGGTTGCACATGAGCAACACCAAAGTCAGTTATATGAGGATAACCCCTTGAGTAAGCAAGTGAGTGAGTTAGTGAGTGAGTGAGTGAGTGAGTGAGTAAGTAAGTGAGTGAGTACCTGGCATCTATGACTATATTCTCGACTTTGACATCTCTGTGAATGATGCGACAGCTATGAATATGGTGCATAGCAGAAGATAAACACGCCATCAAAAAAGCAATTTGATCTTCATCAAAAGTTTTGTTCCTCTTCAGATAGTAACGCAAATCCTTACCTAAAAGTGAGTGAGTGAGTGAGTAAGTAAGTAAGTAAGTAAGTAAGTGAGTGAGTGAGTGAGTAAGTGAGTATTTACCAGTTTTTAAATCTAAAACAAAATAGCAGTAAAATGTATCATGAAAAGCAAAGTGTAAGCCAATAACGAAGGGATGGTTGACTTTCTTCATCGCGTTCAACTCCCCGGTTATCATCGAAAGACCAGTAGAATGATTCAATAACTCTTTTTTATTGATACACTTAACTGCATACCACTTTCTATCTTTGATTGACTAAAAAATAAGTTAATTAGTATGAGGAAGTGTGTTGAAGGTAGTGAGAGCATACCAATGCACTGATAACTTTACCAAAGCCACCTTTACCAATAATATCCTTGAATAGGAACATATCCTTCGTTGGCATTGTTAAACACGTGGTTCTCTCTTGAAGACTTGAGCTGACACAACCCATAATATTCATTCAGATGTTCTAGGAAGCAAGTATATGAGTAAGTATATAAGTATTTAGGAGCAAGAACAAGCAAAGTAAGCAAATATAGAACAATGTTTGCAATGCGATTGATTGAGCTAATGAGTGAAGCAGTACTTAACACGTAAATTATAGCTTTCAAACAGCAGATATTTGACACGACTAGTGCTTGCTTTCGCGAATTATTTGTGCTTTTCATGGCCATCCAAGCGCTTTTCGCCAAATGCAAGCTCGTGCTAAAATCGAAATATTTTAGCATGATCGGTACCGGCGGACCCGGTGGTCCATCCAAGTGAGTAAGTGAGTGAGTGAGTGAGTGAGTGAGTGAGTGAGTAAGTAACAGCGTTTCAAGCAGAAGAAAAGGATAATTCTGTCATATTTATACAATATAAAATCAAATAATACATTTTACAGCAATAGGTTCTTGACAATATACACAGGTACCGAAGAGAGTACCGAAAGAGGTCCGCGTGGTGGGGATTGACTGCAGCCAGTCGATGAGGCAGGATGTGTGGTACATACGGTTACATTTGGCGTTATTACACACTTGATCGGGAGTGTTTTTACTCAATGAATTTGACTCATCAGTATCAAGGCTGTAGGAGTAACAGATGCTGCATTCAACTAGGTATTCATCGTTTTGACTTTCATCTTTTAACGGTAACTTGATATTCAAAACGGACTCGATATTACTCTTGATATCATATTCTTCACGCCACTTGGATATGTTGACACTTAGAGCAGAGCGAAGCTCATCTATCTTGGTTGGTGGACCAAAAAATGACATTTCACATGGTGCAAAAGGATTATCAGGATTAATGTCGAGGATAAGAGAGCAAGACTTATCGATAACAATTCTTCTCTTGGTTATAGCAAAAGTTGGTTTGGATGGTTCCAACACCCATGTGCCTTCATCTATACAAGTAAGTGCATCAAATAATTTTTCATATTTTGATACTTGATTATTGACAGTTTGCAGCACAGTAGTGAGGTCAGAGTCATTAGTGCTGCTACCAATTGTTAAATTCCATGGTATCTGTACCATTCCACACGGCAATGCCACTGCGACTATCGGTGCCACAGTAGGATAACCAACAGGTATCTGCACATCAAATTCATGTACTCGATTTGAAGAATCCCATGTTCTAAGGACTAGCTTAGTCATGTCATGATTCATACTAACAAGATGTTCCCATCCTAGTTTCTGGATTTGTTTCAACATTAACAATGGTAATAATGAATCATTCGAATCTGGCATTCCTATTCTCGACTGCAATTCATTTGGTTTACTTATATCCATATACTTTTTTGTTTCTACAATTTCAGTGACAATATCTTGTAATTCCTTACCGACAGCTTCAAGTGTCTTACAACTCGATAATCGCTCTTGAAACCATGACTTTCCACGTAAGCATTCATATAATTCACAGAATTCTATATCCCCTCGCAGTGATGCCATGTTCACTTGGATACCTCTGCCTGCAGCAGCATACTCTAGACTATAAGCATGAAGTCCAAACGTTGTCTGCACCCAGCCTAATAACCGAGGCGGCGATGCAGACGGTTCATCTATTACCATCTTTTTCTAGAGTTAGAACCTGGACCCTTTTCTTTCCCAGCAGGGTGTGGAGATGGGAAGAGGAAAGAAGAAGAGGGAAATTTCTATAGAAACAATAATTACAAATTTAATGGAAGAAAAATAACAACGCAGTAAGCAATAGAAACAGCGAAAACGCTTTGTTAATATTGCTTTGTCCTAGATATTCATGGACTAACGGTGCGATCATGGCGCCAGAATACACCCCAGGAATAACCATAATCCACAGCTTGAACGGCACGTCTCCTATCACAATGAGATGCAGTAGAAATGGTACAACACACACCCAGCCTCCTGTTATAACACCTGTTACCATTGCAGATTTCGGTGGAAATTTCATTAAAATTAGCATTAAATAGGTGATCATCCCAGGTCCGATCGCGATGTTGGGGACCAAGATGATACCAGCAAGGAACGACACAATGGCTAATTTCTCGTAGGGATATGGCCCAATAATAGCTTCCGATGGTTCATTTTCTACTGTTAATACTGCACTGTCACTTCCAGTATCAACACTAAGTACCTTGTCCAAACCATCTCGATAAATTGATAAAGATACAAAAACACATAGAAATGAGCAAAATATTGCAAATAATCGCTTAATGAATATATCGTTCATTGAAGGTAGGAATAATATAGCTATCAATGAACCAACAGAAGAAGGAATGACCGTATAAAAAAAAGATTTCCATAAAATCAATGACTTATCTTTAATTAACCAACGGAGAAATCCGAAAACGCCATTTCCAAATGGCATTGTAGCTATTGAGAAAGCAGCTCCCAATTGCACATTTTGACCTAATAAATATAACGCTGGCACATAAACAACACCTCCACCGATTGGGACGGCATTCGCTAAACAAGCTGCAAACACTCCCAAGACGGGAATATATAACAGATTAATGAAGGATGAGAGGTCCATAATTGTCACAAAGAGCAAGCACCACACTAATGGCGCTACTGTATTTAAAATGAATGCTGCATTCTGTTCAAGATACTCAAGAGAGAATGCTTTGGGTAAATTATTCTCTGACTTCAATACTTCCATAAGCTTCAACGGCTAATCTCAACAAGCGTGCGCGGCGAGTATATATCTATAAGATACTGAAAGAAGGTGTTGACGCGATCAGCGACAAAGCTAAGTTTATGAAAATATTAAACCCGGAACTCCCGAAGGCATCAGTTCCACACCCACTAGCTACTAAAGTCATTTAAACTGGGTCTCTCTACCCTTTCCCTCCCTCTTTCTTTCTGTTCGACTTTTTCTGCTCCACATTATATTATTGTTAACCTTAATCGACATACTTTCGACACCATTTTGGTTTAGGTAAAGATCTGAGATTTTTTGCGAAGAATCTTCCTTCCTTGTGCCAGCTTGTTTGGTCAGAATATATCCATAGAGAAGACTATTTGTAGAGAGGTGAGAAGTAATCATGATTGCTGTCGTAATGCTTATGATCGCGTTGGTTACACCGTTCGCATTTGGTTTCATTCTTCCGCGATACATGGCACGTTCAACAACTAACTTTCATTCTGCATTGAATTTAGCGGAAGATGAAGGAGTAGTAAAGAAAACACTTAGACCGGGTGACTTTACTAAAGGATATCCCCAACCTCTTGATACTATTGAAATTGCTTGGAGGTTTTATGCTGATGAAACGAGCAGTACAATCATTCATTCATCTTCAACATTAGATGAGAATTTTTCATTTACATTGGGAGTAGAACCACGTGAAGTTATTAAAGGATGGGAATTAGCTGTGCGTAATATGTATGAGGGAGAGGTAGCGCATCTCACAATACAACCTAACTATGGTTTTGGTGAAAAAGGTGCACCACCTTTATTTAAAGCAAACCAAGTATTATATTGTGAACTTGAAATACTTGAAATTATTCCATCTATAAAACGGACATATAAGGAGCTAGATGCAAGTGATTCTATCGGTGACGAAGTATTGCAAGGGATAGAAGATGGATCTTCAGTTATAGCAAAGGAGGCAATAGAAAATAAACAAATTAATGGTACAAAGTCAGATAAAGAGCGTATATTCTTTGATCCTTCAAAGCATCACGTAGCAGCAGATGAGCGCGTAGAAGGAAGCAGCTCTGATGGCGCCTATGTCTGGGCAGAGACAATGTCCTCAATTGATGTAGATATTAAACTAGATCAGCGATACACCAAGAATGACTTGGTAGTAACGTTGAAGACAGACTATATAAGTATAAGACTGCAGGATGGAAGAGTTCTATTCGAGGGTCCGTTGGATGGCAAGATTGATCCTTCACAGTCTATGTGGGCACTAATGGAGCCAGAGCCGTTAGCAAGAGTGAGAGGGTATTACCTGTCCCTAAGTCTAGAGAAGTCATACGGTCACCGGGACATCTGGGCCTCCGTTCTATCCAAGGAATTCATGATAAATAACAGTTGAATTGCGCCGTTGATATGACAAATATATATATTGTTACAATTGTACAAATAAAGCAACTACCAAGACAAACTCTCCAGCTTTTGCAGGATTGCCTGCTTGTCTTCTATCTTGGTGATGAGTCGTATCCTTTCATAGAAGACGGCGCAATCAGTAGAGTGGCAAGCATCCGTGGAAATAAAGGTCTTCGTGTAGTATTGCGGTGGCTGTGGGAACGTGGCACAAGCTTTTTTAAGAAATGATATGTAAGTAAAATAATGTGCATAGACTTGATGAATAAGCTTACCGTTGCACACCTCGGTGAGGTGCTGCCCTCTAGCTTGTAACTGGTTCACCTCGGGATATAGCATGAGCAGTGTTTGTGACAGTGGTGGTGCCGCGCAGGTGGCACATAGACTAACTCCTATCTTTCTGGCTTGATCATATCTCTCTCGTACATGTTTCTCACTCTGTTTCACACTCACTGGCAGTCCACATAGCTGGCAGTTATCACTAGGTAGGTAGCTAGTAATTAGATTACGCTTTTGCAGCGTGGTAGTGTAATACTCATAAGCGAGGTTCGGTCGGATGCATTCTCTCGGCTTGGTCAGCTGCTTGTACCAAATCTCAATATCAATATCACACAAGGAAAAGCATCTCTTCAATGCTGCATTGATGTGTTTCTCTATGTAATACTTGCTATTCACTCGTAACATGGTACCCCTAATTGCAAGGTCTTCAGGGGAACACACTAGTTCAGAGAGATTTCCTTGACCAGTAACCACCACGTATGGCACCTTCCATCCGTAAGGAATGACGGCGTTACTGTCTTGTTGCAGCTTTTTCTGGTAAATAATATGCGCAGGTGGTCCATCAGCTTTATATTTCCCAACTTTTACTTGCTTCCAGAATATAAAATCTTTGATACTTACCTTGTTACCTCCTTGCAAGATATGCCGCCATTGTTGCTGCAGGTACTGCTTCATTAGGGAGATATCACGCTCTTGAAACAAGATACGCAAGCATTTTTCTTGTATTTTAGCGGTAGCTAAGCATTGATCACGTCGAATGACCTCAATTCCCTTGGCATCGAGGCTGCCGACATCACTTGCCTTCTCGAAGGAGTAGCCAACATACCGCTTCTTGCTTACCAAGAGACATCCATAGTAAGTCTTCTCATACTTCAATACAATTTCTTGTTTATTTCTACTTGTAATTTCTTCTGCTATTTGATTCCCAACGGCTACTGCTTCAGCAAGTGACCGGTAAGGTAACTCAACAAAAATAGAGTCAGTATCACCATAGACAACATTAGCTTTCCACACCTTGTGTTCTCTTATATACCGCATTGTTTCCTGTAACAAAGTCTTTCCTGATTCTACTATAGCATCTGCTAGCTCAGCACAAGGCATTCTTCCACTAAACCCTGCCGCGGTGTACCCATAAGTAACATTCGCTAAGAGTTTGATGGCAAGTTGACGCGCATCTAACGACTTCCTTAGTAGTGCGTACTCGTCTCCGGTGTACTTTTTTAACTCACGTTTAACCATGATTCTAGTATCCAACACCTCTTTAAGTACTTGTGGGAGTACACCTAGTCGGACGTTTTTATTAGCAAATACTGCACCACTGGGTGCGATGTACGGCGCGTTAGGATAGCTGTGATTGGAAAGACCGTTAACTGTGTATTCCTCACTATATTCAACTACACCCACTGTACCGGTGGTGTGAGAACCATGAATACCCATGTTTAACTGTCCTAATATAGTTGAGAAACACAAGTTATGAGCTATAACAAGTGATGGATACAGTGACTGGAAGTCCAACACAACAACTGGGTGATGGTAGAACTGCTGACTGTGTGGCTCACACACTAACGGAATACATTTCATCGCTGCTTGATTAGCAACTTGCTGTTTATTTGGTGAAATTAATAGATATTTTTCTTGTTTTGAGCATCGTAAGATAGCTGCTTCAACACGGAACTGTGATCCTCTTGTCAGAACAGAGTGGAAGTCGATGCCGTACAACCGCGCCGACTCACATCCCAATCGAACTACATCCAGTTTTTCCATTATTGATAAGTTAAGTATACTCAATAATTGTATATATGAGATAGTGCGACCTTTGCACGCGGGTTGGCGGAACCAGTCACTCAGCTGTAACGCCGTGTAGTGTGGGATCTTCTTGCGCAGTAACTGCTCCGCTACATTCATAAGAGTGTTACTATATAGCTTGAGCTCTCTTGCAACATATCTCCATATATTAATAACCACTCGACCAGGCAAGAAAATATCGTGGGAGTGCTCGGCGTAGTACTGCTTCGCATCATTGCTATCATCGTCATCATTCGCTTTTACCTGTGTTGGTACCGTGGTGCGTGTGTTTAATATACGACTCATTCGTTGCCGGATAGTATCTGGTGGCACATTCAACACCACCGCCGCCCGCTGAATAATATAACCAAGTGATTGGTGTTGCACCTCATATGACACCACAATATCTGGGTCAATTTGTTCGAGGTAATAAAAGAATTTCTCTACAAGTTCCACTTCACTTGCTACCACGGTAACGATTGAGTTAGGTTCTAACTTATTGTTTTTTATTAATGTCTTGACGTTCGTTTGTTGCAGCTCATCATATAGTATAACACCGTAACAATTCTGTACTGTCTCTGTCTCACTACTAGTCATACTGTCATCAACACTGTAACAGATGACAACCAACGGATCCCGCTTGGGGTCTGGTGCCTTGCCATGTGTTGAAGTCGCAAAGACTTCAATACTCATCGTGGTAAGACGGCATATAAGGTTTTCACGGATGGTTACTTCACCTATATTCAAGCCTAACTGATGCTTCTCATTAGCACTACCACCGGTCGGGGTCGGACTGCTGATTTGGGTGTGTGACACCGATGGGTTAGTCCTGATGCGTTGAATAGGTTCCTTGTAAGCAGTTCTGTGTAGGTGCATAGGTAAAGGTGGAGAGAAGGATGGAACCAAGCACTTGGCGTGGTTGTACTTGATGGTTCCACTCTGATGCTTGTCACTAGTGTGATATTCCCATAGTTCCAGCTGACCTAGTATCTGCACAAGACTGCAGTCAGGGTGGAACTGAGCATGCTTCCTTGATGTGGTAAGGCGCGGTTCCTCGTCCTCTGGGTTGCCATAAAACAGCTTCTTATTGACGCCATTCTCTATGATTGGAGTAAGGTTGGAGTAATTAGGGCAATGGAAAGTAGGCTTTAGCAAGAGACTGCGCGAGAGGTCGTGGATAGGAGCAGTAGCTGTGGATGAGGAAGAAAGCACTGTTATCTCACTGCTTATGCTTGGATTCTTCATAGATAAACTTTGCTTCTCACCACTCCTTAAAGCGATTCGCTTGGGCGCGGAGCCCCCAAACATGTCAAATATATCGAATGGTTGGCTTCGCCGCAATATTTTAGGTGGTTTTTGTGATTGAGATCTGGATTTTTCATCACTAATTGGTGCTTCAAGACGTCGTAAAACCGAAGATTCTTCTTCATTATTCGGTTGTGAACACTGCAAAATATCATCAATATCCTTGCTGTCATCAGTGCAGTAACCCTCGTCATCCATGTCATCCGCTTCATGCCCTGAATACATCATATCCTGTGACATGGTCATCCCTACTTGTATAGTAGCGCTCTGATGCAGTGGGAACTCATCCTCTTCTAGCAGCTGGGTAAAGTACTCACTACCTTGACTCGCAGCAGCTGCACTATCTACGGCATTCTTATCGGGAGACTCGCTAGATGCACCATCACCTGGAACAACCTCATCCTCACGTAGTGCTAGTAATTCTAACTGTTCTATTCGCTTTTTATAGTTATCATCACGCGTAGTCGATGGGCGATGGTCGGTGTCCGTGTAACGGACAAGCGGTGGCTCGGGCATATCTTCATTGAACTTACGTTGGTGGCGAACCCTCGCTTCATCCCATAATTCTTCACCAAATTTTGCTTTTTTCATATTTATATTCAATATATTGTCGATGTGTGAGTCTATCTCTAGGTCGCATATAGTGTCTTTGTTACTCCTTATTTCATCGGCTACTACGTCCTCTCCTGGCTGCTCGTCACGCTGCCAACATTTGTCTTGGAAGTTGGAAGATATTATATTTTGAGAAAATCTGAAGTAATGAACACTAGCACTACTACTGTTTTCATCATGGGAATTCGCAGGTATCGACCCAACAACACGCGATTGCTGCGATGATTCTCCAGATGCAAATGGCTGTGGAGGAGGGAAGGGGGACTCATTAGAAGGCAATGGAAATCGAAATCGACCATCACCAAGGTGCAACCAACCCATTGGTTTGATGTTATAATCAACAAGAAACTTGTTGATATACGTTATATGGCTTTCATAAGGCTGCATTACTACTCCAATTGCAAGCCCACCCGTCTCCAATAGTGTGCATATCGAGCGAATACTAGCAGGGTTATACACTGTTAACTTCACAAACACGTACTCTTCATTGTGGTATCCGTAAATTGTTCGACTTGTATATGTTTCGATGGCGGCAATGAACTTTTTGTTCCTATATTCCTTTTGTTCTTTAGTGCTATCGGCGTATCTTTTCCTTCTTTCTTCATCATTCAAGTATTTTTCTATCTTTTCTCTCATTCGATCTAAATAAGTTTCTACTTGTTCTTGCGTCTTGAAATATTGCTGCTGTTCCTTAATTAGCCTCGGTCGGAAGTAGAAGTAAGGAAGAAAACCATGAATATGCACACAAGCGCGTTGTCCATGCGGTGTGGATCCAAATACCCGCACTACTGGACGCATTTCATCTCCTTCCATCTTGAGATATGCATTAGATTTCCGGGAATAAGCCATAACATAGTCAATTGAGACCACGTTCACCGAGACAAACGGCTCGATAGAAGCCATATTAATGTCTGATTATCAAGAAAATATGCTCTTATGAGCCATTTTAGTGATGCTTTTCCTTCCTTTCTTTTTTTTCTCAAGTCGAAATTTTAAAAGGGTGTGGTATCGCTGAAAAATTGAGAAGAAAGGAAGGAGGAAAGCTCCTTTTTTCGTCGTAATCATAGTCTATAATGGGTAAAGCAGGTAAAGCACGTAAACGTCAGCGTTTGGAAGGCTTATCGGATGCGATAGTATCTGTTACGCCCCTCTCAGAATCTAGCACGATCAATGAAGAGCAATTAGCGATAAGTATATCAATACTGGAGTTGCTGAGTAATGATACTTCTTTGTATGCCTCAAAAGGCTATAAAATTCTGCGTAAGCTGTTGTTTCCGTTAATCCAAGTGCAATTAGATAAACATTTCGAAGAAATACCTCATAAGAACGCAGTGAACCAGATTGAGTTAAATGAAACAAATATGAAAATATTAGAAAATACAATAAATTATTTCGTGAATAACCTCGAAGTGTTCCAAGCACTGCAGTATAAGCAGTTTCGCAGAGCACTGCATCCTTTGGTAATGTACACTAAGAAGAACATGAATGGAACTGTAGTAGAGAAAAGTGATCAAAGTATATCAAACCAGATTACTTCTGCATTCCGCAGCTGCAACTACAGCCACGTATACCGTTTATTACTGCAGTTAGCAAATAGTAACGACGAAGGTATCAAACTAGGCCATCTTCAGCGTTGGACTAGAGAGTGTGACTTACTATCCAAGCCTAATGTAAGTACTTCCTACACTGAGTCGCAACTCAAGAATATGTCGTTGCTTCTCCTCTACGCAGTCTTGAGAGTAATGAACAATCGGAACCATTCTAACAGCACCTTACTAGAGACAAAGTTGCCAGAGAATGGTATGGAAATGGAGACTATGGAGGCTACTTTAGTCACGCATCCTTACTTCTCTGCTGTAGATGTTAATCCGAGTGATGACTCCATTCAACAAGTGCCTGAGGATAGGGATTACAGCAGTGATATTGTTATTATTCAAACTACCCCTGGGAATGAGCGAAGACCTCCTAGGTACGCACTCACTCTCTCACTCACTGTCTCAATCACTCACGCTTACTCACTCACGCTCAGTCAATACGACTTGAATATATACATGACAAAGCCGAATACACTATTATTTTCATCGCAAAGCGCAGTAAAACGTCACAATGTCCCGCATGTTCCAGGCGCATTTATCCTAACTAACGTGTTGACTCCAAGCGAATGCGCGCAGTTTATACGGATTGCCGAGCAGATTCAGTACACTCCGGACGCGGTTGACGGTATCGACAACATCCAATGGCTGGCTTCCGATGATATTATTACACACCTCTTTAGCCGTTGTGAGGCACTGCTACCGGCGGTTATTCCCTCGATTAACGGCTACTCGTGTGTGTTGCGAGGTATAAATGCTAGGTTTAGATTGTTCCGTTACACACCCGGAAGTGTATATAGACCGCATATTGATGGGGCTTGGCCTGGAAGCGGGCTAGTGAATGGTTGCTTTAGTGATGACGCATTTGAAGACAGACTATCGAAGCTAACTTTCTTGGTTTACTTGAATGACGGATTTGATGGGGGAGGTAAGACACCTGCTCACTCAATTGCTTACTCGCTCAATCTTAACTCACTCAATCACTTACTCACTCACTTACTCTCTCACTCACTCACTCACTCAAGGAACTACATTTTTCGTCCCCGGCGAGGCGAACACGATCCATGCCTACAGCGTGCAGCCCAAGCGCGGCTGTGTGTTGTGCTTCCCTCACGGCCAGTCCGTTGAAAGCCTAATTCACGAAGGAAGTTCCGTTGGCGAAGGTGGAATCAAGTATATAATTCGATCTGATGTATTATACAGCAAGTAACAAGTCTATAGTGCTAGCATCTAGGTGTGAAGATCATGTCTAGGTTAGTGGGCTGCGTCACCACGGTTTCTTCTTCACGCATTGACGAAAGCTGGTCAGCGGTCATACGTACATCAAAGTTAGACAGTAAATGACCTAACATCACGATGAGCTCCATGTTTGCAAAGCGTTGGCCTAAGCAATTTCTACCACCTGGACATAAGTAAGTAAGTAAGTAAGTAAGTGAGTAAGTGAGTGAGTGAGTGAGTGAGTGAGTAAGAGTAAGTGCATCAGTACCTGCAGAGAAAGGTATATATTGGAATGGGTGTATCTTGGTGCCATCCAGCCACCTATCAGGCTTATACTCCCACGGATCCTTCCAGTATACAGGGTTAGTATGCAAGGCAAGCATGTTGATTCCAATCAAAGAATTCTTACGTATCATGAACTCACCTAACTGGTAATCCTCTAAATTCTTGCGACCGATCATGGATACCGGTGGGTGTAACCGCAAGGTCTCTTTAATAACAGCCGTTAAATATTCAAATTTATTAAGATTTTCATAAATAATCACCTCAATTCTATCCGTTGACGTGGGATTACCAAGAATTCCATCGATTTCTTGTTGAAGTTTCACAAGAATAGATGGGTGACGACATAGCTCATATAGAGTCCACATGGTAGTGGTCGAAGTTGTCTCGTGTCCCGCGCCCATGAAGGTAATGATCTCATCACGTAAGTATTGCGGGGATAAGTCGGTTTCGCTGGCATTAAGAATAATATCAAGGAGATCCTTGGAAGTCTTGTCACCCTGCGACTCAGCAGCAGTAGCAGCAGCTGCAGCACGGGACTGCTTGCGATCAGCTATTATTGTGTTTATGAGTTTATTCACGTTATTAAGTGATGCATTCACTCGAGCTTCTCTCTCGGGAAACCACTTGTGAGATGAGTCAAAATTGTCAGAAATCCGCGCACTTATTTCGTTTAAAATGTTATTTATATCCTAAATGAATGAGTGAGTAAGTAAGTGAGTGAGTGAGTGAGTGAATGAGTGAATGAGTGAGTGAGTACCTGAACAAATGTGCTGGTAGTGAACTGCTCAATATTAAAGTTATAACTGAATGCCGTGAGTAGAAAGGTAGACAAAGACAGCGCAGGGATGTACTGATTCAGCGACAAAATCACTTCCGACTTCTTGTTCATGTTCGCATCGGCATTGGTATCATCACCACCTACTCGAGTTATAAATGGTTGTGTTGTCTTGCCACGAGCGACATTCATAATGATTTCAACTAATGACTTGGATTTAATATTAAATCCTAAGTAAGTAAGTAAGTAAGCATGTAATTAAATCAATAAAGTGAGTGAGTGAGTACCATCAACCATACACTTCAATGCCTCAGCATGAAATGAGGGGTTGAGCATCGTTCGATGCGCCTTCCACGAGTCACCACTAGATGTAAATAATCCTTCACCTAATGCAAACTTCATACGCGAATATCTTTCATGCTTAGGAAACAAAGATGGCTTTCCATTCAAGACAACTTTAACATAATCTGGGTCACATGTAATCAAAAATATCTTGCCAAACACATTGCATCCAACAATCTTTCCATCTCCCAACTTATTCAATAGTTCGTTCAATATAGTCCGCGATGGGCACTTCTCATTGCGCCCACGCCTCATGATGCCAAAGAAGGATGGACCAAAGAGATGAGAGTATGGACCTTGGATTCGCTTTCCATTCTTATCAAATACTCTTGCATCACATATGTATAAAATCAATAAAGGAAGAATAATGAGGAGAGCAGCAGGGAAATATGTCTGCAACTCTGCCAAGTCAAAGGATGTAGAAGCTGAAACCATTGCGAATGTTGACTCTTCAGAGGATCTAGTCCCTAGATAGTACCTTCGCCAAACTCTATTGCCGGTCCCCGATATGGTGTATAATTTATATATATTATATATTATAACTCATAATAAAATACAAAATAATACAATGTAGGTACACAATATGATGTCATTTTAAATGGTATAATAACAACAACAAATCAGACCTTACGCAAGCTCTGCAATTACCGGTAATCACCAATACCTACAAACCAAGTTGTAGTCTACAACAAAGATGGGTTGATTGAAAACTTAAGGCTGTGTTGATAAGTAATATTAAGAAGAGTACGTGATAATGAACTATACACTGTTGCTGTGAAACAATTCTGTCGTGGAAACAGCTTACCAGTTCAACAGATAAAAAGGACATACTGCCTATATTACCGGGAAGTTATTAGATTACCTAGGATAACTTGAAACCTTGCTGATTATAATCTTCTACCAAATAGTGGACAAAGAGTAACAGCTAAAACAAAAAACGGATAGGAATAGAACATAAAATCTTTGAAAAATTTCATGGCAAGATCGGTTGTTCTATTCGTATCCGTTTTTTTAGCTGTTACTCTTTCTCTACTATTTGGTAGAAGATTATAATCAGCAAGGTTTTCAAGTGTTTTATCTCCTAACTTAACTATCTGTTAAATTGGTAATCTGTTTCCACGACAGAATTGTTTAAAACAGCAACAGTGTATAACGTTTGTTCATTATCCCGTACTCTTCTTAATATTACTTTATCATTACAGCTTTGGGTTTTCAACCCATCTATTGTATTGGTAATTGCGTACAGGTCGTTGATATTTGTTGTTGTTGTTATAACATGTAAAATGACATCATATTGTGTACCTATATTGTTTTATTTTGTATTTTAATATGAGTATATAAGTATTCTTTGCTATTCCTTGACCTTCACACTTGTGTCCCTCCGACTATTATGTCAACTTGCGCAACTATACGAGCTTGTTCAAAATATTTTATTTATTTACAGTAAGTATAAAGGTAAAGTGACGGCATTAGTAAGTATTAACGGATTGATATGTTGGGACCAAGTATTTAATATTGATGAAAGCATCCTCGCCACCTCTTGTTTCTAATGTCTCTAATGTTTGCATCACTAACTCTCCTAATGACTTACTTTTCCTTTGTGAATGTTGATCACCTAAGTTATCATTATCATTAACGAATAAATTAAATATTGGTAATAATTGGCGATAATATGGAACTAACGCCTGTCCACACAGACCTGATCCTCCAGGCAAGACAGCATCACACGTGACTAACTTCTGTAAAATATGTAAAATCTTTGCAATAATATTTCTGTCTCTTGTATTTAATGCAACTTTCATTGGTATTATTAATTGTGGAATAACTGGTAACACTTTGTGCGCACCAGCTTCTAGCATATCAAGCACACCTTGTTCTGCAACAAACGAATATGGCATCTCAATTTCACGTAAACCATCGAAAAATATTGGTAAATAATGATGAAAATCTAACTTATGAATCTCTACTTTCCACGCTAGTCTATTGGCAACTCCTCCGTGGTCAATTTGGATGGGAAGGTCACCACGGGAATAGAAACGTCTCAACTCTGTGTTTGCACTATTCAATTTCGACGAAGATGGCGAGTTTGTTAGCTTCTTTGTCTGCGTTGTACCACCCGCACTCTTTTTAGGGATATTACTTGGTAACTTCCTTTTCATTTGTTTTAATGCGGCTATATCAGCTTTGAGGGTAGAAGTTGCCCCACCACTAGCACTGGTAGACATTGCTGTTCAATCCTTTTAAATTTGTCACACACAGAAACACAAACTGCCTTCTTTGATTTTGACCTTGATTATCGCTGAAATTTATTTCGAAACGGTACCCGTATCCGGCACTGGCATACTTTCAACCTGTTTAAAAGGCATAAGAAAGTAAACAGAGAGCGTGAATTCAACTCTATTGGAGAGCCTGGTAACAACTCCGCTTTAACCCACGCGATCACTGGCTCAAGAGACTAAATTACTCCCTCAGTGCACACACCGGTACCATACTAAAAACTTTTGAGAAATTGTTACATTTAAAACCAAAATGATTTATGCTTCCGACGAGAGGCAATACGAGACAGTCTCTGTGATTTCGAATCATGAAGTGCTACAATCAGTGCGCCTTGTACAGTTTCCATTGGATAAGTATTTGATTTCACACAGAATATACTATTATTTCATGAATATCTTGGGTGATATTGAGTTCGCAGTACGACTATACCACGTACCTTCGTTGCCAGATGAGACACTAGTAGATATCTGGGATGGGCGATATGACAAGCGAAGTTATCGCTATCCATATACTGAATTACTCAAACTAAAAGGACGAGAGAAAACAGGTGAGATTAGTCAGATTGAAGCCTACACAGATAAGTATAATACTGGTAACAGCGAAGGAAGCAGATATGGGGTGTTAGTCTTCAAGTTTGATAATAGGAGCAGCTGGCTAGCGATTAAGAACTTATATTACTCTATTCAAATAGTAAAAATGATCAATATAAACGATACCACAGCACCTGAAGACAAGAAATCTGTTGATTTACTACAGTCTAATTGCGAATATATGAAGGAATTATTGGCAAAAGAAGTAGCAAAAGCAGACATTGAGTGTGAAAAGAGTCTAGTGTTACAAAATTTAGTAACAAAATTAATGGAACAGAACTCAAACTATGAAAAGGAACTTGTTTCGAAGAACGAGACAATATCGCCGAGTGCAGACGACTCCTCCCTTACCCCTGCTTCTTCACCTAACCCTTCTCCTAAACCAGCTCCCACGCTTCTACAACGCATTAATGATTTAGAAAGAGCGCGACGTAATGACGCCATATATTTGTTGAAAGTTGAAGGTGAGAAGAAGATCCTACAGCAGCAGCTGGACCACAGCAATGCACAGCTCAATGCGACAGCTGATAAATGGTCTTCAAAATTAAAACAAGCTAATGATAATATTGAGTACAAAGAAAAACAAATAAAGGATATACAGAATACTGTCGAGGCACTGACAAAAATGAATAGTGTAATACAAAAGGAGTGCGCTGACTACCGCAGAGAGCAAGAGAATAAAGCCAAAATAATAGAAGGATTAGAGAATAATATCGCAGAGTTAACGGTACAGTTGAACACAGCTTTGTTCGCGGTGCGCGAGAAAGAGGTCGAAGGAAGCGACCTATCAACACAACTATCAGCATATATCAACAAGCTTACTTCCGAGAAGAGCACTATGACAACGCCTACAATAACGTTGGAACAGGAAGCTATGACGGAAGCCGTGATTACCACAGAGAAGAGCACGGCAACCACAATGACTGCCTCAGACTTCATCGCCATCGAAAGAGTGCACGAAGAGAACACGGAGTACAAGAACCAGCTGCATGAGTCCGAAGTTATGAATTGCAGTATAACCAACAAGGTAACTGAGTTGAAAGGACTACAGCAGCTGTTGGAAACCAAGCTGAATGCCGCACAAGTTGAAATTCAAGATAAAACTAATCAAATCACAGTGTTAATGGAGCGTGTGTACGTGACGCGGGTCTCCAGCTTCACGATGACTGATGTTACAAGTTCACAGTTAGACGAAAGAGATAAGAAGCTAGAAGAGTTAGGTTTGCATGCAGATGCACGCAATAGTGACATAACAGTACTGACTGCTGATAGTGCTCGTTTGAAAGACAACTTGTCGCTTGCAGAAAAGAAGTTGAATATGCTGACGAATGAGTGCCAGGGCTTAAAAGATGAGCTAAAGAGCACGCAACAGAAGCTGGGACAGAAGCAAAGTGAATATCAAGCATTGGCGGATGAATTAATGAGTGCGCAGCAAAAGGTAAAAGAGTATCAGAGCAGCGCTACCAATGGAGGAGTAAGCAGCGCTAAGAACACAAAGAGCGAACAACCGCAGCAAAATCGTGTTACCTTTCGCAAATCAAGCATTTCTCCTCCATCAACCAAGCTGGAGTATATAGAAGACGAGTACAAGTCTAATCTAAAAGCGCGACGCAGCACAGTAACTGGTGCTAACCTCGGTCCGCCCAAGCGGCCGACTCCCACCGTTACAAAGCCTGCTGCTGTGGTCACTCGTCGACCTACCTTTAGTCCCGCCACTACTGCACCACCTAGTATTGATAAGAATGCGATGTATCCAATGTCAGTAATGTCACCTATGCAGCAGCAAGGCAATTCAGGTTTATTAACTGTTCCATTGCAAGGTAGCCCGAGAAGAGAGTCAGTTCAAGTTAGCCCGAGAAGAGAGTCAGTTCAAGTTAGCCCGAGAAGAGAATCAGTTCAAGTGAATGCTTACGCAGACACTAGTACACTGCGTCCTAGGGATATCCAGCCTGATCCTACTCCGCGCTATGCTTCACGCACAACTAGTAGCATTTCTAAGGTGTTCACTCCTGCAATAGAAGAAGAAGCTCCTACTCCTCGCTATGCGTCACGCACAACAAGTAGCATTTCTAAGGTGTCTACTCCTGCAATAGAAGAAGACGACGACGACTTTGTCCATACATTATCCAAGGCTCATGAAGCAGCAGAGAGTGTCCTGCGCGATCCGCCACCTAAGCATGAGCAAAATATGCAAGATATCACGTTTGGCGCTGCAACTTTATTCACCGGTTTGTTATCACCATTAACCGCCACTATTGGTGCTAGTGGCAGTGCAGATACATCCACTGCAGTGACGCAAGAGACACCAAATCTATTCAATTTTGGTTTGTTTGGTACCGAAGCCCGACCCAGTTCTAGTGGTGACGAGATACAAGCAGAGAACCAGACGGGATTACTTGATTTCTTCGGTACTGCCAGTGGCAAGAAGGCTGCAGTTGGTGCTGTCGGTAGTACCACGGCGCCGGCATCTGAAACTGGTTACTTTAATCTTGGTTTCTTGGCAAACGTATTACCACTGACTGATGAAACTAAGGGCGTTACTCCCGACACCGTTCCACCACCGCCTGTCAACCCGCCGCCTGTTACCCCGAGTAAGCTAGCACAGAGGAGGTCAAGTAACTATGCTGGAACCAAGTCAAGTCTTGTTGGTACAGACAACACGAGGATGAGCGCAACAGCCGATGCATACTCATATGAGAGTAGTAGAGCACCTGCAGCTAGTCAGAATACCGCGGCGAATATAACAACAAGTAACGACAGTCGGCAGAGAGTAGATGCATACGCATATGAGAGTAATAGAGCACCTGCAGCTAGTCAGAATACCGCGGTGAATATAACCACAAGTAACGACAGTCGACAGAGAGCAGACGCATACTCATATGAGAGTAGTAGAGCACCTGCAGCGAGTCAGGGCACCAGGATGAGCATGGTAGCCCCAATAGACGACAGTCGGCAGAGAGTAGACGCATATGCATATGAGAGTAATAGAGCACCTGCAGCTAGTCAGAATACCGCGGTGAATATAACCACAAGTAACGACAGTCG
>JACCDO010365411.1_pt1 | contig 19185 bp, 16 predicted proteins | sample 7446101 | NCBI WGS metagenome assembly JACCDO01 (sample SAMN15323440, study PRJNA562643) | freshwater metagenome | isolation source: river surface water | place: USA:Blue River Watershed | collected 2017-08-16 | reverse complement strand
GCGATTCTTTTTTCACGCAAAGGCACCACCTATCGGCAGACCTACCTTCCGTAGGCAGGCAGGCCGCAAAGAAATCTAACCGCTCTTTGCCTACCTACCGCAATCATGGTTTTGAAAGTACTTAGTACTTGGTACATTGTACTTGGTACCCCTCACTTGGTACTTCGTACAATCTTGCTACTTGATACTTACTACTTGATACTCCCTCTCGCTCCTTGCCTGCCTGTCACCATTTATTTCCCCAGGGAAGCCAAGGAAATTACATGAATCCCATCCGAGCGACGGTAGCTCATTCCGGTGCCCGTAATTATGTTCAATGATTTTGGTGCTTCCATTTTGGCAGTATCAATATTGGATGAGAATTTTTTTAGATTTTCTGCTGCTTCATCGATATATCCTACCCCTAATTTTATTTCAAAAGCAGCATAATCACCATTCCGCTTCTGTACAATGGCATCCACTTCATTTCCGTACGAATCATTGTAATGATAGACAGTGGCATCATTTGCCTTTGCATAGACATTCAATTCATGAATTGCTAATGACTCAAACAGGAAACCTGTGTAATTTAAATCTTTCAGCAATGCTTCCTTGTCTAAACCCAATGCTGCAACAGCCAATGAAGGGTCACAAAGGTGCTTTTTAGTTGACTTTCGCAAAGATGCTGCCGAGCGAATATGTGGATTAAAAGCAGGTTGCTCGTACAGAATCATCAATTTGGACAAAGCTCCTAAGTAATCAGACAGCGTGTTTCTGGATAGCTCATGGACTTCATTGATTTTTACATCTGTTTCTAAGGTCTTGTTATCTACCAAGGTGGCTATATTCCTAGAAATTGAACGCAATAAGCTCCGTACTTTATGTGGATCTCGCTTCACTCCCGAAACTTGACTCATATCTACCTCACAAAGTAAATCCACATATCCTCTATTTAATTTCAAAGCGTTTTTTAAACGCTCGTGAATCAATATCGGCCAACCTCCAATACATAATCTTTCAAGAATTAAATCTAAGGAAATCTCAGGGGCATAATACTCATCCAACTGGCCAAGAAGTAAATCCGATAATTTCACAATACCAGTAGAATAGCCTAATTCTTGCCAAGACAGGGTGTCCATTTGTACCACCGTAAATCGACCGGCACCACTATGAAGCTTTACATTTTCAGGTGGATTGGCTGATCCAGTAAGGATAAACTGACCCTTTGATTTACGGAAATCGACTTCATGCCGTACATAATTCCATATTTCTGGCTGCTCTTGCCATTCATCGAGCAATCGAGGGGTTTCTCCTCTCAACAACAATTGTGGATTGGTTGCCATAATGACCGGAACTTGTGGATCACGATCCATACGCAAGACGCTTTTTGCGTATTGTGTTGCTGTTTCTGTTTTTCCACAAGACTTTGGACCTTTGATCAGCACTGCTCCTGAGGCTGCAAGCTTATCTTCCAAATCGTCTTCAACCAACCTTTTTATATACGGCATAAAACTATTCTTTCCTTTGTTTAAATCTACATGAATAATTTTTGTTGTGCAAATTTAAGACTTTTTATTGTGCATTTTTATGGTTTTTTGTTGTGCAGTTTTAAGATATTTTGTTGTGCAAAAAATCGGAACAGGTAAAAGTAGAAAATTGTACAATGTGCCAGGCCTGCCTACCGAAGGAAGCCTACAAAACGGAGATTAATGTCGAAAAGCAATATGCAAAAAGTGCATAATGCCAATTAAAACAAGCCATGGGCAACTCTCTCCCGTTCGCAGCGACGGATACAGGCTCTATTTTTTTTCTCTCGCAAAGCCTGCCTGTCGGCAGACTGGCCTGCCTACCGCAGGCAGGCCACAAAGGATTTTTTTTTAGTTCACGCAGATAAAGCAGATCTTAATCCGATTGCCTGCTTGTAGTCTGAGGGACAGCTTCGGAAGGTTCTTCACCTAGTAAAAACGAAAGTGGCAATCGCATCCGTGTACGAACAGCCTTGCCGCCCTGCATTCCAGGTGTCCATTTGGGAGATCCTTCCACAATCCGGATCGCTTCCTCATCACAACCCCCTCCAATACCTCTTGAAATTTCAATATCTGAAATAGTGCCATCTGTATTTACCACGAATACAACCACCACGGTGCCTTCGATACCCATTCGTCTCGCTCCTGTAGGATACCTCAAGTTTTCAATCAAGTACCTGTTCCATCCCTGCATTCCCCCAGGAGGATTTGGCAGTGTTTCTACCACCTCGTAAATCTCCCCCTTCGAAACTCCACTGCTTGATTTGGAAGGAGATGCCCCCGTGCTCACTCGATTGTTCGAGGGTGTAGCACCAAACCATTGGTCCAGGGATTTTACTTGACTTTTCAGGTCTTCGTTAAAAATCAAAATTTCAGGGCCAGCCCCTTTATTTGTTGCATACTCTACGAGCTGAATGATTTGATTGCCTTCTCGGTATTCTTTGATCACCCTATCCTGTTCATTAATCAACTTTTGAGTCAAATTCTTAAACTCATTGACTGAAATCGTTTGAAAACAAGGCGCTGAGACTTTCAATTGAATGATGTTGCCATAAGATTTAGAAGAATAGATCGCTACCTTTTCCCCACTGCTCTTGGTGAACACCGACTTTTCAAAACCAAAACCCGAAGTAGTTTCGGCAACTGAATTTTGGCTGGCCAACTCCCATCCTCCTGCTTTTAAAAACGTTTGAATGTCCATAAAAGAGAAGCTTTGCATTCGATACAATTGATGCCTCAAAAAACAGGAAGCTTCGGCTGTAAGTAGCAAGAAGAAAAATAGCAGGAAGCAAACGATACTTTTGGTAGGAGAAATAAACATAGGGTTCAAATTATTAGCGTTACCTACTAAATTAAAACTAAATAGGAAGAATTAAAAATGACTAGAAGACTTACAGAGCCTAGCCCCCATTTACACATCATCGATTGAAATTAAGCACCGCCACCACCTCCCATTTTTTATGGGGCTGCAGGGATACTCCAATCTTGGTATAAGCTTTATCCAAGCAGATCAAGCGATGACCCAAACTCGGCACACCATCATCAATCAATAATTGCATCGCGATGTCTCTACCCGTATCCATCCCATAGGAACAGCATTCCGCAGCATAGTCTACTTTGCAGGTCTTTCTGGAATGCCCGATGGTTCCCGCCTCTCCTTGCTCTTTTGCAAAGCATTTGGCTCCATTATAAGTCTGCTGATCAAAATAAAGTGCATTCACGGGTTGCAGGGTGCCCAATAACTTTATTAAAGAGGCTCTGTATTTCGAATTCTTTACGTAATCCCCATGTTTCTCTGTTCCGTAGTAATGCATCAACTCGTACTTCAAAAAGTCTTGGGGATACATCCTGCACAGGTTGAGGTACTGGATCGTTTCTTTTTCCACGGGAGTTAAGGAAGCGATGTTCTTTGCAGTATTTGCCTTTTCAAGTTGCGCGCTTGTCCAGGTTTGTGCACTAACCCAGGAACAGTTTACCATGAAAATGAGTAGCAATAAAATTCGAGTCATTTGCATCTAGTTTGAAGGTTCCACATTTAAGTCTATCAGAGTTTACCCGATCACCTGAATGATTGACAAACTCCTTTTGAATTAGTACCCTTCCAACGAAAAAAAAGAATTTTTCTTATCCGGTTTAGAACTAATCGGATAGCAAATCCAACCTCATTTTTTAGAAGGGTTTACTGGAATTTGCAGAAGGCCACTATTAGGAGGGAAAAAGTAAGCAGGTTGGATTCCTATGCAGCTTGAATGATACCTTGCAGAGCGTATTTGGAATCCTAGACAGGAAGGTAAAAAATGGGTGATCTGTTGATTTTCGAGGTGCTATTACCTAATCAAAAGTATTTTATGTAATAGAATCCAGTTCCCGAAAACCCAAAACTCCAAAACTTTCTGCCATCTGGACTGATTCCTATTCGGAACCCTAGAAAACCAAAACTTGATCCAATCCCTTTTTTGGTAACCGTTGTCCGAAATGGACCAAAAGTTTTTGATTTACGCCAATGCCAAGCCATGGTTAACTATTTTGTTACTGATTCGAATCTTGATTGCAATTAATTGATTACAAGTTGATTATTTTCAGTTAAAAATAAAATTGAAGTCCAAAAATAGTTGATTGGGATGAAGTGATGAATTGCCTGATTACCAGCATCTTGAATTGCTAAGTATCTTGATGTTGAGACTTAATTCGGTGGATCGAATTCGTAGAAAGGAATAGATCCCAGATTCGCTTTTTTTTCTCGCAAAGACGCCAAGCCTGCCCGTCGGCAGACAGGCCGCAAAGAAATCTAACCGCTCTTTGCCTGCCTACTGCTGCAATCATGGTTTTGAAAGTACTTGGTTATTAGTGCTTGGTACTTAGTACTTATTACAATCAATCCTACCTCTATCTTCAAAAAAATGACATCAATTGTCAAAAATCCCCTCTTGACAGAAGCTGCAGCAGGAAGTTAGCGGTTTTGCCAAATTTAACCAGTCCGTATTTTAGTGGTACTTACAGGTGAGATACGAACCGTTAAAACCTTTGTAAATTTCTTCCCTATACTTTTCATTTAAATTTGGTTTGTAATACTTTTATAAATATTCAAACTTTATAAATCAGCATCGAAATCATGAAAAAAAATGAAATAAAGTACGTTTTTGTACCCCTTATATTTATCTCTCTTATATTTTCTTGTAACGAGAAAAATGTTCAAAATGATAAGATTGAGGCTAGTCGAACAATAATTGCTCAAATTATTATTGATTTAATTTCGGAAGAAAGCACCACTAGCCCTTTCAACATCGAGCGGTACAAAGAGCTAGCAGCAAAATCTAATCGGACAATAGAAGAGAAAAGTGAATTTCAAGAAATGAACAAAATTTTAGTTCAAGAATTGGGTCCTGATTTTTTCGTAAACCAAATAAAAGAAGCTACAAAAGGTTTGTCTAGAACTGAAACACTTGCTGTAGAAGCAAAAATACTCACTGATTATTTTGATGAAAAAACAGGAAGAAAAATCAAAGATTTCCTGAATATTGGCAGATTAAAACCAGCAGTTGAGGATATGGATTCAACTTTAAAAGATCAACAAGAAAAGAGATAAAAGAAAAAATTGAACACAAATTAATACATCAACAAGGTTTGGTTAAGCATGTTCTTTCTATGCTCCCAATCTGGAATTAACTTAGAAAGGGTGTTGAAGAAATGCTTATTGTGTTGTTTATGCTTTAAATGAGCTAATTCGTGAACTATAACATACTCAAGACATCTATCCAAGATTTGCAAACTGCATTTGACATGGTTAAGGTGTTGATTAAACATGCTGAGCAGGTGTTCAGTTAGCTGCCCTTGGAGAGACAGAACACACCTAGGAAGAATATGATAGAAAAGTTCTTAGAAGATTTGCCTCCTGAGTTTAATCGAAAGGTTTACCTTGAAATTGCCTCACGAAAAACGATTCCGCCAAAGACTGCCGACAGATACATTAAGGTTCTGTTAGAATGGGGTGAGATTTACAAGGAGGGGCATGCCATGTAAATGAAAAAGTAAAAGTGAGGATATGAGGATTCTTAGGATATGGGAGTTCACTCCTGTACCCTAAGATTCCTTGGCCCTCAACAAAAATATACTCAGATACTTGAAGACAAGGGGTAGCCCCTAGTCATGAAGTGAAATAGTAAATATTTAGGGGTGAATAATAGACTACAATTAATTGAAAATCAATAAATTATATAATCTATCGGCAATAATTACGAGTTTGACCTTTTATCCGAACAGGACGAACCAATAAGAAAGTTTTTTCTAACCGCTCATTAAATTCTAGGTCGTCAGTCAAAATATAATGCTCCGCATTGTACTTGTCAGTCCAATAAAAGTAGGGGAGAGGAGGCTTGGTAAAACCACCAATTAAATCTTGGTATTGATTCAATACATTTAATTCACCACTGCTTGGTAATCTCCATCCATCACCCAATTTAGCACATGCTACATTTGCCTCCCTGAGATTCATAAGTTTCGGGAAGTCACTTGGGAAAACCTCTAAAACTCCATTTTTTTTTGGTTGAAGCATACTAATTGATTAATCAAGGCAAGTTTTTAAAACAATACCCTATAAACATTACCCATTAGGAACAAATTCGCCCTTAATAACTTGAATTAGGTCTAGGACCCACATATAAACAGTTTGCACATTCTTGAGATTCAATTAAAATTCCATTTTTCCAAACCCGATCAATCCGATCACCATCAATTGACTCTCGTGTAAATCCGAAAATATAAAGATCTAGTCCATCAAAATATAAATCGGTTATTCCACTTTCAAAATATTTACCTGACAAATCATATAGTATAGAACCATTTTTCCAAATAGTTGCCTTTTGATCCAATGAGCCTCCTGTGTAAATTTCACCCATTGATACTTGAAGGCCTCTTGCATGATTGCCTTGAATCTTGTAAAGAAGTTCTCCATTTTTAAAAACAGTATAATGATCATACTCTTCAAGTTCTGCAATAGAAAATAGATTACCATCTGAATAAAAAGATTCGACAAGAAACACCCTATTTGGGTAAATATTTTTTTGGACAAATTCTTCTGATATTTTTGAATTCCTCCATTCTAAGCCTGCATTTATATTTGGAGTATGTACTGCTCCTGTCACAAATACGCTATCACTAGTTCCTGTCATTGTAAAAGCATCACATAACTTGCATGTTTCTAAAATAATTCTCTTTCCATTTTTCCAAACGACAATATTATCATTATTTCCTTTTGTCTGATCATAGTCTACGTTACCTAAAACATAAATCAAAGCTTCCTCTCCTTCGCCAATTACATGTAACCCATCTATACTTGTGAAGTTGGCATCTTCATCTAATATTTGGATTTTTCCATTGATCCATAAAGCAGGTTTATTATCCATCAAACCCGCTACGTATACAGTTTCATTTGAAACAAAAATATAGAACCCAAAACTAGTTTCACCGGGACTTTCTAATTCGAATACTTCACCATTTTTGGCATATATAGCCTTCTCTTTCCCTGTTTCTCCTTTATAACCAACTGAATACACATCTCTATTTGATACAAAAATATCTAGTATTTTTTGTTCGCCGGAGCAAGAAAAAAAGATTAAAGAACAAATAATAATCAAGTAGTTTTTCATTGTTTAAAGTTTATTATCTATAATTTGTTGATTTCTATTTCTTTCCAATTAGGTGAACCATGTAATAAGTTTGATTAACTACAGAAACAGCATAACTTACATAAATCGGACTATCAAGAGTATTAAATAAAGTTTGACCACCAACCATAAAGGGTTCAACCCCAAGTGATGATTTTGCTTCAGCTATTTCCCTTTCAAGTTGCCTTTCTGCTGCAGCCTGAGTTGCAAATGCTGTCATTGTCATTATTTGATCAAGAATACCTCCTTTAAACAAATAGGAAAGCCTACTTCCGTCAGCTACGCAATAGGTCACAATCCGGTCCTCTTCTTCGCAAGGAGAAACAGTCTCAACTGCTCTTACTTGTCGGTAAGTCTTTTTACCTAAATCATTAACTGTTACCTGAGAAAAGCTTTCACAAACAATTAAAAAAGAGAGGGCTAGTAATATTGATTTCATTTTAAGAAAAGGATTAAATTAAAAATATTTATTATGGTTAAATGTATTCAATTTTTGATCAGATGAGAAAAATAAAAAGGACCCAACTTAATAACAAGAATTTTTAATTAACTCATCGGCTAAATCATTGCCTAATTCTTTTGCTTTTCTAGCATCTTTACATGCTCCATTTAAGTCCCCAAAATTAACTTTTGCAATTCCCCTATTTAAATATGCTTGAGCATGATTAGGATTAAGCTCAATAGCCTTGTTAAAGTCTAAAATAGCATCGTAAAATTCGCCAAGGTTAACTTTGGCAATGCCTCTATTAAAATATGTCGGAGCATGGCTAGGATTTAACTCAATTGATTTTGCATAATCTGTAATCGCTCCATTAAAGTCATGGAGGTTAAATTTTGCAACCCCTCTGTTTAAGTATGCGGAATAATCAGGATCAAATTCAAGGAATCTGCTATAGTCAGAAATAGCTCCATAAAAATCATTTAGATTTGCTTTTGAATATCCTCTATTGAAATATGATTGAGCATAATAAGGATTTAATTCAATAGCTATAGTATAGTCAGATATGGCACCCACATCATCATTTAGATTAAATTTTGAATACCCTCTATTATAATATGTTTTAGCATGGCTAGGATTTAACTCAATTGATTTTGTGAAATCTGCGATAGCCCCGTAATAATCCCTTCTTTTCCCTTTGTTTATCCCGCTTTTATAAAATTCTTCGGCAATTTCAAAATTTGATGAAATTCCTTGATAGTTTCCCCCTTTGATCAAGGCCTTACTATGTCCCTCGCTTATTGCTAATAACCTTTTGGACTTTGAAGGATGAGATGAATAGGTATCATCATTATTTGTTGCCAATAGATTAACTGCTTGGCTTGTTTGCTGCAATGAAGCTCCTAATTTACCTAAAACAAAGCCTGCAAATTCATCTGCCTCTAGCTCCTGTTGTCTTTTACTAGCCAAGGTTTCTGCTTCTACAGCTTCAGCTGCATAAAGAACCAAATCCAAACTATGCCCATTAACATGGTGGCCAACCTCATGGGCAAGAATAAATAAATTCCCCCAATTGCCCCCACTGCTGATTGAATTCATAAATTCTTTATCGTAGAGGATATACCTAACCCCTTTGTAGGAAATAGCGACAGCATTGTTAATGTTATCGCAGGGCTGTAGGACAAATCTTTTCGAAGCACCTATGACTGACAATATTCTATCAAGCGCATTTTCAGCTTCAGCGTCTGAAATAAAGTTGTTTGCTTGAATGGCTATACAAAGCTTTAAGGGATCAACCTTGTTACCATAATCTTGAGCAAAGACTTTTGTGGTAAAAATGGAACTCGTAATAAGGAGAATGATACAAAGCCTACTCAAGATAGGTAATTTATAAAATTTGACTTCAAGCATTTCACATGTATTGATTTAGTCAAAACGATACTTATAGAGTCGTAGTATCCTTTTCATTTGATTCAGATTCTTTTAACGTTTTTCCATTTTTAGTTTTCCACTCCGTTAACCCATTGGCATTTCGGCCCATCACTATAGCAGCTGCCGTGGAAGGGCTACTGAAAATGTAATCATCAGAGAACTCAAAGTGTTCTCCCCTATCAACAAGTACGCCTTCATCTATTAATTTTTGTCTTAAGGCAACAAAATTTGGGGTAATTGAATTAACAAAGGTTGCCGCTGCTTTAGAACTTTTGAAGACTACAAATCCGTCTGAGGTTAGCTCTCCCTGCCCCTCTGCTCCACGGGCTGCCTTAATGAAAAATGATTCTTGCTTTTGCTTTGGCCTAAACTCCCTTTTCTCATCGAACACCTTATGGCCAAGTGTATTAACCAACAATTTGATGTAATCAATGAATTCCTCCATTTCTGCTCTATCAGACTCTGAAATCGAAGATTGAGTGGGAATAATGGAATTATCAACGGTATATCGACCTGCACTTTTTGCAATGTCATGCATTCGGTTCTCCAAGTACTTTATGTGTGCCTTATTTAAGTTTTCATCCTTACTGATGAATACGATGGCTTCATTCCAAAAATCTTTTTGACTTAATTGTTGGTTTAGCCGCTTCAATATAGATTCGGCTTCACCAATGTAAACCTGATCCTTGCCTAAATCATCTTTGCCAAACAGCAAATAAACCCCTGTACTAGTTAAGTCATCTCGGTCAGAACATTCCTTTACCTTAATGCGTGGAATTTTATACGCCTTACCCGACCAATTGGAAAGCTCACAGCTCATACGTCCATTGGGTTCTCCATCAATAAGGAATATTTTGATCGTCTTACCGAATTTCATTTACCTTGTTTTAAATCCCAACAAAGGGTTAGTCTAATCTTTTTGTTTTTTTATTAATTCTGTAGGTCTGATAAGCAGTAATTGCCTGCAACAAATTGTTTGTTTTTATACTTGAGTCAACAGAATCTAATGAGTTAATTATTGCCTCATTTTTATCTAAAAGACCGTCTAGTTTATCATTTAGGTCGAGCAAACTTCCATTCAGAAGATCAAGTTTATTTTCAATCCTATCCATCTTATAACTAATCATTTTTTGCCAACTAGAGTCTAAAGCACCAATTTTATCAAAAACTTCTAGAATTTCGTAGAATAGAATTTGCTTATTGTTTAATAAGAAAATCAACATGCTATTAGCCATAGCCTCTAAATAGGCAACCTGAGCTATTTCTTTAGAAAAAACAGGGACTAACTTATTGGAAAACTTTAACAACTCTTTTAACAACCCCTCAGTAGACGTATCTCTGTAATCTCCTGAAGCCAATCGCCCTAACTTCTCACTTAAATCATCTAGACTTGGATTTTTTTCTTTTTCCATTCTCCATTTGACATCGTCTAGCAATTGTTTTGGATCTAATTCTTCTCTCATGCTCTCTCTAACATTTTCTAGATTTCTATGCGCATCATGGAGAAAAGTGGAAATTCGAACAAATTTTTGAATAACGTCTACACCTGATTTTTCAATAATTGTCTGCTCATTATCCGTGATATTGTTCTTAAATGAAATAGGCTTAGGGAAGTCTATTGAAATTAATTTATCAAGATTGGCATCAATGATTTTTATGGTCTCTTCTACTTTTTGAAGTTTTTGTTTTTCAGCATTATTCTTTTCTTTTTCTGCTTTTTCTAACTTTATTTTTTCTTCAATTTTTTTTTGTTCCAAACTTTTCTGTTTCAGGAATGCTTGTTTGGAAGCACTAACGGCAACTAAACCAAATAGGAAAAATAACCCAATACATATTTGACTAGTACCTATAATTATCCAATCTATATAAATTAAAAAAGAACCTAACATCATAAAAAATATCCCAATAGTAATTAATCCCTCCCTACTTTTCTTCTGTTTTTTTTTAAACTCTTCAAATTCTTGATCCATATTGAGTTGATTTTTTGATTAACAATAACTCTAAGCAGCTCTTTGCTTATACAAATGCGCTTGGAATTCGATGAATAGCCTGCTGATGTTGGCCACATCACCAAGAATATCCTTCGCGTCCTCCAAGGATTGGTACTTGTTAGTAAGCAAGATTGGGAGCTTCTCTTGGTCTAGTTCTTCCACTCCTGTCTCAATGTACTTGCTCAATACAAAGGAGATGAACTCCTTCTGCTTGTCATTCAGCAACGCGAAAATAGTAGCCTCTGCAGCCTTGGCTCTTGCCTCTCGAGTCATGGCAATGTATTCTCCATTGAAGACATATTCCAAGACATCGTACAGGTCGCTCTTCTCCATATCTACCAATCGCTGTAGCGTGAGTAGGTCGTCCTTAGGGAAGCCGGCAGCATCCAAGTTCTCCAACAAAATCTTTCGTGTCAGCGGGTTTCCCCACAGTTTCCGCAATTCTTCTTCGTCCTTGAAGAGCTTGGGTAACTCGCCAAATAGGTTGTTCAAAAACTCCTCTGCAGATATTGGTTTGCCATCAGCGCTCCAAAAGGAAGTAGAAATCATGTGCTGAATCTCTCTTTCCTTTCCATTACGCAGCTTGACCTTGATTTTTTGCTTCTTTTTGCAATTGCAATTCAGTTCGCCACAAATTTCACAAGGCTCTTTCGGTTTCTTTTCGCAAATGCAAGGTCTTTGTCCACATAATTTACATGGTGGTGTTTGTGATATTGGTTCAGTTGGGCACTCACAAACAACCTGTCCGCAAACCTCACAAGGTAAAGCTTCACCATCCCATTCAGGGTCGCTGAAATGCTTGAATGCATCTACATAGTCGTAAATGGTAAAGAACTCTTTGCCATCAAATACCCGAGTACCTCGCCCTACAATCTGCTTAAACTCAATCATGGAGTTGACAGGGCGTAGTAAGACGATGTTTCGAATGTTTCGAGCATCCACACCCGTAGACAACTTTTGTGACGTGGTAAGAATGGTAGGTAAGGTCTTCTCATTGTCTTGGAATTCCCGCAACAAGCGTTCTCCCTCATCTCCATCATTGGCAGTTACCCGCACACAGTAAAAGGGGTCCTTATTTTTGGAATATTGGTTCACCAAATCCCGAACCAATGCGGCATGCCCTTGATTGGCGCAGAATATGATGGCTTTCTCATTTTGATTGGCGTCTTCTAAATAGACCTTCACCCGTTTAGATTCTCGCTCTACAATTTCAATGGTCCGATTGAAGTCACCTTCAACATACAGCTTCCCTTCCTCAATCTCCCCTTCCACAAGGGTATCATCTGAGGTATAGCGGTAGTCGTCTAAGGTTGTCTTGATGCGCTTGACTTTGAATGGGGTCAAAAAGCCATCATTGATACCTTCTTTCAGCGAATAGATGTATACAGGTTCTCCAAAGTACTTGTAGGTGTCCGTATTGTCTTTTCGCTTGGGGGTTGCTGTCAAGCCCAACTGTACCGCAGGGCTGAAGTAGTCAAGGATGCTCCTCCAATTACTTTCATCATTCGCCCCACCACGGTGGCACTCGTCAATGATGATTAAGTCGAAATAGTCCTTGGGATATTCCCCAAAGTTGGGTGCTGCTTTGCCTTCAGCATCCGTGCCGCTCATGAAGGTCTGAAAGATGGTAAAGAAGATACTCCCATTGGTGGGCACCTTCTTGTTCTTCTTTATTTCAGTGGGCTTAATCCGCACCAATGCATCCTCAGGGAAGGCGGAGAAGGAATTGTAGGCTTGGTCAGCCAAAATGTTTCTGTCTGCTAAAAAAAGTATTCTTGGTCTTCGGCTACCGTCTCGCTTAAGGTTCCATCGAGTTTGAAACAGCTTCCAAGCGATTTGAAAGGATATGGCGGTCTTGCCTGTTCCTGTAGCAAGGGTAAGAAGAATTCGGTCCTTATTTTGGGCTATGGCCTCAACAGTCCGCTGAACTGCGATTTCTTGGTAGTACCTCAGCTGCCAACTTCCACTCTTGTCTTCAAAAGGTACATGGGCAAACTTTTCTCTCCAATTGTTTTGTTGGGAATAAGTCTTGTCCCACAATTCTTGAGGGGTAAGAAAATTAGTAACCACCCCTTCTTGACCTGACTTCATGCAGATTTGGTAGATGGCTTTCCCATTGCTGCTGTAGGTGGTTTCTAGGCCTAATTTCTCAGCATATTTCTTAGCCTGCATGACCCCTTCACCTACCTCCAACTCATCACTCTTGGCCTCCACAACAGCCAATTTGATGCCCTTGTAGACCAATACGTAATCAGCAATCTCACGCTTTCCTCGACCTCCACCTGTTTGAATCTTACCTGCAGTTATGGAGTATTCACGAAGGACTTTAGAGTCTTCGACGACACCCCATCCACAGGCTTTTAGTTTGGGGTCAATGAGTTCCGCTCGGGTTTCTGATTCGTTCATTTAAGGCTATCTATCAAAAATCAATATTAAGGAGGGATATTTTTAACCCGTTCTCAATATTAAAATTTTGAATTATATATTCAATCAGCTTCGCTCTTTGATTATCAAATCTCTGTTCTGTTAGCTTATCATTAAATGAAGCTGACCAATATTTGGACTCACTTATAAAAGTAGTGAATGTCATATCCGTTTTATCATGAGCACTTGAGCCAAAAAAATCATGCATTAACTTTACAAAATATAAATTATCATATTTTGTATAGTTAATGACCATATAATCCCTGAATACATTATCTTTTCCTACTCTTGTTTCTGAAGTTTCCTTAAGATAAAATTTTAGATTAATTATGTTCTCAATAAATTCATATTTTTTATTTTCTAAAGACATGAATTTATGATTCAAATTGGCTCTAAACCCAAACTCTTTAATCTCGAGTATGTTCTTTTTACAAAAATTTAAGAGGGAGGAAATAATTTTAGCTATACCTAAAACTTGTGGCTCATTTATGGGACATGCATCACCAAGAAGTATAGAGGTCGATTTTGGTTTGTGGTCATAGAAATGATAAATAAAACGTAAGTATCTTTTACGTCTTATTGAATTCTCTTCTTTTACATTATCAATCAAGAATTTCACATTCATAGATTCGTTAAATGAAATAGCTAATCTTAAATCATCAGACTCGGTAATCGAACCACTACTCAAATAACGAAGAAAATTTATTTTTACATTATGTGTCCATTGAGAGTCAGGGGTTTTTGCCTCAATTTGTATAGAAACTTTATTGCTGAGGTTGTCTTTTTCTGCTTCAACATTATCTAAGAAATAAACTCTTTTGCCTTTAAATGCCATCTCATTAAATGGTGTGAATCCTTACTGAAAGTATTATTTTTTCCTTCCTTTGTCCATGGAAAATCTCATAAGCAGAATTAACTCTTAAACAACTTAAAACTAACCTGATATCTGAAGAATTCAATATTTTGAGTGACAGACAAGGCTCGCTTTATGCGAATATCATCTTCTAGTGCGATAATGATGCCCTTGACTTCTTGATTGGATTCAGCCAATTCCTCCTTTACATAGCCCATGTAGCGCTGAATTTGGCCAACCACATTATCACTAGCCCTTCCTTTTTTAAGCTCTACCACCAATAAGGTTTTCTTGTCCTTACTTACAGCCAAAATGTCAATTGGCCCCGTATCACTTGGGTATTGCTGCCCGAGTAAAATTCCATCTTCTTCGAAAATATCGAATTTTTTACCCAACTCAGTCTGTTTCCAATTCTTGACTAAGAAGTCTTCCAAGTGTTTTTCTAATGCGAATTCTGAAGGGTCTTCAACAGTAGCGTCATTGGAGATTATTGTGGGGGGTCTCATATTTCCCAATAGCCTTTCAATCTCATCAGCATATTGGGTAATGTTTGTTACCGTTCCCGTAAAACCTGTGGAGTTTTTTAACTCCTGAGACATAGCAGCTCGTTCAATTGAATTGGGGTACCACCTTACTACTCTACGATGTGGTAGGTTGGTATTTGGTGCGTAACTGTAGTCTGAGATTAATTCACCTACATAGTAACTCCCTTGCCCATCGGGGCATATCACTACATCTCCTTTCTTTATCCCTTTTGATACAGTCCAAAGCATCCCACATGCCAAACCTGCTGCAACCTTTGTCTTTTCAGGACGGACTTTCAAATAAATGTCACGATACTTCGCATTAAAGTCTCTCCAATTTTCAGGAAGCTCCTTGGTTAAGTCTTGGTCGATACCATAATAGGCGCCAATAAAGTTGCCTTCGTAGCAATCTTTGGCAAATGCACTCTTGGCTCCTAAAATTACTCTGTAGTAACTTTTCATTCTTTTCTCGTCAGTTAGGGTTTGAATAGACTAACAATCTTATCAATATCCGTCTTTAGTTCGGTATATTCTGCTTCAGGAACAAAAAATGAATGGTAAGAATCATCCTCATCAATAAATTGAATCTTGGAGCCATCATCTAGTTCAATCTCAGTTCGAATACCATCCTCATTCTCGATTGTACAAGCAAAACTATCTTCAATGTCATCAAAGGCTAAATCCAAGCCTTTAAATAAGGAACTCTCATGGTGGAACCATCTTTCATGGAACTCCAACAAGTAGTCCAAGTTTGTACTTATTACGGTCAATATTCTAGCACCATATACATCTTCGAAATAGACAGGTTGAGGGGTATTTTCATTCAAGTCCCATCCTAAGTATTCCGATAGGAAGTAATGAATAATAACCATTTTAGTCCCAATAGGCTCCTTTATGAAATTCTCAAACCAAGTGGGATAATCCTCTTTATTAAAGAGGTCCAAAAAGTAAATGTCTCTATCACAAACCCCTATATCTACATAGTTTTCGAATTCAAGTGAGTCAGAGGACTTATACTTTATTATTCTCATGGTCTCTCAGAGCAATTAATTTGATGCACCTGTCAGCTCCCCTGCAAAGGCCTTCTGCAAGATGGATTTTTTGAGTTCCTCTAAGTCTGCTAGTTTCTGTTGGTAAACGGCTTCCAACTTTTGGGTCTCGGCTCGAAGGGCATCCAATTGGCGGACGATGGTTTGTTGTTCTTCTTTTGAAGGAAGCCAAATAGGACATCTTAAAATATCCCCTTTTCTTAAATTAGTTTGGTTTTCACCGTTGTTAAAACTCAATAGATACCTATTACGATTAAACTGATAAACAAGAAATTCAGGAACAAATACTTTGGACTTTATAGCGCCAATGCGCTGATTTAGGGTGTAGGTATCATTTTTATCAACAAGAAAGCATTTTGCTAATGCTTTTCCGTTAGGTACATCACTCATTACAAATGCTATGTCATTAACATACAATGGAGCCAATGCATTATTTGTTCGTTTGAATTTTTCTCCATCTGCTGAAATGAATTTGGAATTTACAAGAATGTATTTTCCATCTTCATCAATATGTTGTTCGTGGGCAGCACCATTTCTAAATTCGCATACTTCATCTAATGTTTTTTCTTCCCAAATTTCTTTCCCATTCTCAAACACCCCTTGCAGGTAACTTTCAAACAGTTCTTTGGCGTTTTTGAGGTTTTGTTCGGCATTGGATTTTGCCTTGGCTATCGCAGCAAAGGCTTCGTCTAGAATGGCTACGATGCGCTGCTGCTCGGGGAGAGGAGGAAGGGGGATTTCAATTGCTTCAATTTGCTTAGAAGAAATATGTTTTACTGTGGCAAATGCAGTAACATCTTCAATTGCTTTTAAATATTTATTAATGCCATATAAAAGAAATCTTGGATTAAGTCTATCGTTAAACTCTTGAAGGCGACAAACTCGTTGATTCAAAAGGGCTTTATCTCCTTTCCATTCATAACAACCAAACTCACCGTCCATTCCAATTAAAAAATCTCCCGCATGAACTTCATATTTTTTCTCATAGGGCCCATTAAAATTAGTTTCTGTTTTAAATCCATTTTTAATGTCTCTAATCCTAATTAAGGGCACACCAAGTTCTGTTGTAAATAGTTTTGAATTGAATGCATATCCATTTTGAATCCTCAGAACCTCTCCCAACTTTTTTATCTCCCAACCTTGCCTCATAGCAATTCCAAGATTGAGTTAAGAATCTCTCCACTTTCCTCGTCCAAGGCTTTCATCTCTTCGAGTATGGCTTGCGGAGAGCGTAAGGCTGCTTCCTCCTTCTTGTTAGGGTTCTTGGCGCTGAGGTCGAAGGTACTTGGGTCGATATTGGCCACATTGATAGACCATGAGTTGGCACTATCTGCAAAGGTTTTCTGCAGTGTTACAAACTCAGCCAAATCCTTTTCATTGAGGGGATTGGTTTTGCCTAGGTTGCGGTCAAGGTTCAACTGATAGAACCAAACACTGCGCGTAGGCTTACCTTTCTCAAAGAACAACACCACTGTCTTGACCCCTGCACCCGTAAAGGTACCCCCCGGCAAATCCAAAACCGTATGCAGGTTACAGCTTTCAAGTAGGGTCTTGCGTAGTGCAACAGAAGCATTATCTGTATTGCTCAGGAAGGTGTTCTTGATGACTACACCTGCCTTGCCTCCTGCCTTCATAATCTTGATAAAGTGCTGCAAGAAGAGTGAGGCTGTTTCCCCTGTCTTGATGGGGAAGTTTTGCTGCACCTCCGCACGCTCCTTTCCACCGAAGGGAGGATTAGCAAGAACTACGTCATAGCGGTCTTTCTCTTGGATTTCCGCAAGGTTCTCAGCAAGGGTATTCGTATGGATGATATTGGGAGCCTCTACGCCATGCAGAATCATGTTCATGACACCGATGATGTAGGCCAAGGATTTCTTCTCCTTGCCGTAGAAGGTGCGCTTTTGGAGTATCTCTGTCTCAGCACTAGAGAGTGCCTTGCTATTCTTCAAGTAATCAAAGGCCTCGCACAAGAAGCCTGCAGAGCCTACAGCACCATCGTAGATTTTGTCTCCGATTTTTGGTGCCACCACCTTGACGATGGTCGTAATTAGCGGTCTTGGAGTATAGTACTCACCCCCGTTACGGCCTGCATTACCCATGTTCTTAATCTTGTCCTCGTAGAGGTGACTCATCTCGTGCTTCTCCGCATGAGTACGGAAGCGCAGCTCATCGATGCGGTTGATGATTTCCCGTAGGTTGTAGCCACTTTGGATACGGTTCTTCAGTTCACTAAAAATCTCTCCAATCTTGTACTCAATGGTATCGGCACTATCAGCACTTTGCTTGAATCGTTTGAGGTAAGGGAAGAGGCTGCCATTTACAAACTCCAAGAGGTCATCTCCTGTCTGTGCATTGTGGTGGTCCAATTTGCCTTCCTTGTCTTTAGGCGTGGCCCATACATTCCATTGGTATTCGGTCTCGATGATGGGGATGTAGGTCTTGCCTGTAAGTTCTGCAGCCGTGGCTCTGTCCTTCTCTAGGTCATCGAGGTACTTGAGAAATAATATCCAAGACGTTTGCTCTACATAATCCAATTCACTTCCACATCCTGCATCCTTATGTAGGATGTCATCTATATTCTTAAAAGTCTGTTCAAACATTACTTAATTCTCTTTGGGTCAGTTTATAAAGTATAGTCGCTATCAAAAAGGGTTAGACTAAACAACTAGGGTTAATACCAAATGTACCGAATGTAGGGCAGGGTTAAAATAGTGCAGGGCTGTATTTTTTCATTAGAGGTAAACTCTTCTTAGGTTATACCACCAAAATACAAGACAGGTCTCCAATAGAAAAGGACTTTTTTTTGATGATGGGAGGAGGGGTGATTGTCGGAGGTCGGTCGGAATTTTTGGCTTTTTTCTACAAGCATCACCTGACAGTGATGGATGGCCTGACCTGCTAGAGGACCAATGACTACAGGCATCTCTGCTGCTGAGTAGTCCAATTGTTGTTGGGTTTAGTAGGAGATGTGCCTCTTAGTCCCTCAAAAAATCAATCTAGAAAGGGGATATTCTAATGCAAACGGATAGAGCTAAGGGGTGATTTTTGTGCAAATGGTATGCAAATGAAAAAATACATCTGAAATCACGAGTCCCCTAAAACGCGAAAAAGGCCTCAGAATTGCTTCTAAGTGCCTTTTTGATTGCTCCCCTTACAGACAAAAGATGCAGCTATAATGCGATGATTCAGTATGTGACAATTAGGAAATTGAAGGGATGAACTTCGTGTAAATTTGAAATTAATTGGACTTAAATAATTTAATCGTGTAATCTAGCAGGTCTTTACCTCCAATTTTTCCGTGACCTG
>JACCDO010199719.1_pt1 | contig 19188 bp, 15 predicted proteins | sample 7446101 | NCBI WGS metagenome assembly JACCDO01 (sample SAMN15323440, study PRJNA562643) | freshwater metagenome | isolation source: river surface water | place: USA:Blue River Watershed | collected 2017-08-16 | reverse complement strand
GCACGTTTAGGGGGATCTTGATAGGACTTTGTAGTCCAATTTAACGAATACTCCACATAAATGTGTAAATCTAACATGAATTGGAACAGAAAATCACTTTATTATGATTATAGTATAATCACAATCAATCAAGTTCTGGTAACGTACCGGTCTCGCTGACCGGACTCCGATGGTGTCAAGGTGACATCAGCAAAAAACAAATCGACATTGAAGATGAGGTTATTGATTGCATTGTTTGTAGCATTACTGGCGGGTGTCATGGCCCAGTATTCTGGTATTTCAAAAGCTTTGCAAAAAGAAATGCTTGTTGAACGTTTATTGTAAGTAATTTCCTAATCGCTAGTACCATGCACGTACGTAACATATTTGAATAAAAAGGCATTCTATTCTTTGCACACGACCATGCAATTTCGTAATTTTTATTACTTTATTATATTAGGGATGCTAAGGCGAAAGCAGGATTGACATTTGATCAAATTGCTGAGGCTATTGGTGTTACTAATGCTTATGTTGCACAATTATTTATGAATCAAGCTCAATTAAAACCTGCTACTGCTGCCAAATTAGCAGCAGCTGTTCCTGGTATAACCGCCGAAGATTTGGCAATCATGCAAAAAATTCCATTTAGATCATTTGATCCTACAATAATGCAAGAACCTATGATTTATCGCTTTGTTGAAGCTATGCAGCATTATGGTCAAGGATTAAAAGCGATTATTAATGAGAAAAAGGGTGATGGAATATTATCTGCCATTGATATTTATGTAAATCTTGATGTTATCAAGGGTGTTTTAGATGAAGATCGCATTGTTATCACTTTAAATGGAAAATTTTTACCTCATGTTGAACAATTAAGTGCTAATAATACAGCAGGTAAATATGTCCTATTAAATTTCTTGTTGGCTATTATAACTAATTACTCTCACTTACAGTTGTGCACCATAAATATAAGAACTAAAAGGTACAATAGTGTATCTATAAATTGTGCGTGTAAATTATTCATTAAATTCTATTTAATCGCTACTTCATGTTTACGTTTCTGCTTAGTAATACTTTCTCTGATTTAGCCACTGGATAATACATTTTTATTGAGTTGCCGAGGGGTGGGGTCCGGCGGACACAGCCTGAGAATTTATAAAAAAGTGTTACTAATTTAAAATGCTCTATATACTTAAATTATACATTTTTTAATTTACATTATTGGACTTGCGCGCTGCTTATTAATCGCTACTGCGGATGTCGCAGTCCCCTTATATATCACCACTATATAAATACCACTAGCGCTTCTGTCAGCTATTGTAAATATAATGCCTGTTGACACTGTCACTTTTTATGGATGCGGTTATTATCAGTATCAGCGATGTACACGCTAGCTAGAGGAGAAATATACACGTCGATAGCGTAAATTATTACATAATCATGAATACAACAAACATAGCAATAGATATAAAATAATACCACCTGATGAATCTAGTCCAAACCCGGAATATCATTCATTCATGTTTAACGAATGTTCCTATTCGACCAATCACTAACCAGAAATTGCGTGGTGACTCTCATGAGAGCATCGAGCTCAATATCTACAATGGTATCATCGTAGTGCACTCCATCCGCAGTATGATCGCATCCGGCTCTTTTTGTTATATTATAAGCATCGACAATTCTTAACTTTTTGTGAGGAAGAAACGATTCCAGCACATTCATCATAAGTGTGTAGAAATATACACTCCCATTCCTACCAATAGAACTATTTTCACACATCATTAATGCTTGATTTTCTGTTATTACACTATCTTTTCCAGGAAGATTGAAAAATGATTGATTTTTAAGATATTCATTATTTGTAGTCCCCTTGTCAATGACCCATTCTGAGCATAATTTCAAGTGATGCGAGACATTTGCATACCAATGATGATATGTGGCATATTTAAACTTACTCTCACAAACCATGTGATTCGTCATAATGACTATGAGATCGATGTAAGATCTCTCTAACAAATAACTAAGATCTCTTCTAATCCACTTTTCTGCATTGTTGAAGCATGCGAACGAACCTACATCATGATAGTTGAATTCGTGAGGAGAAGAGACCCACCTCCTCGCGTGTGGATGTAATTGCATGCAGTGCAACCATCCAAAATTTAAGTATACAATATTCGATCTATGCCTATGATCGGAAGTATTAAAGAAGTTTGATGGGAGATCTCCCTGATCGATACCATCTCCCGCACGATCACGGTAGAAATCTCTGTGTATAGTTAAATTCATTAGCCTCTGCAGGTGGAATTCATCAGGTAAAAATTTAGCGAATGGAATGTTGAATCTAAAATTACTTTTATCCATTGGATGCCAGCTCTCAGTTCTCTGCGCCTGGTACTTCGTCGTAGAGTCACCGATGAAATAGACATCCACATACCTTTTCATATCGGACCAAGAAGCGTAGCTAGAATATTGATAAATGCATATGAGGAAGAGTATACACGAGAGAGGCGTCATCTACGCCCTACTGGAGGGAACACTTCCTGCGGGAAAACTCCGCGCTTCCTTTTCCAAATCCACAGAGAGAAAGAATTGTCTGGAGTTCTTTTTATTAAAAAAATGTCCGGAACCGGAACCGTGTTCCGTGTGGGTAAACGGTACGTAGTGCCTGAACTTTAGAAACTTCTGGAAAATTGTAGAATTAACAGACCTCCATATTGCTTCCCCTCGTATTCCATGCCACTCTGAACCAAGAATTCACTTGGGATTATTCTCAGGCGCTCTCTTCGCTCATAACTCAATGATAATAAGTAACGGAAAAAAGAGGGGTGGACGGAAGGTGGGCATAGCCCTTTGATAAGCTACAAAAGTGTAAGCAATTTTTAAATACTCTATATATTTTTAAATTTAAATTATAAGTTTTCATATCTACTAGTATTTTAAATCAAAAATATATAGAGTATTTAAAAATTGTGTACATTTTTGTAGTTTCTCAAAGGGTTATGCCCGCCTTACGTCCGCCCCTCGCTTTTTATATATGCTAGATATCTCGTATATTCTAGAACACTGTAATTGTGTGTACTTGTTTCCACAAAATAAACAAAGAAATAAACTAATTAAGTAACTAATTTGTTCCTTAGCTCTCTGTCTCTCTCTCTCTCCTGTTTATTACTAGTTGAATAAATCTTGACGATTGATGTCTTCTTAATCCCTACTAGGGCCGAATCACATCAAAAAATCGGTTAACCCATTTTGTAATAAAAGAATTTTGTATTTTGCGCCAAATGAGTGTGAAGAGCGGCAGCGAGGTGCTGGACGACGAGCAGCTTAGGACTCTGTACGCCTGGATAGATCAAATACCACTATCGCGACCAAAAAAATCAATATCTAGAGATTTTAGTGATGGTGTATTAATGGCTGAAATTATTGCGGCATATTTTCCTTCATTAGTTGAATTACATAATTATACACCAGCTCATTCCGTGAAACAGAAGATTTATAATTTTGAAACATTAAATCAAAAAGTTTTAAGAAAATTAGGTTATGTATTAACTCGTTCAACAATTGAAGATGTGGTAAATTGTAAACCACTCGCTGTTGAACATGTATTGAATCAGTTACAATTAAAAATGGCAAAGTATAAAGAAAAGAAATCTAAAATGCAACCAGAAATGAATAGTCCGGTTAGTAATAGTAATATGAATAAGTATAAGAGTCCATCATCACCAACACCACCTGCAGCTATGAAACAAGGAGAGAATCCATACAATATGGGAAGGAATGTGAGAGCATATATAGACGAAGAAATTTTATATGAAAAAGATAGACAAATACAGGATTTACAAGAAACAGTAAAAATATTGGAGTTAAAGGTTTCCAAGTTAGAACAGCTAGTACGACTTAAAGATAATAAAATTCAAAAATTGTCAAGTGGTGGAGGAAAAATATAATCATGCGAACATATATATAACTTATTATAAACTTATTTGTAACAAATAACTATTAACAATATCTCTATTTTATTCTTCCGTGGTGCTCTCGGATACAGCTTCATCTTCAATTGTTGATACGGATTGGGGATTAGCTATATGCTCTGGTACAGGTACGTAGTCATCTTCAGCTTCATCATACGATGAACTCCTTCGTTTACTTAGACCAGCTGAATGATCAAGTGCTTCGGGAGAGACATCACTATCTGGTCCCCAATTACCTAATTCTACTTCATCGACAACAACTAATGATGGCGTGCCAACGCCCCGTTGAATACTTGTATCACGTTGTATAATTGGTGCTTTAGTCGATTCAATGTGACCTATTGAAACTTCGTCTATTGAAATACTTTTTCGTTCTTCCAATTCAAAATCTATATCAATATTATCACTACTATCACTATGCGAAATAACTGAATTTACTATTGGGTTATTTCCACCTGGGGGTGTTTTCTTTCCTCTAACCGATATAGGTTCAAATTTTATATCAGGAAATAATGGTTGCAATTTACTCACTCCTATATATACATCTTTATCATCCCGAGATAATCTTTCAACGCACTCTCTGACATCCGCACGAGCTAATAACCATTTCCATGGAGAAATTCTTGTATTTGCATCAACTGGCTCTTCCCATGGTGCGATGTCATCTGGTGCCCAACCCCCTAGGAATATTCCCATTGTAACTCTAACATTTGACACAGGGTCGCATGTAAGGACTAGTATACCATCGATAAAGTATTTTTCGAATATATGCTTTGGTAAATCACGTAATAATTGATGTGCTAATTCTACCCATAACAAACGTGACTGATACACATCACCTCGTATTAAATTATTTATAGCATCTGTAATTGACTCTAACTGCACCTTACAATGATGCCTACTCTTAGCATCGAGAGGTTTGTCTTCATTTTCAAGTAATGTGATAAATCTCATAAGCAAGGCACCAACACCTTTAAACGATGATTTACGCACACAAGCTACTGGATCCTGTAGTAATGTCATTACTAATGGAAATAAAATATTAAAAATATTTTCTTCACTTGATAACATAAGTAATTCAGGTAATTGAACTGCAAGTGATTGCCGTAATCTCCAATTGAATGGATTAGTAGAGTGTAAAATGTCGTGGAGTGATGGTAAGTATGATACACGGCAAGGCTCGGGTAACTCTTTAAAAAATTCTGCAGAATGTTTGATTACTCCCATTTGCACTGACTCTAGTTCCTGCATTTGTATCATATCTTCAAAAATTGGAATTAACTCATTTTTGACTACTGTTCCATCACCTAATATCTTCGCAATCTCGTGTAAAGATGCCGCTAATGTTTGCTTCACAACAGGGACCGGGGATGATACTAATGTAAAGTATAATTCACGGACCTCTCTCCATCTTTCACGTCCTATAGTGTGTAACACAGCAGGGAAACTATACGCACAGTAATGCTTTAATTCACCATCTATACTTAAATCCCCTGTAGGTCCAGAGGCCATACTACAATAGTGGCTAAGTATTAGCTCATTTACATGTTTACGTGGCAGAGTTGATATGAATAAACCAGATTGCTGTAATACACTTTGCTTAACTAATTTGGATGGATCTTGAGTAAGTCTTAAGTATATTTCCACTAAAACGCCTATTCTAATATCATCGCTAACGTATTTAGATATTTCTGATATGCTCTCAGCACAAGCTCTTCTGACTCGAAACATGTCATCCTTACTCAATCTAACAAATGCCGGCATTAATCTTTCAAATAACTCATGCTCACCCCCAACTTTACAAATATTATGAAAATTTAACGCCGCAGATTTTCTTACACGGAATACAGGATCCTCGGCTAATGACACTATTTCTGGAATTATAAATTGTTTACACAGATCTTGACCTAAACATTCCGCCATAGAATTCAACAAATCACATGCAGTCATTCGCATTTCCTCTTTATCATCTTCGTGAGCTAATCTTAATATTATAGTAAGTACGTGTTGACCTAAATCATCCGGATTTACTAAGCTAGCAATATCAGCTAATGCACTACATGCTTGTTGCCTTACTTCAGATTCCGAATCTTCTAATAATCTTGCCGTGATAGGTAATATTTGACTCAATAGAATTTGATAACCACCATCACCACCCAATGACACACATAGATTTGCCAAAATAGGTAATTCCTCTGTTAAATGTTGCCTTACTGCTCGTTCGCTATCAACCGAAAAACCATCCAACAATGGTATTATGTATATCGATGTATCGTCATAACCAACGTTAGTTGCAATATTTGACAATATTTTTACATGAACTAACCTTTGCAAACCTATCGAGCTTTTTGCATATCTAACCAGCCGTTGAATCTCTGTCAAGTTGTCATCAATTGAAAGATCTTCAAACGTCGGTGCTATTGCTGGAGCTGGATTTCTCGTCTGATGAAATGACCTAATAAATAATATAATAAATATTAAATTCGGCAAAGGTTATAGAGGCGAGTAATGAGTCGTACTTGTAATACTGGAGCAGCTGCGACATTGGCACCTGCAGCAACCGCCCTCACAAATACCAAGATCCAATCTTATTTTTTCGCTACTTTTGAAGGAGCTTTTAAGGTTAGGGAAGAAATATGATGAATTTACAGAAAAAGAACTTTATTACACATTGCAGAAGAGGGGAAACTTCGTAAGTAACACAGAAGCGATGCAGTTTTCTGTCGAGCTCGGATGAAAAAATGTAAGAATATTGAAGAGGCACTAGAACACACAAAATACATTAACTTAATAATTTTCTTGAATTTTAAATGATTTGATCAATCTAATTTATTCAAGTACAATTGTATAATCTATCTACTCATACGTACGACCGGACCCGGACCCATTCCAACTCACTGATTCATTCCGAAAATACGAAAATATTCAGCGAGAAACTGACCACTAGAAGCAGCAGCTTGTCGTCGTTGAGTACCTGGGACAGTCGGTCAATCCCTCGGTCGAGCCATGTCCGGTCGAGGCGCGGTAATCACAATTCGATTATTGCGTGATGCACTCGCCAATGATACAGTTGAGGAAATATCACTACCTGTTGCCCTTCATTCGCGTTTAGAGATATTAAAAGAAGAATTATTACACCAAACTGGTATACCCATGGAGACACAGGTATTGATATTGTTGGATTTAACAGATAAAGATAGAAATAATGATAAAGTATTAAACGATAATGAAGTCTCGTTAAAAGCATGTGGAATAAAGAATGGAAGTGTCTTGTCACTGCACGCTCTTGGGATAGAGAATGAAATACAGTCCCTAGCATATACTCACTCCTTAAATAGAAATGTACTCTCATCTACTTCTGAAAAGGAAGAAACGATTCATGTGCTAGAGACAAGAGTTGCACCTAAAAATGCTGATCATTCATACTCAGGTGTAATTTTTGATTTGGAATGCAAAGGCCCCCACGAAGTAACTGTACATAGTATTAGTATTGGTGGTATGCTTGGAAGAATTAGAATTTTTGTACGTGACCGTCCATGGGAAGCAGATAAACCTAGAGAAAGACAATCGATACATCATTATTGGGCAACAACAGGTAAGTTAAGCAAGCATGGATGGACACTAATTAACGATCGTGTATGTAAAGCTTCTTGGGATAAAGCGCAAGAAATTGTATTAGACACTCCTATCATATTATTTCCCCATTCTCGTAGAGGTATTTATTTACATAGTAATCTACCTGATGATACTGATCTCGGAATCCAGTACCAGAGCTATCGTAAAGATGATATTGTTGCTGAAGATGAAATTCTTACAATTCATCCAGGATTGGGTCATACTGGATCTACCCCATTTGATGAAGAACATGGATGGTACCGTGAATACAGAGGTCCAGCTGGTTGTATATCATATAAATATCGCTTAAAATCCTGGAGTCCACGAGAGAATGTTATATTTCCGAGAGATTTTCGTGATGCGGTATTTACCATGTTGTTGTGTCAGCACAAAGAGGTATTGGATAATAGTCGTAATGGAGGAAAAAGTACATTCGCCACTTCTTTGTTTTCATTGCCTACATTTATTATTTATAATATCATTGAATTCTGCAATTGGGATTTCTTCACACAAAGTAGCGAATCAAATACTCCCCAAATTACTAATGGTGCCAACATAAAAGTTGGTGAAGGCTATGATGACGATGATGATGAGTACGACGACGATGGTGATGAAATGTACGAGGAGGATGAAGAAGAGAATGATCCAGATTATGTAGAGACTGGAGCCGTTGGTAGTGGTGGACGTATTCAAGACCTTTTAGCCTTCATAAGAGATATGGGGTATCAGTTATCTGCGAATGGACAAGTTGTTATTCCCAATGATTTTGAAGTTGATGATAATGATCATGACGATTACTATGATAATGATGAGGATTACATTGATGAGGATTACATTGATGAGGATTATAATGATGGAGAGTACAATGAAGAGTTAGATCATGACGACGATTACGTAGACAACGGCGACGATGATATGGTTGATGACGGTAACGACGATATGACAGATTAATTATAAGCAATTTTTTTTAATGTGGTTTAGTGTAATTAATTGTTTGTGTTTTATTATAAATTTTTTATTTCTACAGGCAACTATATTACAACTATTTTTTAGATCATTTTCTTGATTAAATTGTTGATTTTTGTACCTTGTTGACCACATTGACCATCTTCATTATGATGATTTAATTTTTTACCCATGAAACCTTTTCTTGGGGATGTTAATTTAATTGGCCACAAAAAGTTACTTGCTTCCTTAAATCTTGGACCACAAGTATAGATTTCATGTATAATATCTTCGATACATTGCATACCTGGTACACCTGCTTGAACTACAGAATTTGAACTAATTGGGATTCTTTGTCCATTGACCTTACCAAAACCTCTCTTATAAATTAATTCCTTGACTGATTTTAAATTAGGATGGCCATATGCAATAAATGGTTCGATAAGACGAAGCATTTTAGTGGTAGCTGCGTTTACACGAACAAATACACCATTATGAATTTGACGTAATCTTAGCAATTGTAAGATTTTCTTTGTTTTAGGTGAAATACCAATTATACCACGAACACGAATGACAAAAACTACTTTATCTTCAGGCGCAACATATATTTCATTGTTGGCTTTAGCTTTTCTACGATTATCAATTGCTTGTTTCTCTAATGCGGCATATTCAGCTTCGTATTTTTTAGCTTTATCAGTAATTTCTGTAACTAATTTAGCATTTGCTTTGTCGGCTTCAGCCTTTGCCTTGGTAGCATCTGCGGCTAGCTTGGTGTCTCTGGCTACTTTCTTTGCTTTTAGTTCAGACATTCTCGCAACTCGTTTCTACTGTTTGCTTCTGATGGGCTGGTCCCAAAGCCATCAATTAATTCCAACTGTTGGAATAAAATTAGGGTTTTAAAAAAAATTATTTGAAATTTATTTATTAAGTGATTAATGGATATACTTTGTTCGCTACTTGATAAAGCAGGAGTTTATTGCTATAAGGATCATTAATGTAAAAAGGTTTATTTCAATTACAATAATATATACGTATTTTTTCTTACAATGTAGTCGCAACGTAAGCAGGAAATATAACATTGCTTCAACAAATACAAGAAATACAAGAAATACAAGAAATACAAGAAATACAAGAAATTATATATCAATTAAAGAAATTTTTGATCATACCGGTGTCCTTGACCGCAATGACCGGCCCACAAGATGGGCGGGCATTCCATGCCGTTTCCATTTTTGATAATTGTTGATGGAACACAACAAGTTGAAGGCGCCGGCGCTGCCTGGCCACACGCCGTTCCTCCCTAACTCGCGCATCAGCCCAACAGACATATACGGAGGCAAAACACAGACACATCACACTGGGGACATGAATAAATTAAAATTAACAAAAGTTAATTCTCCAGTAAATGAAACATATCTTACATCGTTAAATGAAAGAGATTCGGCAATAGCTCTCGATAACAGTAATTTAGTGAAACCAGAGGTTGCTCATGAACAAGCATATATACAGAAAATGGTATTAAAACTACCTCCAAATATTAGAGAAAGTGTGATGTCTATAGTAAATGTTAGTATGAACAATAATTCGAATTCAAAAGCCATCATTGATAGTATCAGGAAGGATCTTAAGCAATTGAGGGATGATTTAAAGAAAAAAACAGATGAGGCTGATAGTTCAGCGAAGACGTGTTCAATATATAGAGAGAGAGTGAAAACGTTGGAGAATACAGTTAATTCATTAAAAGATACTATTTCGCAGAGGGATTCAGTAGCGCTACGAACTAGAGGAGTAGTTGGTCGTTTATCTGCAACAAACCGAATGTTGATTGATACAATTGATGCCTTGGATAAGTCGGTATTAAAGGAAGATAAGTCAAAACCTATGGATATGCCGGGTAACAGGTCAAATTTACTTTTGCCGATTAGCTCTAATGTTAAGACAGATCCTCCATCCCCTAAAACACAACTTCACAAAAATTTACAAATGTTACAAAATTCTAATCAAACAAGAGCGGAGGGCAATAAATTTGGTTCAATGTTTTTTGGTGCAGCAGGTAGTGTGAATTATGGTTCCCAAGAAGAGGAAGAAGTTGTAGAAAATAAAGATCATGCTGGAACAGCCGTTGTTACTGTGGGTGGCACGGATAAGTTAAGAGAATCACTTTTAAGACTCGCTCGTGAACATTTAAAATCGTTAAAAGCATCAGAAGTTATGGAGAAAGAAATATCCGATTTACGCGATAACATCAAGACAATTGAGCGAAACAATAAGCAGTTGAAAGTTGAAATAGAAGATTTAAAACTAGAACGAGGGGTTGATCCAGAGATTGGTGATGGCGACAAGACCAGTGACAATAGTTACATCGTCAATACGACCAGATTCTATGGTAAAGTGGATGAGAGATTCAAAGTTTTAATGAATCGACACAGCATCGACTCTACTGACGCATTAATCAAGTTTAGAAGAATCGTTTCGTTTATGTTAAATGCTCCTACAACTATGCAATTTAATGATGTTATCCAATATTTTACGTCACGAGATGCCCATAAATTATTTGAAGTTGAATTAATTACCGTATTTATAAAACAAAAGAAGTCAGATACGATGCATAAGTATACCTCTAGATCCATGCTCCCCGAGGCTATTGACCTTGTAAAAACGAAATCCATTGCTGGAGATGTAATAAAGCATTGCAAGGTTGGTAGATTTAACTCGTTACAGCGTGTGATGCATTTTAGACCGGAAATTGATGGTTGTTCAGGAGTTATCGTAAAGAAATTATTATCTGTTCCTTTATCCGTCACTGCAGATGATAGTGAACATGCTGGTGGATGTATTCAACTCTTAAATAGATTTGGACCAACTGGATTCAGTGAAGTAGATGAGCTATTTATGTTAGTCATCGCAGATTTCTTTAATTCGTTATTGATGTCGTGTGAGAATTATAAATTAGTTGTAGATAAAGAGGACCTGTTTAAATGTATATTGTCTACTCCAGACGATTTATACAAGCTTGGTCCAACCAAGCTGTCTATTGGGGCGAAGCCATTACAATTTCAAGAGGTTCTCTCAGCTTTAGAGGATATTGCATGTAGGACATTAAAATGTTCTAAAGTGAGAGCGTTTTTGAATTGTAAATATTGCAACAATACTCTTGGAAACGGTTACATGCTGGCGTTTGAAGAAGACATTAATCTTGATACTACCGCCTCGAAAAGTCTTCCTTCTAGCGTTCCAACGCGACAAATATCGGTAGAATCAGGAGTTGCAGGATTTGTAATTGCTAGAGGGTTAGTTTACATTGCTGAAGTCGAAGACATTCGAGTAAATCCAAGTGTCGATATTGAATCTATTGGAAGTACCATGATTGCTATCCCTATCTTAGGTGCAAACCAAGAAATATTAGGATGTATTGAAATGATAGCAGGTATCATGTCACCCCCTTTCCGGGTCGAAGATGAGGATTCCAAAAGAATAACATTCACGGAGGCCGCCTTATTGATTTCAAAGCAACTTGCTTCACCATTAAAATATTTACTAGATTCTTGTAAAGTTGATAATACTGGTTCCGTTACGAACAATAATGATACGGAAGGTTTAAAGCACGAACTAGATAGTTACAAATCCCTAATTAATGAACTTCGTACCAATCTGAGTCAAGCTCGCGATGAGTATAACGAGTTACAGAAGAAAAATATTTCACTTCAAAATAATTTGATTGAAATACAAAATAATCAAAATTCTAATGCACAGAAAGAGTATATGGACCGAGTGGCGGCGTTAGAGGCGAAACTAAGTGCAAAGGAGTCGGCTGTGCTTACTCTTACACAGCAAATTGAAAAAATGGCAAATGATAATTTAATCAATTCTAATGCACAGAAAGAGTTTATGGACCGAGTGGCGGCGTTAGAGGCGAAACTAAGTGTGAAAGAGTCAACGATTATCACTCTCACACAGCAAATTGAAAAAATGGCAAATGATAATTTAACAAAATTAGTTCATGGGGATCCTAGCTCACACTGGCTAGAGTGTGCTGACGAGAATGGTAATGTATATTATTATAATTCTGTCACGAAAGAATCCACTTGGGAAAAACCATAGATAAAATATGAAAATTATTGTAAAATATATGTACAGGAAAACATAACTATGACGATATTTCTAAATTTTTTAGTAGAGATTGTAACCACTTCAACGCTGCTTCTTCTTGTCGTAATTGGTTAACAATGACATAAGGATCTCTAAATACTTCGGGTAAACATCTTTTAAGTGCTTCACGAGCAGTAGGGTGTTCAGATAATCTTAAATAACAGCGCACAATATGCTTTAATAAACGAACAGATGGTTGTTCCGTTAACTTGGTGACCATACTGGCAAGCACAGAAGATAATGCAAAAAACCTTTCAGCAGTTTGACACATATGAGCTAATCCTGCATCATCTAATAAAACTTTTTGGACTATAAATGTGGCAACAGTTTTTGATAATTCGGAACCATTTTCCATGATTCTTAGACACAGAGGTATAATTTCTGTATTCAATAAATACGTAACTACTTCAGTATCATCTACTTTAACTAACGCACCAATGACTCCTAATGATGTTAATCTTAAAAATTCAAATTCCCTTTGTCTAGATACAGTATTAAGATATGGATATAAATAGTATGGAATATAAGCTGCAAGCATTTTGGATTTAGTTTCAGGATGAGATGCAATACATTGTAATAATGCTAGTGCATTACATACTCTATTACTAGTATTATGACTTAATGCCGGTGGTGACAGCAAAGGATATACTGATATTATTTCCTGAAGCAATGCTGTCATAGTCCCGTATGAATACCATAATATAGGTGCTAAATCTGGATAATTCTCTCGTCTTTTACTTAACTCTACTAACGCTAGTTCTCTTTGATCAATATTCGTTAATTGATATACCAGCGCGTGAAGCTGGACGTCCTGCGTCGGGCTCGGCGCGGGTTGGTTAGGCAGCGACATTTATCGACTTTTTTCTCTCTTTTTCTCTCTTATTTCCTTAGTTGTTTTTATTTTCACTTTTTTGACCGTCATGGGCCGGAAGGGCTCAGACAGCGGCCCTTACTTCTTTGCCAATAATTTTGACTTTTGACTTGTTTTGATCGTAGAAGACAACTAATCACTCGTACAACAATCATCTTGCAATCAATTCAAACTGTTTAGTAGAATGATGTAGAAGTTGATGGTTACAAAGATTCTAGATAAAAAATATAAGTCTACAATGATACAGATAATACGAATACATTAGATATAACTAGTTTGAGGTCTGAACTAAGATTGGTATTTCTATACTCTAGAAATTCAACTAACTAATAACTTTTTGATTTGTTTTGCTCTGGTTACTTTCATTTCATCTTTGTTTAATGTTTCGTCTTTGATGGTCTCAATAACAGTCTCTAGTAATCTATCTTTAGAATTGCCCTCAATACTTAGTATATAAGGCATCAATTTTAAGAAGGTATAATCGTCTAGTGAATAAATATTTAAGAGTGCCCATGTTTGTAATTTTTTATTAAACTTCCAAGCACTATTATTAGTATCTTTATTCATCCATCCATCCAAGTATTCAACTAACTGGCTATTATAGTCTCTATTGCTAGTCTTTTGAGGCATTACTGCCTTTTGTGTGTCTACTTTTGCGACACTACTTGCCGATTTCACTGCTTTATTAGATTTTCTTTTTTTTTCTTTCTTGTGGCCACTACTAGCAGCAGCGGAAGATGGGCGTTTCTCTGTTTTACCGCCTGTCTCCATTCTATTGCTTGTCGATACACTCAGTGAATTTTCGCCCTATTCGTATTTAGTAATCACTATTAGTAATCGCCGAAAAGGTGTCCCCAGTGGGACTCCCCACAAAAAGGAAGGGTCCTCTAGATTGTTGTACCGGCGCAAAATTAAAATAAACATATAATATCTTGTTAACAATACGGACAAAGCAAGGTTTATTACATATTTCTTGGGCAGAATGAGATAATTGACTAGTTTAAATACGTACAAAAATAATTACATTCTATCATTCTAACTAAACATTCCTGGGAGTTAATTTCCTAAAATTTTGGTCTAATTCTGTTTTAGTCGCTAATCCAACAACCACGTCATTGACAAATTTGTGGTAGTCATTTGGGGCTTCTGACACGATTTCAATTCCTGACCAATCTCCCATGAAGTTAATTTCTAATAATTTTGCTTCTGGTTTATTAATGTTTGTATGATCAAATATTATATCCACCGCGTAATATGCAGATGACTGAGGATAGTTACCAACAGATTTGCCCAGACCTTTAAATAACTCATATAGCAAATGTTCAATTCCTTTATCAAAATAATTCCAATCCATTTCAGGGAAATCAATTAATAGATTACGGCGTAGGTCTCCCTTCGTCATACGCCTCTGTTTATTTCTAATATCCAAATCTTCATCGTAACAGCATACAGTTAGTGCCACTTGCATATCTTGCAGCTGAGTTTTATCATATGCTTTATTTGCCAACCGAGCATAGTAAGTCTCGTGCATATATACATCGAATGGTTCATAACTTCGAACGAGACATATAACCCTCATATCAAACTTAATACCATTCACTAAAAGTGGATTCTCTACTAATAATTGGCCAATGCAACCACCAACTGGTCCATCTTCTTGTAATAATGACTTGTATTGAGGAGAATATTTGCCTATTGTACTAATACCTTTTTTAAAATCGTCATCATGTTCAATAATACGATGGCCCATTGCTCTAGTTCCAACCGAGGGCTTTAATATCCAGTTATTAGGTATTTCTTTATGACATCGCATAAAATATTCTATTGAAAATATATGAAACTCTGTAGACAGGTCGTACATAGGTAACCACCATGTCGGAGGTTTATTGTCTATATAACAATAACGTCTAACTGTCAAACCTAATAAATCTTTTCTGTGAATGAGTTAGTGGGGAGTAATTGAACAAAATCTATATACAATTAAAGTACCTAACATATCCGCCTTCGTAAGGAAATTGACATACACGCACGTTTGACGGTAAAGTCAAAAAATTCTTTATTTGTTCACAAATCAACCAAAAATTTGCGTCTTCTTTAGTTTTCACTAATTCGATATCTACTAAATGCTCATTCACTTCCTCTAACACTTCATAGTCACAAAATACTTTAATTTTCTGTTTGTTGCTTTGATCCCAAGTAAATATTGACTTATAGTCAGTACCTCTAGGATCATATTTCATTGAGTCTTTTGAATCATCTGCCATTGGTAAACTATCTAATAGGACAGTATTCTCTAATGGCGCAGCTGATATTACTGCGCTTTTAATATAATTGTACTCCTCTACGTTTAACCATGCGTCCTCATCCGGGAATGTATACAACAACCAAGCAGCACGCGATAGTGTCAATGCCTTTTCCTGCTGTAGCAATTGTAGAGATAGTGCCATGGCCTCTCTCGCTGCAACTTCCGTGCCACAATTCCGCAGATTCTGGTCCTGAATTATACTAGAATGCAGACGTATATGAACAAGCTCATTAAAATAAAATGTTCGGCCCATGGGCCTACCCTATGCACATTCATGACGATATCTGGCAGATGCATACGTGTATATCCTAGTTAACTACTTGGTAATGGAAACCCTGTTTTTTGCTGTGTATGATTCAGTTTAGCTCAGCATATAGGTCCACTGACATTGGCTTTAGATCTGTTTTTGCACTTGAGTACACGCACTAATAATACCAAGTTGGTGCGAGAACAAATAAATCCACGCGATACATAGAACCAGCCAGTAACAACAAACTGTACTGTGACTCATACTAGTATTATAATCTTAAGTTTATCGGATGCTTGTACTGGTAATCCCTCAGCAAATCAAACTCAAACTCGCGAAAACATTGGTCTGGTTATGCATGATTGTCAGGACTCTGATGAAGCGAAGCCTCCCTTTGCCACATTTATCTGTCTTGTACGATGATGAGCACTTAGTGGTAGTCGACAAGCCATCCGGGATGCTTTCAGTGCCTGGTAAGATAAAGAAGGGTTCATATGTTCAACCTAGACATCAGCAATGGTTGACTGTAATCAATAATGCTGCCGATCGAAGTAATGAATTGTTTGAAGGTTTTAATGGGAAAAATGTATTAATTGATGTAATGAATAAGATGAAAAATGTTGAATCAATACCAAGGAAAGAGAAATTATTCACTGCTTACGTCAAGCGAATGTACAAGATCAATGATGATGAAATTACAGCAAATATCTGGAAAGTACTAACTGAAATTGACGAATCGTTACATAAAAGAGATTTGGAGGATGTTCCTACTGAGTTAATCAGTGCATCAGAAATAATTGCATCAATATGTAATATAAAAACTGTGTATAATGTACATCGATTAGATATGGACACTTCCGGGTTATTGGTATTTGCAAAGAATGCAGAAATATGCAACTTATTGGGCCAACAATTTAGAGATAGAGAAATTGATAAAGTATATTTAGCTAAAGTAAATGGTATAGTGACTACGGATGATAAAAAATCATTAACTATAAATGTACCCATAAGACCCGATATATCTAATCGTCCGATGCAAGTGATAGACTATGATAATGGTAAGTCTTCGGAGACTATTGTAGAACCGTTGATGTTTAATAATAATAACAATGAGAATAAGAATAATAATAATAATGCTTACACAATAGTGAAGTTAATACCCGTAACTGGAAGGACGCACCAATTACGACTTCACATGTTATCACTAGGACATCCTATATTAGGTGACACACTATATGCACCTGAAGAAATAATTAAAAAATCTGATCGTTTATGCTTACATGCGTATTCGTTATCATTCACTCACCCCATAACTAATAAATTGATGAACTTTAAATCGTTAGAAACTTGTAATTTTTGTAGCGATTGTGATTTATGAATGTAATTACAATTTTTATAGTAATGCTACAGGCTTGTGTTGATTTCATCCTTTTCGATGGTTATACTATTTCCGTAAACCATTGAAAGTGGAATTAATATTTCTGATCTATCTTTTAAACTTAACAAACGACAATACCTAATATCAATCGATACTACCTTACCTCTGACATTATTTACTGTAATAATTTGTCCTCGTTTAAATGGACGAACAAAAATTATAAAAATACCAGCGAATAAATTAGTCAATATATCTTTCATAGCGAAACCTAATGTTAAACCAGATATTGATAGCAAACTCAATAATGGTTTCGTGTCGAAACCTAAAGTTCCTAATGCAGTCAATAATAAATATGCCCAAAATATTGTTGCGCATATCTTGGATGTTACTTTAAGTATATCAATATCATTGATAAATATAGATAAAAAGCCACGAAAAAATCTTTCTAAAAATCGTATACGCTGATTTCCTTTTACTTGTTTTTTTGCTTCTGGTGTTGTTGTATCGTTATGTTGCGGCTGACTACTGGTAGTATTATCACTAATGATTGGGATACTATTCTCTAATTTTTTATTTCCATGATTAAAAAATCCACCGTTCAAATCTTGGACGTAAAAACGAAGTCTGTCTAATCTTTGAAAATTCTTTGTATTGTGCAACTTATTCTTAGTGCTGACCACGAGGTCTTTGGACAGACACAACACTGCCAATCCTAGCGCTGCTAATACACCCAAGAGGAACCTCATCTCATACTAATTCTATCGGAATAATGCTATGGTTGCGTTTAAAAAAATTACCAAATTCTACGAAAAAATCGTTCTCACTAGACTTAAAATTATACCGGTCAAATAATTTATCCTCGTGGTAAATACAAAGGCAGTTGTTAGGAAACAATGAATTTGAGGGACACCCGCTATGTTTTTACAGCCATTATTACCATAATTATTATTTTTTTAATCTTAGCGCTAAGATTTATAAATCATATAATTTATCCTTTAAACTTAATAAATATAACATCGAAGTATCAATTAAGACAAGATTATAAACGTTAATAGTATCATTGTTTGAGTGAGTTACACCATGTGATCATAATTAAAATAATACACTATCAAAGTCAGTTCCGGCACCGGTCATACAGTCAGCGGTGCATACTGACTCACTCTCACACTCATAACACAAGCCAATATAACAAAAAGAAAAATATGGTTGGTTTGAGAGCGCTCGTGGCTATACTGGTACTCGCGTGCTGCGATGGATACCGCTTCTTGGCGTCAAGAAGCACTAAAGGAGTAAATTATGGTTCAAGTCAAACCAGTGCTGGTCATTCATCATCATCTGCGTTGTATGCTGAACGAAGCACTTTTGGTAGTAAATTAATGGCTGATATAACTGAAGAAGAGTTGAGTGATATATTTAAAGAGTTTAATATTACCAATTTTGACATAAATAAAGATCCAGAATTAGCTAAATGGGGACCATCAAAAGAATTTTTTGAAATTTATGGTTTTCAGAATAATACAGAAAAATATCGTCGTAAAACTATGGATGTAAAGATTGATTTCTATTCCAAGTATACAAATCCTATTTTACCACAATACAAAACATTTATTGCTGATTTAATAGCTATGACTCATATTCAAACAATTGATTCCAGATATAAATATGACGCTTTACATGCGTTTGGTATTTGCACACAATATTATACAATCATGAAAGGTTATGCAT
>JACCDO010496721.1_pt1 | contig 19190 bp, 13 predicted proteins | sample 7446101 | NCBI WGS metagenome assembly JACCDO01 (sample SAMN15323440, study PRJNA562643) | freshwater metagenome | isolation source: river surface water | place: USA:Blue River Watershed | collected 2017-08-16 | reverse complement strand
TTCCACCATCTCTGGAAGTTAATTCAGTATTGTCAAATCCTTTAAAGCTTCCATCATTATTAAATAGTAAATTATTTGCATATATTCTATGATTTGGTATACCTAATACTTTTGCTATGGGATTTATCATTTGCCTGAAACCACCAGACACCAAGTACACTGCTACCCCTTTGGAATGTAACTTATTGATAAATGTGTCAACACCAGGTGTTAACTGAAAAGGATGTTTTAATAAGCAATCTGTGACATCCTGCATTGAAGGATTTATCAACGACAACCTATCTTGTAATGCATCTTCAAATTTGACACTACCACCCATAGCTTTTTTTGTTAATTCAATGACCTTTTCTCCAACACCTTTATATTCAGCCAATACATCAATTCCTTCTTCATTAATCACGGTAGAGTCAACATCAAAGCAAACTGCTTGGACTTTTTGCAACAAATTTTTTGTATTTTCAATACTGCTAAATGTGCGAATGATGCAGTGTCTTACGCTTCTTACAAGACGATACTGCGGCAACATAATGATGGCAAAGCAAAAAACTTTAAGAAGGAAATTAAATACCACCTCTTGGATATCAACTCAACTCAGTAGTAATGTATTTAATGACTCACGATTGATGTCAATGAATCAATTGACAATGATGTCATCAAAAATCAAAATGGGCTGTAATATGGGTGTGGAAGTTTAGTGGTAATGAGAAAACTATCTACTATTTTGTGATTTTTCTCAGTGAGAGATTAAGTTATATACAATATTATAAATTTATTTAGTGTCTAATTTATCATTGAAAAAATTATTGGTAATATTTTCTTCAACCCAAGGAATAATTGCGACAGCTACACCCAATCTGAGGGGTACAGCTAATCGTATGCTTGTTACATAAACACCAGCCAATGCAAGAATCTTTGCACGATCCTCGGAGTTACCGAAGTTTAGCCACTCTTGATTAGATCCGTGATATGACGCTATTATAATTGGAATAACCAAGGCCCAAAACATAACTTCTGTGATAACATATGATATAATACCCGAAGTACCTTTACTTTTAACTATATCAAATGAAACTCCGTCATTTGAACTTTGCCTTGGAACTTTTATTGTTGATGGTATTAAGTTGCTCACCATGACTGCATGGACGTCGTAAGGTCCCGTCGCATCTGCATCAACGTCGTAAGGTGCCTTTGGATCTTCAGCCTCTGTCACTGATACAGCTACAGAAGCCTTTGTATCTACTTCTAATGTCTCGATTTCTTTTAATTTCTTTTCAACCCATTGATTTTCGTCTACTTTCGTAACTGCCACCTTCATACTTGCATCATCCTTATCAGCTATTTTTGTGCTTTCACTAATTTTAGATTCATCTTGCCACATCTTCATGACAGTAGATAAGTTTTCTTTTGGTGCTGCAGTATTATTTTCACTTTTCAACTCTTTCACCTTCTTGAATAATGCAATAAACCAACTCAGAAAACTACCAATGGTTAATTTATATAATTTCCTCAAAAAAATGATTATTTTATCAATTATAGTTTGACGAGATGTGTAAACCCGCTTCTGTTCAACCGCAGACGAATCTGTAACGGAAGTAGAAGAAGCTGGAGTAGCATACAAAGCTGATGATTTTGAAATTACCACGTTGCTGAGTTTGCTTCTACTCTTAGTAGACACTGGGAATCTAAATGCCGCAATTCCTGTGAGGAGGCAGAGCAGAGCTAGTAGCTGTAGTGCCTGCATCTGTAGGTGGCGGTAGGTACTATAGTTTCGGCGGTTGCGCAACCCCTGTTGTTTCTCATGACTCCTCATGCAAGCCTGCGACTTTTGATCTAATCCGGCCCGCCTCGTTCACTATGGCTATTGGCGGAAATAAAAAACGCTATCTACTATTCACTATTCGTGGAAAGGAGACAGTTATTAACTAAATGTATTCACTAAAGGCCTTAAATAGTGAAACAAAAATGCTGATAGTTTAAGAATATTTTCACTGCGTAAGTAGCCGTTACATATTAAACTGAATGTATATTATATGAACTTTAATCTTGCATATTTGCATTAATTCTTCAAATATAGAATCAAACTGAATTTCCCACTCAGTAGACTAACAAATCCACACCTCTAACAATAGTAAAAATCCACACCTCTAAGGGATATAACAATAAAACATTTATTTCATAGTCAAGATTTCTGTTAAAATAATAGATGATTATATTATTACATTAACGTCTACTTCTACTCGCGATACCTTGTTGGTATGGTTGTATGTCTACTGCGTTTAGATGACGAAACATTGGTATCATGATGGTCATCATTAACAAGATTATCATTATTATTATTACTATTATTATTATCAGCATCATGAATGGCACTATCTACATTTAAATCAACAAGTTGTCCAACTCCATCGGCAACTTCAGCAACTTCGGCAGAATAAAAATGATTTTCCTCATCGGCACTATCTTCTCCATCTTCATCTGGAACCCATTCTTCGTCTAGTATGTTATCTATTAGGTCTTCCAAATTGTGATAATCGATGGTAATTGAATCAGTTATTATACCATAAGGAGGAAAGTTTATGTCCCTATCAACGTTTACAACTAATCTGCTTTGATTAAAAGGTTCTTACGAGACAGTACCTGAGAGTTATGTCTAACACTTAGTTATCCCACCCATGTCAGCGCCCGAAGATTTCCTACCCGAATTAACAATTTTTGTCAATTTACTAAAAACTTAATTTTTTACAAAAACTATTTCGTCGATAACGGGAAGCAGTATTTTTGCGTTCTATGCTAATATTATAGCATAGAGCGAGCATAGAACGCCAAAATACTGCTTCCCGTAATCGACGAAATAGTTTTTGTAAGTCTCTTCATCGGATTGCTTTTGACTTGTGCCTAAATAACACGACATAGAGGCAACCGTCATCTTCACCTCTGCATCTCTGCCAGCTTTAATTTCTTCATTATTTTCTGTAAATAGAACAGGTTTCATATCAGTGCAGTATGCCGGCATTCTTTCCATTCTTTCACTTGCTTAGCCAGCTCGCTGAAATCGCATGTTTGTAAGGTTTATCGCTAATCTCTCTAATATCAGAAGTCTCCAATGACCTCATCATTCATGGCACGTAGGTACCCGGTAGCGGCCCGGCAGCCAATGGTGTAGTGTAAGAAGAAAGAGAAAGTATAGGAGACAAGAGGGACGGATTCACGCTGGTGTAGTTTCCGCTAAATAATACACTTTGCACAATTTATTTATTCCTTCCTTGTTTTGACATTTTTAATGAGTCTGATTCCGTATGTTTTAAACCAATTATTAAACCAGAGACAATGTATTGAAAATGTGCTCAATAAAAAAAAGTAATGCCCTGGATCTATACCCTTGTTACTCAGAACTGTGCATATAATGAAGTATGCATGAAACACTATGCGAAGGCTCAAAAATGTTATCCCAAACCAAAAGTCCGAACGATATTGTGGTAAAATTCGTCCTAATGCAAGTATAAACGTTGGGATTTCTAGCAACAATAAAATCCCCAAACCTTTTGTAAATGGTGCAATTTTAAATATAATTGCATCACCATTTATGCATGCTCTGATCATCCAACAATAAAATATATGATGGATCCATGCGGTGCCTATGTTAAGATGTTCTAAATAGTACATACTTCCAAATAATAGATCGATAATATTATTAAGAGCCAAATGGGTAATCATAATAATTGACATGTTATCTCGACCAAGGAGCATTTCAGCTGCAGACGGCGTCACTTCTAAGTAAAATGAAATAGTAGATAATGACTGCCCTTGTCTAATATAGCGAATATAAAGATAAACTATACTCAGTACTGATGTAATCATTCCATTCAGGCAAGATAAAGCCCAGGCGAGCTGAATTCTCTGCCTTTTCTTCATACGATCATCTGCAGCTGGATGTAAATCAATGATGACATACTTAGTCCTTAGTAACGCTATTATTAAAACGAAAGTATCCAAGGTGATGAAGAAGATGAAGTCACGCCATGATAGCGAATCGGCGAGCAAGTATCTCACTAGGTCCGATCGTTCCTGATTGCTCATTTCGTTTTCTTACTGGCAGTGTATTCGACATTTTTTCGATAGGGCCGTGATTCCAGTCAAATATTTGTGATATACGCAACCGTTTCACTGTATACTATGTGCCATGCGCTGCCTTGATGCTTAAACGGTATTTTCATCTCTCTGAGTGCATAATAGCGGTAGTATCACTGGGTTAAAGTAAACTTATATTGCTGAGATCGAGGTCACATCTAGTCAGAAGCATACTGGTGTAACAACTGTTTCATCTGCGACACTAGACGTCTTTCTAGTCTAGTCTAGAAATTCTACATCTTCAGTACCGGTAATACGACACATAAGAAAGTGATATTCAACTATAGTACAGGAAAAAAAATTTGTAGTATTAATAAAGCATGTGGTCCTCGTCGCTGGTGATTTGTTTGTGTCTTTTGGCGTTGGGTCAAAGTAGCCGCGTCAGTCTTACCATGACTTCTAAAGGTGGGCGTAATCAATACATCAAAGTCAGTGGTAATGACTTATGCTATGACTTTTTATCATCACAAAGTCAGCAAGGTTCTGGACCGCCAATTGTATATTTACCTGGTTTAATCAGACAAAAATCTGACGCGAAGTCAATTAATTTACAATCATTTTGTAAGAAATCAGATTTTACATACTTTTGCGCCGATTATGTCGGAGTAGGAAGAAGCAAAGGCAAATTTACTGATGGTTCAGTCGGAAAATGGGCCGATGACACTATATATATGATAGAAAATGTAGTTGGCAATCTCCAAGGGAAGGTGTTACTTGTTGGGCATGGTGTTGGTTCTTGGATATCATTCGTTATAGCTAAAAAACGTCCGGATTTAGTAAGTGGTATTATAGGATTAGCTGCTGATCCTGATTTTACTGAAGAACTACTTTGGAAGAAATTAGATGATGATATTAAAAAGAAAATTATGGATGTTGGTGAGGCAGAAATATCTTGGGGTAATGAAAAATATGTTATTTCTAAATCATTAATCGAAGATGGTAGGGAAAATCTATTACTATCAAGTAATAGAATAGATGTGTCGTGTCCTGTAAGACTTATACATGGTTTGAAGGATGAGGAAGTGCCATATCAGTTAGCCATGCAACTCATTGATAAATGCAAGACTCCTGATGCGTCATTGTTGTTATTGAAATCTTCTGCGCATGCTATGGATTCAGAGGGTGATATGAAAGCAATGAGATCCATGATTATTGATGTCATGAATGCATTTAAAGGAGATTTTGATTTAAAATCGCCAGCATCTGGATAAATTCTCATTCAAAATATACAAAGTACATAAATAATACAAAATATTCATCATTACTTTTTGTCATTTTTTTGTCCTTCAGTAATCTCTCACTCGCTGATAATTGTGTCTTTCTCTTGTCCTTCAACGAATGATAGCAACTCTTTATATTTATCATTGCCGTCTCTAAATTTCATATTATTAACTTCCTTCTGTACATCATTGCGGTCAGGATGAACCATCATAGCATACTTGTGCCATGCCTCTTTTACTTCAACTTTGGATGGATACTGATTCAAAGGTAATCGCAAGACTTCCAGGTGTTTGACGTAATAATCGGGTAGGTAGTGAAATGATGGGCGGTGTCTGGAGTCGTAGTTACTGTTGCACCATTGCTTCAAAACTTTCTTTCTCGTCATAATTTCATTTTGTTTCAATTGAAATTTCTTTAAATTGTCATAAACTTCTTGCTGAACATGCTGCTCACTTTTGGGGTTATTATTATTCGCTGCTTGCTTTATCTTCTCCCAAGGATCTCCGGGAGATTTCAATTTAGAAATCGATCGTAATCGTCTAACAACGAACATGTTTCCAATTGCAGTGCCAAATACAGCTGCGGCAATAAAGTACTCTAAAGCGGAGGGGCCATCGCTTGCCATTGTGCCGTCTGCTTGGTATTTCCTACGAGGTTATACTCGTCGACACTACCTTCGAAATTATTTCAAGGTAACTGAACGGGGGAATATCTAAAAAAAAATAGATTCTAAATGGCGAACCTTTTCCTTTTTCTCTCAAAAATATAGGGATTTCATCTGGCACCGGTACGAATAAAGTGTACCTTTTTTGTGACACTTAATAGTTTGTAAGCACGCAAGTACAACTGCGATGGCGCTTCGGGTGCTCAAGGCAGTCATTTTGGTGGGCGCCGTTTGCCTGCTTAAAACCGCCTATTCGGCTGAAGTTTCAAAGAATTCAAATTTACGAGGTGCAGACAACGTAAATGAAAAAAGTTGGGTATGGACCGATGATCATCCGAGTGAAACACCAACTATTATACCAACAATTAATAATTGGAATCCAAAATGTGACACGTCAAATCCTACGAAAAAATCATGCGATACTATTGTCCCAACAGCGTCCCCTACGATTCATACAGATTCTCCAAGGTAATATTTTACAGCCGTATTATCTTACTAAAAATAAATTACTAACAATTCTCTCGAAAATATTTGTAGCATCACACCGACAGAAGTACCAACATCAATTCCAACATCAATTCCAACATCAATTCCAACATCAATTCCAACTGAGGTTCCTACAGCAGTGCCAACATCAGCAACAGAAGTGCCAACAGAAGTGCCAACAGAAGTGCCAACAGAAGTGCCAACAGAAGTGCCAACAGAAGTGCCAACTTCGGTTCCTTCAACGTATCCTACCTGCATACCAGATATTATTAAATTTTCTTGTCCAGTATTTTGCGCCAGCAATACAGATTGTGCACGACGAGACACGTCTAATTGTGATATTTCACTGTGTGAAGGCGACATTTTTGTAGTTACCACGGCCTGCTGTTTTCGGGATACATATATTCGATTGTTCCTAGATGATATAGAGGTGACATCCAATGACGACTCTACATACAACACTTGCCCTTATTGTAGACGCAATCATTTACTTTCAGTTGAACCAAATTTGATGGCAAATGATACTATTGCAAACTTGGTATTTGGTGAGGCCGCGCTTCTTCTCCAACTATTTCAATCGTACCATAGAGAAGATCCATTTCAATTTTGTTCGCTTTTATTTTTTCAAGCGCCAAAAAGTAGCTGTGGTTGTCGCAAATACCAACTTCGAAGTGGATGCTATGAGAATGAACTATGGTAAGTTATTAAAGTATTAATTGTTACACATTATTTACTCGTTGACTACTTTACTATCTAGTGCGGGACAACCTGATGCATTAATTTTCCGAAATTATGATGGATGTTATTTTCATGATAGTCAATCCCTAGAAACTATTGGTTCTACAGTAGAGATCTCTTACGATTAGAATAGTAAAAAACGAATACGTTGAAATATACATAGTAAATAATACAATTAACTATACACTTTATGAGAAATAAATATGCTTTCCTAATTTTTCTTTGGGCAATACGATTGGGACAACACTAATTGCATTGCCATCATCTTCGTCGCTCTCTAATGAAGAACTTGTGTCACGATCTTGTGGAAGTAACTCGAGTTGTCGCAATAACCACTGACGCTGGGATAGTGATTGCCATTTTGATATATTATAAAATAATGATTTCGTAGTGGTTACTGGTGTAATGTCTTCTGAATTAGATACACTTCGTCTTTCGCTCAATTTTCTTTTCTTCGATCCATTGCTAGTGACATATACGCGGTCATAATTATAGTCGATGCACAAATTTAAGACATCAAATTTTGTTTTAGTTTCATTGTCACTAGCTTTTTCAGCTGCTTCACACGACATTATGTCGAATAAACGCAGCAATACTAAAGCATCACATGCGGCATAGTTTATTTGCGATGCTGTCAGTGGTCTTATGTGCCAATTAGAGCATTGTTCAGTCTTCATTAAATGCATATTCAAGTAATGTAACGTGAGATTAGATAGTGATACACATTGTTTAATGTCATTATGAATGAATTGGTGCAAAGTATTAGTGTCCATAATACTGTTCACTCCTTGGAAGGCAGTCAACAATGGATAAGTTCTATTTATTTCATTCATATCATGAATTAACCCTTGACCAAATTTTATTATTTCTTTTTCTTTAAGTAAATCATTAAAAATATTATTCAAAAATCCTAGTGTCCTTTGTGGCGTAATTGTTGTATTATCAAAGTCATAGGATAAATCCAACAAATCAATGAGTATAACGACCTCGTTACCACTCTTATCTCTTATACCCATTTGAATTAATACTACCGGTTTATGTACATTATCGATAACATTATAATGCTTGGTAGCGGCGTCATCATTAGATGCATTATTGCTAGCACTCGTATCAGATTTCTCGGATTCGCGTGCTTTCGTTGATTTGTATCTTTTACGCCAATCAATGCCTGAAGGCTTGCTCTCCGTGTCAATTGTCACTAACTCTATCTTCGAAAGAGGATACACATGTTTCTCCAACACCGGCAGATTCGTGTGATCGACATAGTGCAGCGACGAAGAGGGAAGGTCGTACTGGAACGGCAGCGCGTCTTCCGACGCCATTCGGCGATATTTCACTGGTTGATTTGGATGATTACCGTCACCAGTTTTCTCATGACGTACCGGTGGTGAACCAACAGTGTTTTACCAACTTACCAACGGTTGACTGTCAACTATACAATTGAGCGTATAAACAAGTCTTCATTTGTTGAACGGAATGTTGATTAATATCAAATTCACGCGAAAACCCAGTGCACGAAATTCTGCGAGCTGGTAATAGAAAGAAACAGGGATAACTATACTATAATTTTAAGATACATACAACAAAATAATCTTCGATAGGTCAAAATAAGTTTGATTGGATAAATGAGATTAATTCACTCTTCTCAACATAATTCCCTCTGCACCAACGCCAGGAGAAAATGAGAATGCAAGGCCAAGATTAAATCCTTTTTTACCGGCTTCAAGATCAGCAAAATGTTGTTTGAATATCTTTTCTAAAACGAACATTACAGATGGTGACAACATGTTTCCGTATTGAGCGAGGACCTCCCAAGAGTAAGATGCTTGGTCGTCAGTCAATGACAAACCATTTTGAGCTTCCTCAATAATACGCTTTCCACCTGGATGAATAGCCCAAAAATCAACAGCACTTCTAGTTAAATTATTTTTAGTCAAAAATGAATCGACAAAACCACCCATATTCTTGGCAATGTATTGTGGTAAATTTTTTGCTAATGTACAAGAGATACCGTCGTCATTGATCGCAAGAGTAATACCATCCTCAGTGCCTTCCATTAACCAACCATGGTCATCAACAATAGCAAGAGTGCCTTTAGGAATGACATCGGCAGTATCACAAGATAAAACACATGCAGCAGCACCATCAGCGAAGATGGCGTGTAAAATACAATCATTTGTAACATTTTTAAATGTAGAGTGAACAGATGAGATTTCCACACACACCATTAATGCATGTTTACCAGGATGAGCTTTAACGAAATCCATTGCAATACGATAACCGTTCATTGCAGCAGCACAACCCATAAATCCAACAAGTGAACGATCAGTAGATCTAGGTAACTTCAAAGTTTTAATTAACTCGCAGTCAAGAGATGGACCCAAAAACCCAGTTGATGAAACCACAACTAATTTATGGATTGAATCAACGGTGATACCTGCTTGAGCGATTGCTTTTTTGCATATGTCAGTTACTAATGGGACGGCAACTTCCTTGTATTTCTCTAATCTTTGTTGAACAGGTAACAAGTAGGTGTCATTACCTGGATAAAACATTTCATCATCCGGATGTTTTAATTCAGGAGTAAAATCAGGAACAGCCATATATCTGGTCTTAATTTTTGATCCTTCGTAAATTTTATTAAGTAAAGAAGATTGATCAACATTGTCTTCGTCCTTGATGCCTCTTTTCTTTGCATCAAGATACGATTGTTTTGTCGCTTTAAGAGCAACTTTTAAGGCTTGTTCTTGAGTCACCTTATATCTAGGATTACCAGTGGCCATACCTATGGAAATAAATACTTAAGTGAAAATTAAATACGTGAATAATAGTGAATAATACCTTTGATCCAAACAAAACGCTCAGCACTCTTGTTAGCTGAAGTTCTCTTCTCTTTCCCAGCTGGTGGGCCGAGCAAGAGGTACAGCGTAAACGCTACCATAACGGTGATGCAGGTGATGAGCACATTAGGGTCCGCAGCGCGCACTTGAGCCAAGATTATGTCCTTCATTTCGTTGACGCAACTCTTCTGAAAAAATCTGGCGAAATTTTTTGAGGTAGGGTTTGGACTTGATCAATTTTTTCTGTGCTTATTAAAGATCTCCGAGTAGAACGAGGCGTACAAGTGAGATCTTATGATTTATAGGGACATGAATACTGAAATTAATTAATGAATCCATGAATAAAACTACAAAAATTATAAAATTATATAAATACATTAAAGGATGACAGTATGGATAACTTTTAGAGTCAACATAACTGCAAGTTGAAAGCAGCAAAATAGCTATCGATTGGAATTTCCACAAAAATCAATACTTGTCTAAATCCCTTAAAAAAGTACCGTTAGCTGATTGAAAAACCAAATAGATAGAAGTAGATTGACGCAATAGTCGATAATTCGCTGCGAAATGTCGGTGTACAAGCATGCGACCGAGCGCAGTAAGCCCGCGGTGGCTCCTAGCACGACCGCGGCATCTTCAACTGCATCATTGGCTATTGAGAGGAATTTAAGGTTGGAAAATGATACTTTGAGAAAAGAATTAGCTAGGAAAGATAGCAGAAATGACAATTTGACAAAGGAATTGCAGGTGTTTCGCACATCTAATAGTAATATGAGTCGTGAATTGAAGATTTTGACTTCAACATTTGACAAGTTAAATCATGATCGACATACCGTAAGTACTGAATTATCAAAATCCAAAGAGTATGTAGAAAAATTAGAATACCAATTATCAAGATTAAATGACTCCGTCCATATGTCTAATCAGGTAGATGCATTAACTAAGTATAATGCGCAATTAAAGAGTGAATTAGATCAGTACAATAAGAAGCTGAATTATCGTGATGATCGGATTAAAGTATTAGAAAAAGAAATTGATGTATTACATCGAACATTTGAAATACAACGTGATTATGATGGTGGTGATCCACATTGCCGTGGTGGTGGAAGTTGCGGATGCAACTGCTGTATAAAAGGTGGAGAAGGGTCAAAAGAAAAATTACGTTCACTATACTATGAATTAGGTAAAAGACAAACGGAAAACCATACTATTGCCTTATCACTTGCTGAGTCACATAAAGAAATTGAACTATTAAAATTAGATATAAAAAACATAAATTCAACAAAGGTTGAACTAGAGAAGGAATGTCACAGGCTGAGGGAACATAGTGAGCTTTTACTACAACAAACGAAGAATGATAACGAATTAGTATCATCACTACATGAGAAACAATCCAATTTAACTGATATAAATAGCAAATTACAACAGTCACTTGAGGACGTTACTAGACGCTATACCGAGTATAAAAATAATAATGATAACGACATATTTAATAAAAACAAAGTTATCGCTGAATTGAATGAAGTTATAACTGGTAATAACCTAGAAATGTCCAGTTTGAATCATCGCCTCGAGTCGCTACAGCAGTCAATCAATCATATTGATAGTGTAAATACATTGTCCGAACAGAGATTACAAAGTGAGTGGGATACATTTAATTTAGAAAAAAATAAATTTCAGGAGCAAATAAAGAAGGGTGACGCTGCCATGATTCAAGAGCAGCTGTTGCGCATTGAGATACAAAATATGAAGCTGGAAAAGGATGAATTATTAGCCAAATATAGCCAGCTGACAGCTGCTCTAAATAGTAATAAAGGTGAAGAAAAACAGCAACTCGTTGCTCTTAAATTACAAGTAAGTGAATTGGAACAATTTTTGAGTACCAGTCGCATTAATGAGACTAGGGCGGTGCACGAGCGAGATGAAGCCATGAAAGCATTGATGCAAACGGTTGAAGCGACGAGGGAGTTAAGTGGAAAATATCAAAAGGAACGTAATAAACGCATTAATTTAGATGAAAAAGTTGGAATTTTAGAGAAACATATTTCAGATTTAAAGAAGAGTAAAGAGCAAGTTTCGTCAGCTGTATTAGATGCTTTACATAAAGAACGCTCGAAGTCACAGGCATTAGAGCAGGTCCTAAACTCCCTATCAGTGGATATACGAAAAGTGCAAACAATTATTCCCCCTTCCCCTGAACCGCAAGCAAGACCACCAATTCCAACGTCAAAAAGTGGACAAAACAATTACTCACCAACCAAAAACACAACTATTGTATTACACGCATCAGATGATGCAATTGACCAAATGACACATAAAGCAGCGTATACCAGTACACCTGCTCCAGTCATGCCTGTTGTAGGTATGGTAGAGGAATTGAAGAAATTACATGACGAGTTAAAAGCATTAGATACAGACTCCCCATCATCACTCTCATCGTCTTTTTACAATTTTAATGATAGCACAAATAATCCATTTATGAATAGAGATATATATAATGACAACATACAAATAGACAATCCATTCATTTTACGATCAAATTCGTAGTTTTTATGTAATTAACTACAACTTCTTATTGATTTTCGATAACTATTTCCGCCTTATCAATAGTTTCATTAATTTCAATAGCGTTTGGAATATCATTTGTGTCCACTCTCTCGACACTCTCCTCTAATGTCAAACCAGTTGACTGGTGGCGAGCTATAACTCTTTCTCTGATTGTCTGCAGATCGCATTTGATGAATACTTTAACATCAAATAGGTCTAATAGTTCAGTCCATGGTGGATTTGATAAATATAAATAATTTCCTTCAATTATAATTATACGATGGGAAGATGATACAGTTATATCGTTTTCAATTGGATCTCCAATATGATGATCAAATGATGGAAAGCTGCCAACAAAACTCGTACTTAAGGACCTTATATCTCGAACAAACTTGTGACTATCAAAAGTCCAATGGGCACCCCTTCTTTTAAAACCCTCAGTATCCAAATCTTTCTTGTACAAATGATATCCATCCATGGGCACTACAATTGTTGGGTGAGAAATAATCATTGACAAGTGCTTTGATATCGTCGATTTTCCTGAACCAGGAGGACCCGCCAGAGCGACTAAGACTGGATGAGTCGAGTCTTTCGCACGGGCATTGATCAACTCCAACAATGGGGCGCACTTTGTCAGATCCATTTTCTATTATCCACAAGGCGAGTCCTTAGGCGACAAAAATTTAGAAATTTTTTTTTGCGATGTTTTGGTACCGGTACCGGTGAAAGTTATCGCCGGTATGAATAGCACCACTATTAGCAGCTATTCAATAGCTCATCATCTAATCTCCATTACTGAGATATGGCAATTCTTAACGGTATCTAACTAAGTACCAATTGCACGGCTTTATATATTCTTTGACAATCGCCAGATCTCAGTAATGAAGATCAGCTTGCAAACTATTCATCTAAGTTAGGTTTATATCATTATGGCTAGTCCATAATGCATATTCAATATACTGGTAATATATATGGGCGTGTATGATAATTTATGAATCATCGCAACATAGGTAGATGATGAAATGATGTCATGGACATCGTCCCGCACGGTGTGATACCGGGTACAGTACCGGTATTCTAACGTTGACAAAAAATTCCTTGTTCAATACAATTATCCAAAAGCATAAATTAGTGTTTGAGTATGCGCTTAAATCGGGGTAAGCGCTCAAGTGAGTTCAGTGAGGCGTCTGCTAGTGACTCGGTCAAGTATGTGCCTATAACGAATGTTGGTGCGGAGAAAAACATTGAACAGAACATTGAATTAACCCATAAAAACGAAGAAAAGGATGAGAACGTTAATCAACCATTTGCTGAAAAAAATGAATCGGGGTCGGATGCTGAAGGTAAAAAAAGAGATATTCTAGGTGAGTTATCGCGGAATAGTCCAACAAAAGTTGTTGCTAGTGTCAAGAACAAAGATGTAATGGTAAACTTTTCTGAATCACTCGGTTTAAATGATCCCAAGATAGCAGATGTCTTCGCAAGGTTTGTTCCTTCGATGTTTTTAAAGAAAAGAAAATTTTTCGTACCTAAGGTTTTCGAAATTGATATGTCACAATATGACCCAGCTGCTTACGTAGATGGTCATTTTAAGGAACAAATTAGGAGTTATGAACTTAATTGGGTGCAGCGTTTTTTCGTCACACTAGAGATTCATGATTCATCTTATATATCGATTTTATACTTTCTGTTTTTACAGGGATCTATAATTTTGTCTGCTGTGTCCATGATTAGTGCATCTATTAGTGCATATCAGATACAACCTGAGACCTGTGCCAACCCGATATGTAATAACGACGCAACCTTGTGTCCGAACATTATGGTATGTGAACCAGAACCATTACGTTATTTTGAGTACATCGATTTTATATGCGCAATAACTTTTGGTGTTGATTATATCTGCAGATTAGCCACATGTTATACCGTGTCTCCGATACTTAGTAATATTGTACTTGATAATTGGTACCACCATGAGTTTCACAAAGCAAATATTGAAGGAAGAGAGCCACGCGATGAACCTATATATTCATTACATGGGCGTTTTCTTCGTTATTTTTTCTCTGTTCCCAATTTGATTGATCTTGCATCATTTCTTCCGTACTTTGTTGATGGACATTTGCATGGTAACACAAGTTTATTTGGTGGTGGGTCGCAGACGATGTTTGTTCGGCTAATAAGATTATTGCGTTTATTGAGATTATTTAAGTTGTCAGCTAATAGTAGTGCTATTACTCATATTTTATACCAGGCATTATCCAAATCTTTTCATGCTGGCAGCTATATATTATTTTGCGTATGCGTCGGAATCGTATTGTTCGGGTCTATAATATATATATTAGAGGGAGGAGAATACAAAGTAACTGCTGAATATCCTTATGGTCAGTACTATCGTAAGACTATTGATGGCACGGATTATGAAGTGACTCCTTACCAGGATATCCCAGTGGCCATGTATTGGGCTGTGGTGACATTAACTACTCTAGGTTATGGTGATTTCTATCCAACCAGCCCTTATGGAAGAGTAATAGCATCTATTTGTTCTATTTTTGGTGTTTTAGTGCTAGCATTTCCAGTGTCTTTGCTTGGTACTTACTTTAATGAAGCGCATCATGAACACAGTAATGCTTCTGGTATACTGCACAAAATAGATTTAGCCGCAGCAAAATTTTTAGTGAATCTTAAAGGAAGTAAACCCATCAAAAATATCGTGTATCGTGGTGTAAGGAAAGTCAAGAAAACGGCTATCCGCATGATCAAGGGAAGAGATGTTTCTAGCGATGATGCCCAAGATAACTTTAGGCGAAAATGGTTAGAAATTATAGAAAAGTTAAAGAAATTGCAGATACTAAAGACCACTGATACAATTAGACATGAAGCAGATGACCATAAGAAGCTTGCTCATGCGAGTCATAGGGCCAGTATCGACGGTCCGCGCAATCTGCACCAAAGACTACGTCCACCCAGAGAACATGACAGTGTTGGTGCACCTCGTGGACGCAATCTTTCTGTGCATAATTCAATACAAGTAGACCATGCTCCTTTTGCAAACAGTAACAATTTAGATAAATCTGGACTTGACAAAGAAATAATAGAAAAAATGGATTTCATAATGCAGGCATTGTCAAAAATCGAATCCAGGGAAGTGACCAATGTACCGCCTAATGAGTCCAGTCGCTTCGATACTGAAGTATTAAGTCAAAAAATTGATCAAAATGTATATTTTTTTAACGAACTAATGGAAAGAATTGCAGGAGTTAATCAACAGCAACATACTATCCTCACTTTGATGAAGAAATATGACGTTATGAATGATGACATGGTGAAGAACATGCAAGTTTTGTCCTCTCGAATGAACAAACTTAATGAGAAATTAAATCTAGTTGAAAAACAGACAACTCAGCATCACATAATAATACACACAGATAATACCGCACCAGGCGGTGGTGGTAGTGCAAGTATGAGTCGTACATCTACGTTACCACCGGCATCATCCGTCGAGAATCAGTTGACAGCAGAGACTGTTTCTTCAACTGGAAGGCTACGCATGATTGATCGCGTTATCAATTCTGAAGTTGCCGGTGCCCAAGAATTTAATCATGACATGTATAATAGTGTTGCTGAGTCGCGAATTGAAAAAACAACGGAAATGCCGTCGGCAGCGGTTGATAATAGTGAAATTTATGATGAAACGGTAAATGGAAGTCTTGATGAGTATGAATACGAACTATACGACGAATAAACTAGGAAAAGAAGTCTTGTATATATGCCGCTTTGTACAATATAATACAAATAAAATTAAACGTTTTTAATATGATCAAAACCATTCTGGAAAAAGTTGACGCAGCATGTGATCATGTTGTGTTTGCTGCAATTCAGCACCATTGACATACTTTAGGGATGATTTTGTTTTTGGATATCCTCCGCGAAGATTGACACTATTCGTTGTTGGCGGTACCGCTCCGTATTGAGGGACACCACTCACTTGATTGTGGATCGCAACCAAAGGTTTAGTGACATTAAGTCGACTATACATGTTGTTTATGTTTGTCGCATTGCCGATATTTATCGGCGCATGATAACCAGCATTGACAGATTGGTCGTCGTTAGTACTTGATGATTGAAACATCAATGGATTTACTTCATTATTATCAAATTTAAAAATTTGCTGCCGTAATACAGATGCCGGTGTGGATTTATTCGCTTCTAGTTTCATTCTTGCTAACTTACCTTCTTCTAACAATTTGGCCACTCTATTGGTTGCACCAGGAATAGATGTTCCTAATGATTCTAAAGCGTGGTAATTGACCAAATCTTCTTGTGCATTTTCTACATCAAGAACTACTTGGGTACCACCAGTACTAGGAGGAATGTAATTTTTACGTGCACTTCGGTACTGTGATGGCACATTTGCCACACTTAAACCTTGCGATAAGCGTGTAGCAGCATCTAATTGGTTCTTGGTGGGGACTTTGGTAGTTGCATTATTGGTAGTAGCATCGGCCTTCTTCAATGGAGCACGCCATTGAACGATCCCTTTTCCACTACTCGAATCTTTGACAGCATTATTTACTGGAGGTAATGACGATGTCTCGAGGTCCACTTTACTCCTGGTGTTATTACCGAGTGGGCACCGCAATCTCATCATTTGCTTGCGATCCAAAAGAAAAACTTGATACAGTATTTCACCATAAGACGCAGCAACATATTTCGATTTCTCTTTAGCTGGTAATATATTGCGATTGCCTATGATTGATGAATCGTCTTCTTTTTCATTTTCATCATCATCACGTTCCTCGACCTCTTCTTCGTTGTCACTGTTGTTGCATTCTGCGGAAGCACCTATTTTCTCGTCGTTTTCACTCCCATTGCTTGGTTTGGTTTTCGGCATCTCGGGATAAATTCGGGTGAATTGTGTTAAGTATTTCATTTCGTTAAGCATCCACTCGTCATCTTCATTTGGTGTATGTAATGCGGTCACTTCTTTACGCAATATTTCATCTTCTTCTGAACTAATAACTTTCCATGCAGCATTCGATCGGCCACCTACATTGCGATTTGGAGTGGGTGATAACGAACGAGATCCAACTCGACCAGATTTATTACTATTATTGTTATTCGTAATCGCAGCGGAAGGCTTTGCAATCGAAATTACTCTCTTTGTCGGATTTCCATTATTACTTCGATTAGCAATATTCGAAGCTGGTGGTGCAATATTTGGATTAGGAACGTCAACCACCAGACGCAACTTAGGAGGCTGCACATTGTATTTATGGTTAACAAAACGTAAAAATTCTTCTTCGCGACCAATATATTTTGCGAGTAAACGGTCAATTTTACTAATTTTCTCGGGACTGTAGTCAGCGTATATGACAGCTAAAACCTTTTTAATCTCGTCTAATCTCTCCGGTGTCACATCACCGTTTTCAAATATGAACATATCATCCTCCACACTATTTTGCACTTGTGCATTACTATCATTTTCTGTCTCAGATGGGTCACCTATTACAACTACGGGGACATTGGCGTTAGTATCATTTTCAAGAGTCGATTCGTCACTGCCACCGTTGGTACTTGAAATAACGACACTGTCTTGTTTAGTCGACGAGGGGGTTACTTTATTCAATTGTGGCAGCTGTTTGCGCTGGTTACCGTTATTATTAGTGGTCTGTTGGGCCTGTTTTGCACCTAGTTTTTGGGTCAATCTTTTTTCTGATTCTGCTTTATGATACGCAATATACGCTTGCTCATCATCAGGTAGAACTGGTAGTGCGCTTAGTACCTGCTGCATTAATCTAGCTTTAATATCCAAATCTAATGGGGAATCAGTACCAAACGAAGGCAAATGATTAACTTCTATCAACCAGGGCTTCAAGTAATTATCGATCATTATATCGAAACCGAGAATTTCAAAGCATCGACAACCCCTGTATTTAGGCTCATTATTACTTTTGCCATTGGCATTGCCACTAGTTTCTGCTGCATTACCATTGCTTTCTCTACTTGTTTTATCTTCATTAGAATTTTCGCTTTTGGAATCTCTGTCGTCACCTGCAGCATCGTCATCATCTTCAGACTCTTCACTTGACTTGTTGGGATTATTGCCGTTACTACTATTATTCATATTCGCATCTGATTTTAGTGGCACACTTGAGAATGATTTAAAATATTGATCGTATTCCCGACTTAATATAGGCATTATACTCATTACTGTGCGTACACATACGATACCCATTCGTTTCCACAGCCAATTTGCTTTACTTTCACCTCGATTTTCTTTAACCCAATTCATAAACCATAGTAATGATCGTTTATGACCTTCATCTTGGCAGTCGTCTGATGATGCGGCTGTTGGTTGCTGAAAGTTTGAATTATGCTTATTCACAGCATAATTTGTCAGATGCATGCAGACATTATCTAAATTAGCTTTAGATGGTTTTACATATTCTTCGGTACACATTCTCACTAGACCGTCGTGGAACAAATACATTCTTAAAGGTTTGACTGAAGTAACTAAACAATATAGTCGTAAGTCGAACTTGAAACCGTCTAATAGTAAAGGTTTCTTG
>JACCDO010199552.1_pt1 | contig 19192 bp, 15 predicted proteins | sample 7446101 | NCBI WGS metagenome assembly JACCDO01 (sample SAMN15323440, study PRJNA562643) | freshwater metagenome | isolation source: river surface water | place: USA:Blue River Watershed | collected 2017-08-16 | reverse complement strand
CTTTAAATTTTAATAATTTGAAATTTAAGGTATGATCGTTCTTTATACGGTAGACAGTAGAACAAAGGGAGATGTCATCAAAATCATGGTAACCAATCTGAAAAAGAAAAAAATAAAGCAAGAGTTTATTTTATTGTACTGCTTAGATACACGTAAAGTACTTAAATTTACACGCCAAGGTATGGTATATAACTCCTGTGGTACCATTAAATCCGGTACCATTACGCAATCCATTAAGAGACCCCATCGTGTATCGCCACCCGGTACACCGGTACTAAATAGGCGTGTATCGTCTGCTCCTATGGAAGTATTAAGTCCCAGTCGCCATATTAACGCCGTACCAACGCCGATCCCAACCGTATCTCAACAAATTAATTACCATCATCGTGGTTTTAACGAAGAACACGACGACATTAGCAACGTCTCCGCAGACGATATTGTAGATCAACACCACACCCGGTTAGTATTCTATAATGAAGATAAGGAACTACATACCGTGTATAGCTGTTTTTATTTTAAAGATCAGCTTATCGCGGTCAAACCGGAAATCTACGAGAAGGTTAAGCAAGAGTTTGATCTTAATCAAATTATTTATGTAGCCGAGCTATTCGGAGTCAAAGAAATAACAATAACAAAATCAACCATTAAAGACAAAGGTGTCACCGCCGGAGCCAGCGTAGAGGCATCGGGTGTGGGTGTAACACAGACCTTAGCATTGGAGCGCACGGACTATCTAAACGAAAACAAGAGCTTGCGGCTAACCTATGATCTGGCAAAATCAAAGTATATTTTTTATACCATGAAAGAGTTCACTAGCATGCTGTCGAAATTATCGGTGTACGACATTGACGATCTTCCTATATCATATAACGACTTGTTGCGTAACATGGATGTTTATCGGCTCATAAGTTCTCGACTGGAAGCAAACATGAGCACGTACGATATGGATCTTAAATCCGTTAAAAAACACAATTATGGGATCACGGTGGATGCTGCATACCTAACGAAATGTGGATTTAAAATTACAAAACACGAGGTACAGTTTAGCCGACTAAAAATCAGACTGGAATATTACAACACGGAAGACCTGATCCTATCGTCGAATCTTATTTTAAATCGGAAATGCTTTGAGATGATCGCCGGTCATGGAAACCTACTGAACTCGTATCTGGAGAATTTTCTACTGAATGCGGCCCCTTGCGAGTTTATTAAGTATAAGGTCCTAAAGCAAATCGACCCGGTAAAACATGCGGCTATCTTATCGCGCGTTAAAGTATTCTCAGACTTAGACTTAACGACCGGTTCACTGCTTGAAGAGCTGAGAGGCTTATCTCCGACGACAATGATTAAATGCGACGAGGAAGGTTTACATAAGATTCAAGAGCTGTACCCGTATATCTGTAATTTTAAACGTGATCCTCGGCTTGATGACCCGTCTCACGATTGGTGTTACAATATGAGATGCGCAAACCCGTTGTGCCGGTGCTACCAATTGGAAACTGTGCAATCATGGATTATACGGGTGTTTAACATGAATAATAGCCGAATGTTATTAATTAACAGTAGCAATAGCAAAGAGTTTTTTACGTCAATGTACCGTTTAATCATAAATCTTAAACACATACCCAGTTACGTGAAATTCGTAAAACTTGTCACGGATGAGCTATCCCCGTTCGTAGCCGAAATTAAAGGCAAACAGGAATTCCCCTCCGAAAATAGGCTCGACGACGATGATTTTAGATCGGTGATGGATTTTCCGTTAAGGGATGACTTTAAGGCATTAAAGATGGGTTATTCGGACATTTAGAGGGGACCTGCGCTCCCCTTAAACCCCTGGCTAGTTGAGACAAGGGGTTGGCAAGGGGTTTAAGGGGAGCTGCGCTCCCCTCCTCCAGAAATGATCGGGACCTGTTAACTAACTCCTGAAATGAAAGTACTGGATCCTCGCGTTGGAACCGTGATGAATGTATTTCTCGTTATTGGCAATGTTATTAATCTGGTGCAGAACATTCCTCAAGTCATTAAAACCTATCAAACAAAGTCAACCAGAGACTTTAGCTCCCTATTTCTTCTCTTACGTATAATCGGCAATCTTATCTGGATAGCATACGCAATTAACATCAATAGTCTACTGCTCGTAATTAATAACAGTGTTACGGTTGCCGCAACGGCCTATCTTGGATATTATAAAATACAAGAAATGTTAAATGATCGTAAACGCCGAATTTACACCCAGATAACTACTAACACTAACCGCGAGAATAAAACAGGTTTGGATGCGATCACAAGACAGATAACCCCAACTATTAGTGCGGACAGTGATAAGGACACGGAAATCATACTTAGTATTTAGATATTAAATTGAAATTAAAGGTTAAATTAAAATACGTTTGAAGCATGTGCCTACCGTTAAAAAAACTTGCAGCTGATCTTCGTGACACTTTAACCGGTGATTACGCGGAACAATTTGTCATTCACCCGGTAACGCAGAAGGTAGTAAACCCGGATGGTACGATTTCGGATGAGCAAGACATGTTTCATTGGACGGGTATGATGTACGGTCCGGTAGACTCTCCCTACGAGGGTGGAAAATTTAAGTTGGATATTCTGATTCCGGAGTCATATCCGAATCAGCCGCCAATCATTAAGTTTACCAATAAGGTCTTTCATCCGAATATTGACCGCGAAGGACAGATTTGCCTTAATATTTTACGTTCGCCTCCGAACGGTGACTGGAAACCGTCTATTAACTTGCCAAAAACGGTGCTATCGATTCATAGTTTGCTGTCGGATCCCAATCCCAACGACCCCTTAAATGGTGAAGCAGGCCGCTTGTATACGGATTTTAGGGAGATGTTTAATTTAACGGCACGTGAATGGACACGTAAGTACGCTCCATTCCGTTAAATAAAATATTAAGGTAATTAATGTTAGTACTTACTGTGCAAAAATATGTCATCATAGGACTGCTGGCCGCCGTAAATATTTTACTCTCATTTACCTTCGGCTTCCATCCTGAATATTGGTTTGCATTTATGTTTGCGTTAGCCCTGGGTACGATAGTAAATAGTCTCTCGGTAGTCTTTATACTTTGGGAATGGGTGTTTTCTAAAAAAGCTCCAGAGAGAACTACATCGAAAAACATTTTATATATCGTACCGTGCTATAACGAATCCATGGAGGAGCTACAGGGAACGTTAAATTCTTTAACCACGCAATATACCAGGCTTAATGATGATAAATGTGTTGTTATTGTATGTGACGGTAGAGTAAAAGGCCATCATGCCAAAGAGTCCACGGATCAGATATTACTCAACCTACTAAAGATCGAGAATGAGCAAGATGGAATCCACGCCACGTATTGTAATGCACGAGGAGAAACCGTTAATATTAATATATACGAATGTCGGTATAACACCGTTAAATGTATGCTAATTATAAAAAATACAAATCAGGGCAAGAGGGACAGTATTACCCTCGTACGTCGTCTTGCCTTCGGTGAGTCGGCTCAGGTACCAGAGGATCTTATGTCGAGATTCTGTAGCTGGATCGTTAACTTACCGGACTATATTATAGGTGTTGACGCTGATACAGTGTTCCATCCTATGTGTACCGATGAATTAGTAAAAGCGATCGAGGCTGGAGGCGAAATGTGTAAGGGTTGTGTGGGGTTTATTGACATACCCCGAAAATGGAATCCATTTGTAATGTATCAATACGCGGAATATCACTTTGGTCAGCTGGTACGCCGACGTGCCCAGTCTGAATTTACCCATAAAGTTAACTGTTTGTCGGGGTGCAATCAGATTATTAAAGTATGTAAGGAAACCTGCGGCGATGAGCTACTTAACCGGTACAGTAAGGTACCGTCGGTAACGGATACGATATTTACGCATATTCGATCATATGCAAGTGAAGACCGCAACCATGTGTGTTTGATGTTGTCTATGTATCCGTATGTAAAGACGACGCAGGCGCGGGAGGCCATTGCGTATACGCAGGTACCGGAATCGGTACCGGTTTTTCTTTCACAACGGCGACGATGGACATTAGGGGCCTTAACGAATGACATGTTATTAACGTACTTACCGGATATAGAGTTGTTGGAGAAGCTGTCGGCAGCGGTAAATATCATTACGTTTAGTTTTAACCCGTTTATCTTCGTGGCTACGTGCTTTTATATAAACGCTATTATTTACTCCAGGAACATGCTAATGTTGTATCTTAGTATTCCGATGATTATACCGTTTGTTTATTGTCTGTTAACCATTCCGTTTACACGTGGATTTTATTTTAGGGAGATGGTTTACTTTTATCTTTCTTACGCATTGTTTATCCTGTTGGGCTTACCGGTAAGCACGTTGGTGTATATTAACTCGCTATTGGGGATGGATACAATTAAGTGGGGAAAAACGCGACAGACTACGGGACCCTCAGCAGTAGTAGCACGTGGCGATCTGTTTACAATTGCACCGACACAGACGTTTATCATAGACGATGAGGAGGATACCGAGACTACCGATTATTCAGAGGATCCCCATGAAACAGAGGATCCCCATGAGACAGAGGATCAATATATGGAAGATTTACCGTATAACTCCGATTACGGATATTTATCATGTCAGTGCATGAACAGGCTTTCTATGAGAGAGACATTTGTTTAGGGGGAGGTGCCCTCCCCCTTACCCCCTTGCTCCTTTTGCTCCTTTTGCTCCTTTGCTCCTTTGCCCTTTTGCTCTTAGTGCGCAAGAAGCTTTAAGATCCTGGATAGGTCGGGGGCAAGGGGTTCAATCCCCCGTTTAAGGACATAAAAATAATTAAGTTAGACAATAATGAGACCATCTGTTGTTGGAGTTGGAGTTGTAGGGAGTGCGTTGGTGCAGAGTTTCACGTTAAAGGGGTTAACCCCTGTGTCCTTTGATAAGTTTAAATGTACACGAGATAACCCAGGAGCCGAACCGGTATCACTGGAGTCGTGCGTAGAGTCAGATGTTATGTTTTTATGTTTGCCTACGATTATTAAAGACGGTCCAGGGTATGATAAAACCGCAATTTATGAAACATGTTCATTCTTAGAACACAAAAAGTATCAAGGTATTATCGTTCTTAAGAGTACCGTAGAGCCTGGCACAACGGTACATTTAGAACACGTGTTTAAGGGGCTTAAATTCGTCCATAATCCTGAGTTTTTAAGCGCGGACACAGCATTTGAGGATTTTCATACACAAAAACACGTTGTCTTAGGAGGCAACCCGGATCTGACGGGTAAGGTGGCGGAGTTTTTTAGAAAGCATTATCCGGAGGCCGTAATTTCAGAATGTACTTCGGTCGAGTCAGAGTCAATGAAAATATGCGCAAACAGTTTCTATGCTGTAAAAATCCAGTTTTTTAATGAGATTTATCTTGCTTGCGTGCACAATGGAGCAAACTACGAAGTTGTTCGCCAGTTAATGCTTAAAAACGGATGGATTAACCCTCAACACACGCAAGTACCCGGCAAAGATAAACAACTAAGCTACGGAGGAATGTGTTTTCCTAAAGATACCAAGGCACTGGAAAACTATATGATAAGCAACGGGGTACCTTGTGGCGTGCTAAGTGCAACGATAAAGGAGCGCGAGTCAATGCGTTTAGTGCCCGTTAGCCCAGGGGCTTTACCGCCGTAAAAATCACCACTCTCTCAAGTGTTGGGGTAACCATGAACATTTGTCTTTGTCTTGGTGTTTATAGAATGTCATTGCGTCATCCCTATTAGTCGTAACGTAGCTCTTTGTTACGTTATGTCTTAATATCTGGTCTAGTTTGTCTTTTTCGTTCTCATCTTCATATTCGATTTCATTGTCATAGCGACCAAGACATCCGTCACATGAGCCAGTGTAGTGTTCCACTACAACATAGTATTCCTGTGTGGGAAAGTAGTACAGCTGGCTAAATCCCGATGTATCATATTTGCCCCAGTTAACATGGTCTAGTAGCTGTCCAGACTTAAATATCGGATAATCAGATAATCGACAAAGTGTATCATATGCATCGGAATAATACTTAAGATTAAAACATTCAAGGTCAATCACATCGTCTAGCAGGAACGTCAGTTCGGTAAGAATGGACACCATATTAGTGTAATACAAGCACTATTTTTAACTTCATTGAAAGAATAAAGAGCAAAATTGCTGGGCCTACCAATACGTTTAAAACCGTAAAATTGATTATTACGTAAATAAAAGCTAACACCTAATGCACGATCACAACCAAAACCCGCAACCCAAGATTTCAGTTAAGCCTGTTATTAAGCCTGTCATAAAATTAAAACTTAAAGAGACTACCGATAATAACATCGATAACATTGACAAAACCCCAAAGAAAGAACCCATCGAGCCGGTTAAACGTAAAACATCAACAACCAATAAAACCAAGGTTAAACTTAAGCAAGTAAGTATCGACACATGTATTGCCGACATTGATTCTGTAGATGATACTTCGTGTTCGAGTACCAGTTCGAATGCGTCGGAGTCAACGACGTATATTGTTCCTGTGTACGGTGTAGAAATGAGAATGTCGCTTGACAATAAGTTCATCTATGATATGGAATTTAATCATGTTGGAACTGTAACCGATTCTAAGTCGATTGAGTGGATTGAGTGATTTTAAAATCAGCAGGACCACGCAGGGGCATGCTATCCGGAACAGGACGACCATATATGTTACACGGATTACCGGATATACCGTTTTCTGTTAGGGCTGCACGCAACGCGGTGCCGTATCTTACTTTGATATGTTTAGTCTCGTTTTCATCTAAATGCAATGTCAACTCAAACTCCATAACCTACTTCTTTAACCAACTTATCTTTAACCTAAACTTATCTTTATCTTTAAATTGAAAAGATAAAGAGTATAAATGAACGGATCACCTATCTACAACGCGCTGGACGCGTACATCGAGACAGAGATTAATCGAAAGTTGACCCAGAGACTCGAAGAATTTCTCACATCCTTAACGGATACATATCCACAATTTCGGGAAGTCATTACGGATATTGTAAAGCAGCAGATGTATCCTGTGCAATCTGTTCTGCGTCTGGACAATGAAAAGAAAAAGCGTCGCAAGACGCAGCTTGAACCCGAGCACCGATGTATGGCACGTACGGGGCTTGATACCCAATGTCGTAGACCTCGGTTGGATGGTACCCGATATTGTCAGAGCCATAGTTACTCGTTACCGTATAGCGATATAGAACAAAAGGTTGAAGCTGTAATGAAAGTTGTAAAGAAACGTGGACGACGCGGTAAAGATAAACAGTTTGATACGGCTCAGTTAATGGATAATGATAGGTACATTCCTGCCGTTGCGGTAGAGATAGGTAACGTAACTTACCTGGTTGATCAGAATGATGTTGTTTATAATTTTAATACGAACAATGAAATTGTTGGATATATCAAAGATGAAGAGGTTCACTGGTTCTGAGGGCTTGGCACGAAGGTTCTGAAGGTTTGGCACGAAGAGGTTCTGAGGGCTTGGCGGGCAGAGGGCATCAAAGTAAAATAATTTTATTTTACTTTGATTCGATCTACGGTACTTAAGCGGGAGCGCCACCTACCCGACGCCGCGGGCGCAGATGTTGACGAGTATCTTGTGTTTGTGATGCCTCGGCTGTTTGTTCAGGAACCTCATGGTTCGCAGGCGCCGGCTCCTCGACTGTATCGCGCGGGCGTGGCTCCCGTGGTGTAAACGGTTGACGCGGCTCACGAGGAGTGAATGGTTGACGCGGGGTGAATGGTTGACGTTGTTCACGGGGCTCACGAGGGGTAAACGGTTGACGTTGTTCACGTGGCTCACGAGGGGTGAATGGTTGACGCGGCTCACGTGGCTCGTATTTACCACGAGGTTCACGAACTTCACGTTGGTCACGTTGGTCATAGTGACGGTTACCACCGTAACGATCGTTACCACCGCCATAACGTTCGTTACCACCGCCGTAACGATCGTTACCACCGCCATAACGCTCGTTACCACCATCATGCTCACGACCATGCTCACGACGACGAGGCCGTTCGTTAGGGTTCTCTACGTCGCTGTCGCGATGTTCGCGATTGTCAAGCCGCTGTTGAGCGCGCAGGCGGTTAGAGCGGATAATGCCGTCGGCGTTCTCGAAGCCAGACTTATCCCATGACACCGTCAGGGCGGTGGTACGCGAATTACGGATAGGGTAATGGAATACCCGAAACTCATCTTCGCCATAAAACTGGTTAAATACATCCTGCATACGATCACACAGGTCACCAACATCAAGGAGATCGCTCAGCGATTGGTTTTGATAAACAGGGCCACGGCCCGACCAGGTCTCCAATTGAAGCAGCTTCTTACCGAACGTCGCCGCATCCGTAGCATTCTTCTCAAATGCCGCACGAGCTTCGTCCGTGCGGATAAACTTATCAAGGAAATAATCGGTAGCAGCGATACGTGCGGCACGATCTACCGAGGCACGGGTCTCTTCGCTGGTCTCGTAGCTGATGCGGAGCTTGTTGAGTTGTTCTGAGAGGGACATGTTCTTTGATAGTGTATATTATCTGCGTTAACAGAAGTGTTCAGTTTCAATTTTAAAGATAATTAAATAAGTAAATGTTTAATGTAAAATTATTCACTTACTGGTACACGAATATTAAGTCGTATTCTGCCTTGAAATTTATTCTTAACGCCTCCGATGCGCACTTTACCTACGTATGGGCTGTCTTAAATGAACTATCGGAGTTAGTCCATGTTCAAGTCCAAGAGGATAAGTCCTCCTCCTCCGTATCCACTCTCATATCCACTGACCCAGGAAAAGATTATGAAATATACCGCAAAATCATTTCAGACGCACCACAACCTATTCCAGAGCTTCAGCAATATCCACTCGAAGTTCAAAGAACCTACGAAGTTCATCCCTGTTGGATAGGATGGGCCGGTATCTTTGATAGACCATTATCCAAGCAGGAACGGAAAATCTTGTCACATTATCGGGCAACCTTCTTATACCTACTGATTAACGGATACGAAAAGGAAGCCTATGCCGTCATGCACCTGGCTGAATATCCATTTAACTATGAACCTGATCCCTTAACAGGTGACTTATTGTATTCTCAAAACGTACTGAGGGGGACCTTGGGGGGACCTGAGGGGGGACCTGCCTTCCCCCTTAACCCCCTGGCTAAATAGGATGGGGGGACCTGAGGGGGACCTGCCTTCCCCCTTAACCCCCTGGCTAAATAGGAGCTAATAGGATGAGGGGTTAGGCCAGGGGTTAAGAGGTTAAGAGGGTTAAGAGGGTTAAGAGGGTTTAAGGGGAAGGCAGGTCCCCTATTTAGAGATTAAAAGATATGATTAAAGTATAATGAGACGAACACGAAATCATCCGTCCCATCCATTTAGTTTGCTCGATATTATGAGAGCTTTTGCCGGCCTACTGTTGATTGCTGCCATGTTTTTTTCCACCGCCACCGATGCCCAAAGGATTAAGATTACACAAACATGCGCCAACCCCGCCGACTGCCCTTTAACCCTAACGGAAGGCTTTAAAACTAACCTGCAATTCTCCCTTGCTCAACCTATTGTATGCGATGCATCGACTACCCGTGAGTGTGCCGTGGTTGTTCTCTTAACAAACCAAGACCCCACGATTGTGTCCGTTAGCCCGTGCCTTGTTAAGTGGACGACCACGGACTGGTTCCAAACCCGTTCCGTCCGGTTTCAAGCCGTCGAGACCTATAAAAACGACCCCTCGCCCCGCACCGTAACCATCCGAACCGAGCCCGCTATTTCACCTTCGTTGTATTATGAAGGGTTTAAGCCCTATGATATTCAAGCCAAGACCCAGAACAGGGCATCCGCCCAATGCCGTGCTACTGGCGATCCCCATTACACCACGTTTGACGGCGCCTACTGGCATTTTTACGACGGCAACACGCGCTCACGTACACTCGTAAACTTGGTTAAATCCACAAATGTAAACCGACCTTTCGGCCAGCTGCAAGTGCAAAATCAGATGCGTGGTTATCCCGCCGTCAACTGTGCCCTGGCGGGACGCGAAGGCAACAATTTATTTATTGTAGACGCTTGCTCTGGTAAACTGGTGATTACTTCGCGTTTTGGAAGCCAGATCTCTCAACAGCCAACGGTGGAAGTCACAGGCTCCACATATACCGTCTATTTTAAATCGGGATTCTGGATGCGCGGAGTCGTGTATGGAACTTATGTTGACTTGTATGTACAAACACCTGGTATCGATTTCAACTCCGTATGCGGCATTTGCGGCAATTTCGATGGTAATCCAGGCAACGATTATACTGTCTATATGTCAACCATGTATTCCCAGCTTACTCCCTGCCAGCAGGTTCTCGCCTCCGAGGATCTCTGGAGCTGGACACCATCGAGCATTACCCCTGAACCACCCATCCCAGTTGGGTCAGAAAAATGCAACTATACCGAACCGACATACATCAAACCTATTATTAATAACGCCCCAGGCGAAGACATTACCGAAGAGTTGCGACAAGCCTACAACGACGCTCTCGACAACCGCACCCAATTTGTTTTTGAGGACGATACCCCCGTGGTCGTGCCCGATGCAGGTATTACCGACGAATTAGCCCTCGCCGCCTGTCAAAGGGACATTACCGCTTCTGAAGCTATAAATACGTGTCTTACAGTATTCGGGCCAAACTTTTACAATATTCCTGTCCGGATCAAAGAGTGCGCCGAAGACGTAGTAGAAACCCAATCCTATGCCTCCAGCACTGGCGCGATTATAGGCATGACGGTAGAATGCGCCGACTATGCTGTCGAACACGATATGGACGATGATCCCCGTCTGTTAAATGTCTTGTGTATGAATGCTTGCAATGGTAATGGTAAATGTTACAACGCCCAGTGCAAGTGCGATGCCGGCTTTAGCAATCCTGACTGCTCTTACATGGACGGCAAACCTCCTCGCATAACCGCTCTGTATGATACGGTATGTGAGGTCACAGGTACCGGCGCAGGCGCATGCCCACGCGAGCTGGCCGTCACGGGTCGTAACTTTTACAAGTCCAATAAGCTTCGCTGCCGTTATGGGGTAACCCTTGTTAACGCGGTATGGTTGGGCGGTGACACGGTTTTATGTGCTGTGCCTATGGAAGTATACCGGCAGGCCGAGTATGAAACGGTAAATCTGCAAGTATCCAATGATTATGAAAATCCGAACGAATGGTCGAACGTCGTACCATTTATATTTTACAATGGAGTTTGCTGGTCGTGTAACGCAACGACACGCATGTGTGGTCCTAACCAGGCCTCGTGTCGTATTAATGATGTTTGTTACCACGCAGATCACGTCAATGCACCCGATAACGTTTGCCAGGTTTGTGATCCCGCTAAAAGCTCCACTGAATGGACATACTCGTATGCAAACACGCACCTCTGTGGACCCGTATTTGAAAAGCAAACATACGATTATACCATTTATTGTGAAGCCCTCAAGGACACTCCCTTAATAACTGTACATGCTGTTAACACCGAAGCTGCCAGGGATCCAAACTATCGTGTGGTGTACTCTATCAAACACAATGTCAACCATCCTGAAGTTGAAGAGTTCTATCAGATTAACAACGTCACCGGTGTCATCACCGCTCTTGTAACCATTAACCATGCCCAGTTATCTGGTGGCATGGATTACAACATTGGTAATCCTCTGACGTACAATGGCTTTTTTATGGTACGTGCCGTGGATAATGCTGGCAATTTCGCAGAAACCAATGTGGTTATTGAATTGCGTGGCACCGCCCAAGATGGTACCTGCAATGCCCCGAAAATGCCAACCTTTAACGCTACCGTTCCTGAAAATGCAACAATCGGCACACTCTTGCCAACCATCACGATGCCCATTAGCGCTGCAGGGCAGAAACCGATTGCGACATTTAGTTGGTGGAATGAGGACGGCGCCAACGGTAAGTTTGGGCTTAATGCAACAACGGGCACTGCATGGGTGGCCAAGCCTTTAGACTATGAAGAGCAGCATGTGTACAAGATGCAAGCTCGGCTTACGGATACGGACGGCTTATGGTATCTTGTGGACTATACGGTCGTACTATTGGACGTAAATGAACCTCCCTCCTTTATAACCTTATCTGGAACATCCGTAGTAGAGGACAAGATCGGAGCCATTGTGGGAACCCTATCGTCGCAGGATCCGGAAGGATCACCTGTAACGTTTTCGGTAAATGACGACCGGTTTACTTTGTTTGATGGCGGTAATTCTTCCTCGCCAGCGCTCATAACAAGAGTCGCTCTGAAGGCGGATGGCATCGCGGGGGTTAGTGCTATAAATGTAACAGTTACGGCAAGGGATGCACAGGGGCTGAGTTTAACCAAAACGTTTACAATTACAGTTATCAATGTGAATGATCCTCCCGGGAATATTCGACTGTTGCAGTTGAGCGGTACGGAAACGGTTACCTCATTTCCCGAAAGTCTGTTAGTTGGTGAAAATATTGCTCGCGTTATAGCAACGGATCCCGAAGGTGATCCTTATCAATGCGGCATCGTGTCTGGCATGTCTTTTGACATCTTTTACGATGGAGAGACTAACTTCCTACGCTTGACCAAATTAGCCGACTATGAAACCCAGAGAACCATGACCCTGGGCGTCAAATGCGCCGACATTCCTAAAGACGGAAGCAGCTCAGCCGTATCTGCCGTACAACAAATCATCTTAACGGTTTTAGATGTGAATGAAGTACCGAGCTACTTGAATCTTAACCTAACACGCACGCCGGTTGAAAACGTAAAACCCGTATCTCCTTTATCGGTCGGTACCATTGTGGCCAAAGATCACGATGAGGGAGGCAACAGTACATTGGTATTTACAATTACTGAGCCAGTGGGCATTTTTTCTATAGGCCAGGATAAGGTGTGCCATACCAATGCGTCCGGTCTAACGTGCTCAGTATCTCTTCTGCAAGTGGAAGCTCTTGATTACGAAGGGACAACCCCACCAGGTCAGCAGGTTATACGTATTCGGGTAGAGGATGGACTTGGATTATGGCAGGAGTTTAACGTCATTGTTCCGGTTGAAAATGCTAACGAGCCTCCGGTAGGCGTTATATTTTCACCTTCGGCACAACCATTTGTTATGGAACGTGCAGAGGCAAATACGGTTATAACGACGATGATGGCGGATGATCCTGACACTAATGACACGCATGTATATGAACTGCTCAATAACGGGTCTGGAGCGGTTAAACTTGGAGGTAGGGATGGCAGCCTGGCTGGTATTACCTTATTGGTTGCTAACTCTTCCAAGTTTCCACGCCCAAGCCGTGGGTCGCCGTCCATATTTAACATTACCCTTCGTATTACCGATAGTGGCAACCTGTCGGTTGTTATAACGAAGGGGATTGAGGTGCGTGACAGACCCATGGTGATAACGTCAAGTACCTCGTTGATTAGCGAGGGCACGGTTAAATCGCAACGTGTGGCCTTATTGACCTTGCAAAACTATGATATACCCGAGGCCTGGTCATGGTTTCTTGCCGCCAGCAGTCTGGATAGTCTTAGCAACAATAACGATATGTTTACTGTACGCGGCATAGCAGGATCGAACCCGCCAGCGGCTGAACTGTTTCTGGAGAAGCCACTTGATTACGAGACGTCCCCACGCACAGTTATTGCGTCGGTCGGCGTATCGTTTTCAGGGGGGCAGGAGCAAATCGCACCAGTTAACACTCGCTTAACATTTGATGTAACGGATGTGAATGAAGCACCGGTGTTTGTACCGAGTACTTATCCTCCGATTAGACTGGCGCCTGGTATGCCAGCGGGGACGGTTATCTTGACGGTGTCTGCCAGAGATCCGGAAGGTACGCCGGTTGTTTACTCTTTACCGAACGCGTTGTCCACGACACTTCCGTTTATTGGACTGGCACCGGTAGACGCGGGTGCGCTGATACTCAAGGATCCGGTGCCTTTAACCTATGGTAGAATAACGGTTCTTACGCTTACGGCCACGGATCAGTCTGGATTATCTAAATCCGTTCAGATAACCATCATGGTATTGGGAGCATGTGAGCAGAATCCATGCACTAACCGGGCTCAATGCAACCTATGCAAACTGGATAATCAAACGGCAAATGGTCCGGTTAAGGATTGTAGTCCCCTTCCCCTGAACCGGGCTAAGGGCTACATCTGTTCATGTCAAAGAGGATTTAGTGGTTTGAATTGCGAGGTTAATGTTAATGCGAATGTTGTATCTCCTTCGTCGTCGGGATCTTCTGACTCCAGTTCCTCCATCAGTGGTGGAGCAGTAGCGGGTATTGTCGTTGGTATGATGCTTTTACTGATACTTATTGTGTTGGTATTGATATTTGTACGCAAACAACATAAGCGTATAGATTTTGGTAAGGATATGTATGCTACGGTTAATCCCATGTTCAGACCACCAAAGAACGAGATGTACTCTGACATACCAATTACCTATGCACCTCCGATGCAAGACGGTATAACCAATCCAATGTATGGGGCTCCTGGCGCGGACACGGTTAATCCTGGGCCTGAAGGGCGGGCTGATGGGGTAAGTAATCCCATGTACAGTTGGTATCAGCCGTCTATGACCCGCAAGGAGTGTACTATATATCTAATGGCGCAAGGTGAAGGGGCGTTTGTTATTCGTGCAAGCGAGGCGACCCCGGGATGGCATATGCTTGGCGTAAAAACCTCCAATGAGGTTGTTCATGAGAAAATTCGGTTTACGGAGGATGGTCAGTATGAGATGTTACCTACTAAAGCCACGTTGTCTCCTCAGCCAAGATTTAAGGATTTAGCGGATTTAGTGGAGTTTTATCTTCAGCCTCACGAAGATATGCCGTATACCTTAGCGGTCTCGAATCCTATTTATGATAATCATCACCTTAGGCAAACGGAGGTGCAAGTACAAGCGCCAGAAGATCCTAACGCACCTTCTCTGCCTCTAAAGGACAAGGACGTAACGGACTATTTAGTAATGGAATGATAAGAATGGGAATGAGATGGCCGAGCTAATTACCAAAGTAAAATAAATACACATTACTTTGGTAATTTAGAGTACTGTAACGTTGTGAGGAGCTTCATCAATGGCTGTGTGGATACGGGCTTTCTGACTTTCCGTCAGGGGCGGAAGATTCTTGATGTACGCAATAAGATCATCGATGCTGGTTAGCTTGACGCTCATCTGTGCAGCATGATCAACCAGATGCTTGTCCAGAGAGTAGGTAATATACCCATAGCGAACCAGGTTACCCTCACCGGTCGTGACGAGCACACCGTCCTTATCAAACGGACGTAGTTCCACCGCTCCACGGTCAGTTTGCCCAAACTGATTAAAAATCTCATCCGAGGTCATATCAGTTGAGGACATATAACGCAAATTTCCGTCAATCGGTCGGCCTTCGTATTTGTGGACGGTATAAGAGTCGCGTTGCTCTGGGAGCAGGCGAAGCATGTGGTTTGCCCAACGCGGCGGCTTATGAACAACCAATGGGTTGTTCAGAGAATAGGTAATAAATTTACCCGTAGCGTCGACCGTTACGAGTACACCATCCTTATCAAAAGGCTGTTCCTGTTCGCCATTGATCGTCTGTCCAAGATTACTATCAATCTCAGCAGCGGGCAGCGCAATGGATATCTTAAAATCCAAGTTTCCGTCAATCGGCCGGCCTTCATATTTGTGAACGGTATAATAGTCGCGTTGCTCGGGAAGCAGGCTGAGCATGCGGTACTTAATTAGATGCTTGTCCAGAGAGTATGTAATAAATTTTGGACTGGCAGAAAATGGATCGACCGTTACGAGTACACCATCCTTATCAAATGGTTTTTCCTTCCCTCCATGGACAGGCTCTCCAATCTCAGCGTCAATCTCCCGAGCGGTCATAACCTCTGTGCACATATAACGCAAATCGCCGTCAATGGGACGACCTTCGTATTTGCGAACGGTATATTGGCGAATGTAGTTGCCGGAGTCGTCGGCTGTGGCGTCCGACTGAGACTGAATCAGACTGAGCATGTGGCTCTGGTAGCGGCCGGGTTGAGTCATTCTTGTTGTTGGTTGTGTTGACCAAATACGGATACAACGGGAAGCGAACCGGAAATCATTTTTAGTTAGATACTATTCAGAGTATGTGGTTCTTCTGCTACATGACATGACAAACGCTTGTCCAGCGAGTATGTAATATTATCATAACTCTTCTTTACCTAACATGTCTTTAACGTTCGAGGAAATTGATGAACGTGCTTAATGTATTAAAATGGGAGTTCCTTCGTTGTTTGCATGGTGGGTAGAGCACTACCTTAAATCTATCCTTTTTGGCCAGTTGCCATCCAAAGGACGGAAAGTATTGTATTTTGACTTTAATGGGCTAATTCATCCCGCTGTTCGTGCGGATGAACTTGAATTAAGTCAAATGTTAACGTCGGTAACGGATTACCTTCATAAGGTCTACAATTCAGTAAAGCCTGATGAAATTTATATCGCGATTGATGGCGTTGCTCCTGCCGCTAAGCTGCGACAACAGCAGGATCGCCGCTACAAATCTGCGAAAGAGGCGAAGGTGATGCGGGAGATCGCCGTAAAACACGGTCAGCCTGTTAGGAGCGACGACGTGGATTTTAATATGATTAGTCCTGGCACGAAGTTTATGATGGATTTGCAGATTCATCTTGAGAGTTACATTACGCAACAGTGTAGACCGGGTGGCCTATGGCAGCATATGAAGGTCTCCCTTAACGGAGCTGGCAATCCGGGCGAGGGCGAGCATAAGATTATGGAGGAGATACGTGTTCGTAAAAATCAGGGGTTGAACGAGCAGATTCTTATTTACGGGTTGGATGCGGATCTTATATTTTTAACGCTTATCAATGCACCACAGGCTTATCTGGTGCGTGAAAATATTCAGTTTAAAAATCGCGAAAAGACGGCGTTTCTGGATGTTGAAAAATTTCCATTCTTGTACCTTGACATTAGCGCTTTAAAAAAAATTATTATCAACACCATTAACCCACGCACCCATATTGATAAGCTTGTCTCAATGGGATTTAAAAACGATATTATCGATGCGAATGACATCGACCAACTCTGTATGAACTATGAATGGTTTCATGATACGGAAGCCGAACATCAACGCCTATTGATTGATTATGCGTATATATGTTTTTTTCTTGGCAATGATTTTCTGCCGCATTTGCCCAGTTTAAAGATCAGCAACGGTTCCTTGAACGAGCTGTTAATTATTTACAAGAAGGTATCTTGGATGGTGAAAGGATTTCTGGTTACGCCGGATGGTAAAAACGTCAATGCGCGATTTTTAACGGAATTTCTGGCGGAGCTGGCCTTTATCGAGGATGACTTAATGCGACAATTATCGGAAAAGCGTTACAAGGACATTAAGTATTTTATGTCCAAGCAACGGTCGCTTCCACCGATGCAAGCCGAGATAGACAGGTTTCGTTATATCGAGGATCAGTATGACGATCAGGTGCGTGGAGGTACACCGGGTTGGAACGCCAGGTATTATTTGCACTATCATAAGCTACATTATCGCCATCCGAAAGATTTTACGAAGAATGTAGACAAGATCTGCTCCGAATACCTTAAAGGCACCTTGTGGGTACTTAACTATTATCAGGGACATGAATTTAGCTGGAGCTGGCTGTATCCGTATTTTGCTGCCCCGACCGCCGCAGACTTAGCAAACTATCAGCCGAGATCTGGTGAGATGAACTGTCCGCAGGTGGGCGATCGGGCGGTAACCCCGTTTGTTCAGCTTATGTCGGTTCTGCCTCCGGACAGTTCCAGTTTGGTGCCTCGATGCTTGGGATACTATATGACCAGCCGAAACTCGCCGGTTCATTACATGTATCCGGTAAATATCACGATGCAGTTACTGGGGCATAAGTGGTATCATGAATGCAAGGCACAGTTGCCGTATATTAATCGAGATATTTTAACAGATCTGGTAAAACAGCACGAATCGGAGTTTACTGACGAAGAACGGGAACGAAACCGTTTAAAGGACGAGATTGTTGAGTGGAATTAAATTGATACGTACCCTATCATCAAATCTTCCCATCCTCATGACAACCTACAAACTGGAAGTTAGTCAAGCTCTGTTCACGGGAATAACCCGTAATACTCATATCAAAGAGAAGATAATCAGTTACAACGGCATATATTTTACAATGACTATCTCTTCGGCTCCCATTCAACAAGGACAATTGGAATTTGGTATATATCTCTATCCAATCAACGAATCAGAGCGCGATGGACATCTTAAATGCAAAATTGGCATCCTAAATGCTAACGGTACTCTGTGCAGACAGACGCCCCTTGAGCATGCCTTTAATCCCTCCGAGGTTACCGGCAGAGGCCGAATCTTCCACACCAGTACACTCGCTAAATTAGTTACAGATTACGGGCAACATAATGGAACTGATGTTATGTTAATATTTGCTTGTAAGATCGAATCCTACGATCAAAAGATATCAACGGATCGTATGATCCGTGAAATTTATAAACATACCGATGCAAGGATAACCGCCGCACTCTTGTCACAGATAGACGTACTGCACGGCAATGTGCGTGATCTCGAGCTACAAGTCGCTAAACTAACAAGTGCGGCGGAAGCTTCATCCGCATCCGCCGCGGCATCCTCTGCTTCCGGTACAGTTTCTTCCTCCGCATCTCTTACTATAGCATCCGTCGAAGAATACATTTCTAGCTTAACACACGCTGATTTAATACGATTGCAAAAGGTATTGCAGCAAGCAATCCTACAAGCTACTTTATGCTCCATCTGTTCTGACAAAGAAATAGACACATCTCTGGTGCCATGCGGACACGGATGTTGTAAAAGCTGCGCAGAAAAACTACAACATTGTCATATGTGTCGTGCTAATATCACAATGAGACTACACCGGTATTAAGGGGGGATAACCCCCCCTAACCCCCTTGCTAATTTGTTTGACCTTGCTTTGGAAACCCCCTTTAGTTACCGCGAAACCCGACGACATTCTGCGGCAACCCACCCGTAATAATCATCGTCATCATTTACCGGATGTTCATCAGGAAACAGGTCGGGGAATATGGGTATGTTCTTTTTGTAAAACGTTTCGAGATCGGGTGATAAGGTCTGATAGTCCCTCACAATACGT
>JACCDO010564607.1_pt1 | contig 19194 bp, 20 predicted proteins | sample 7446101 | NCBI WGS metagenome assembly JACCDO01 (sample SAMN15323440, study PRJNA562643) | freshwater metagenome | isolation source: river surface water | place: USA:Blue River Watershed | collected 2017-08-16 | reverse complement strand
TTAACACGACCTTTTCTAGGTATACAAAAATAGCTACAAAAGTCTGTATAATTAATTCCAGATGATTTACCTTCTTTATAATTTCTATTAGCTATATGAGGAAAATAAATTTTATTACCTGATGCATCTAGATCAGTAACATTTAAAACACCTGGTTTATGACTCCAGGTTCCATCGGCATTTTGTCTATAAAAGTGATAAGTATTACCTGGGTCAACAACCATTGCACCTTTATAACTACCAATTGGACATTTTTTATTAAAAGTAGTTTTTTGGATAGAAGGATTATCATTAAGAATTTTTTCATTCATTTCTTTACAAGAATAATTACGATTTTTTGAATCTAATGAACCATTATTTACTAACATATAAAAATCACCTGGTTGAGGTTTAAGATCACCACATTTATCACTTTTATTATCACTTGTTAATTTTTTACATTTTTCAATAACTGGATTAATTTGATTATCTAAAAAATAAGTATAACAATTATGTGAATTTTTAATATTTGGCTTTTTATTCCATAAATCTGGTTCATATGGGATTTCATATTTATTTAAAAATTTTCTAGCAAATCCCATACAATCTTGATGTTTACTACAAAAATCAGTTCCATTAACAGCATCTTGATTACATTTTACACCGTCTTCAAAATTTATATAAGCAGAACCTTTTTTCTCAAAATCAATACACATACATTTTTTGACCTTTCCACCATTCATTTTAAAATGCTCTTTATTTTGATGTTGCGACTCTTTATCTTTATTTTTATTATTATTATTATATTTTTTAGATTTTTTTTTTGTTTTACGTTTATTACGATGATTATTATTTATCATTTATTTTAAATTAGAGATTTTTTATTATAAGATTAAAATAAATTAATTTTTTCTAAATATTAAAGATATGGACAAACTTAATCAACTTTATCTTAATTTTAGTAAAATTAGCTCTATTTTCTTTAAAATAGAAATTAAAGACAAAAATAATGAAAAAGAAAAGCAAAACGAAATAGAAAAAGAAAAAGAAAAATATTTAGAAAATTTAAAAGTAGAGGATCTTACTTTATTTTTAGTTAACTTAGGATTTTATATACAATCTTATGATATTAATTTTTTAGTAAACAATAATAATGATTATTTTATTAAATTTGAAATATTAATACCATCATTAAATGATTTATTAAATAACAAAAATCATCAATGTATTTTTCCTAATTGTAATGAAATAATATTAAATTATCGAACTAATTTTTGCACAGAACATCTAGAAAGTCCAGATATTAATAATATAGAATTAATTAATCAATATTTTGAATTACATTCACAAGAATTAAAACAAATTTTTAAAGATTATAAAAATCAAAAAAATTTATCAACTTTCTTAAAAACAAAATATAATAATATAGAACCAATTGTAATTACTTATCCATCAAATAATATACCTGATGTAATATATTCTTTTGAATTGACAACTGATATTAATAAATTAATCGAAATTGAATTATCAAATGAAATTAATGAATTAGATTGTATGATTTATACTAATTTCTCAGAATCAGATAGCGATAGTGATTCTAACTTTAATTTTGATTCAGACGAAGATATTTTAAAAGAAAACGAAAAGGAAAATAAAAACGAAAACGAAAATGAAAACGAAAACGAAAATGAAAACGAAAATAAAGAAATACAATCATCACCTAATACAATGAATACAACAACAACACTAACTAAATATGATAATGATAATAATGATAGTGATAGTGATATAAATTATTTTAGTAATGATGATGATGATGATGATTCTGATATAAATTCAGAAGATTTAGCAGAATTATTAAAAAATTTAAAAAAATCATTAACTTAACTAGTTTCTATTTTTTTATAAAAAAATTTTAATGCTAATTGATAATCTTCATCTAATCTAATTGGTATTTTTGATTTTGACATAAAAGAATGAATTGCTTTTTCTGGTCTTAATTGACCATATTTTAATAAATAAGAAATAATTAATACAGCTGCTTTTTTAGTTGATAAAGGGTCATAAATTAATAAGGTTTCACCTTTTAATATTGTTTGATGAATTACTTCAGTAATTTTTAATAAATATGATTGAAGTTTTAAATGTTGATCTTTTTTAATTTGATTTTTAATGGCTATTATGTAATTTTCAGAACCTTCAAAAAAATTAAGTTCTTTATCACAATCAATCATATCTTTTATTTTTTTTTGTTTTAAAAATTTTTCACTTAATGATTTTGTATTACTTATCCAAATACCAGGTAAAAATTCAACTATAAATAATGATGATGATGTTGATAATGAATTATTCATTTACTAACTTATTAACTATTAACTATAATAAAAATACATATTTTTAACGATTAAAATAAAATATTTATAATATAGTGCATTTTAATTCAGGCATTTCAGAACGTTTATCATCAAGATTACCTTCACCTACTTTTAAAGAATCAAAAATACCTCTTGTATAAAATTCTTCTTTTATATCTAATGCATCACGCACGTCACCAACTTCATCAATATCAACGTCATTCATATTAGCACCACCCTTTTTATTATATTTCTTTGATTTCTTTTTTCTAGATTGATATTGAACTCTTTTTACTTTTTTTGTTTTCATTGTTTTCATTTTTTATTTTATTTAATTTATTATTTGAAAAAAAAATTGATTCTTAAAGCTTAAGAATATGTTCTTATATTTATTTTAGATATGACAGAAAATATTAAATTTGATGATAATGAATTAAATGACACCGACTTAAATAATGATGATGAATTAGATGACACCGACTTAAATAATGATGATGAATTAGATGATATCTGGAATGTTTTTAATCAAGTAAAAAAAAATCAGACACCTAATCCATTAAAGACACCAGATAATGTTAAAGAAAATAAAGAAAATGGTAAAAAAAGTAAAGATGAAAAAAAAGAAAATAAAGAAGATATAGAAAAAAAGAATAATAATGATTCTGGAACTCCTAAATGTGTTAATTGTCCTGATATTGATTTAATTCAAGCTGATGGTTTATATGTCTGTCCTCAATGTTGTATGATTAATGATAATGTTATTGATGAAACACCAGAATGGCGTTATTATGGTGCTGATGATAATAAAAATGTTAATCCTACTCGTTGTGGTATGCCAACAAATGACTTTTATTCCGAAGCTAGTTTAGGTTCTAATATTTCAATTGGTGGTGCAACATCTTATGAAATGTGGCGTGTTGCCTGGTATCATAATTGTAATATTATGAATTATAAAGAAAGAAACTTTCACGAATATATTAGTTTAATGAATAATTACGCTTCTCAAGCTGATATTCCAGGCTGTGTTATTAAAGAAGCTGAAAATATTTATAAAAGTATTATTGATTATAGAACATCAGTTGGATTACACGAATTTAGACATCCAACACGTGAAGCTGTTTTAGCTTCTTGTATTAAAGAAGCTTGTCAAATGAATGATTGTCCTAGAAGCGCTGCTGAAATGGCTGATATATTTCATATGGACCGCTCAGTTTTTGTTACTGGACATAAAGAATTTAAAAAATATTGGGATATTGTTCAAAGACATAACCAAAATATTACATCAGAAGAATCTAAATTGTCAATCCCATCTGATTATATTAATCGATTTTGTTCTAAACTAAATCTTGGTAATGATTTTAGAAAAATTTGTCGACAAATTTGCACAAATATTAGTGAAAAAAATATTGTTCCTAAATATGTCGCAGTTTCAATCGTAGCTGGTGTTATTTACCTTGTTAATAATCTATTTAACCTAGGACTTAAAAAAAAACAAATCTCAAAAATTTGTGATAATGTCTCGGAAGCAACTATTCATAAATGTTATCTTGATTTAAATAACAGTCTAGAACATATCGTTCCACAATATGTCTTAGACGAAATTATTAAAAAAAATTTTACAAAACAATCTAACTAAATATATTGATACCCAAGGGTGGGTCTTATAATTGGATTTCAACACTATCTTAAGTAATAAAAAAAAATACCATTTATTGAATATGTTCAACTGTTGATATGGTTTATTTCCTTATTGAGTTTCTCGATCTCCTCATTCAGAAATTTGATGTTGCAAAGTATGCGAAATGCATGCTCATCCACATTATCTTGCACATATCTGGAGATGTTAGCCAAATAGTCCTCGTTCATCTTGAGAACTGCTTTCATACTAGACAGTTCATTCATCTTTACGTCAAGAGTCGACATTTTGGTTGTAATTAATATTTATCAAATTAAAAATAAAATATTCAATTTTTTTATATAATATTATCTAAAAATATTATTTTTATCTTTATTTTTTTATTTTTTACTTTATTATTAGTTTAATGTTATAATTTCAATTTTAACAAAAATTTTTTCAAAATACATATCTTTTTTCATATCACCAGCATTAATCATCATTTTACAATTATAAAATTCAAAATTAGTTAAATTATAATTATTTGATTCATATTCATATGTAAACATATTATGAAAATTATTTTTAGACCATGAACTAGCACTTAAATCAATCATTGGTTCTTCATAAATGACAACTCCGTTTTCATTACAACCATATAATGTATAATTAATACAAATCTTATTAAATTTATCACCTGCTTTAAAGTTTTTGACACTGATTAGAATAAAACAATCATTGTAAATTACTTCGCTATTATTATCTTCTTCTGATTCAGAATGATATTTAATATCTTTATATGTAAAAATATTACGATAGTTTGACATTTTTATTTGATTTATTATTATATGATTTTTGATTTATTAATTATTTTATTAGTATTTCAATTTTTTATTATTTTATTAGTATTTCAATTTTTTATTATTTTTTTATTATTATTTTTTTATTTTTTTTATTTCAAAATTTTTGGTGTCGTTTAAAGTCATTTTATTTTTTATCTCAATTAAAGAAAAGCAAAATGCTAAATAATTCAGTCGTAATTGGATTAGCTGTTATAAGTTTAGTATGTGTCTATTTAATATGGGAAAATTTTAAAATGTCATCAAAAGTTAAATATTTAGAAGCATCTATACACGAAACTGTTCAAACTGTTCAAGGATTAATTAATAATTCAATGTGTTTACCACCTAATAAAAATGAACAACAACATCATCAAGCACCTCAACAACAAGCACAACAACAACAAGCACCTCAACAACAACAACAACAACAACAAGCACCTCAACAACAACAACAAGCACCACCACAACAACAACAACAAAATGAAGATAAAGTAAAATCTGAATCAGGTGCACAATTTGGAGGTGGTTTTCTACAAAATATCTTTTCAAATCTAATTAAAGTAGTTGAACAAACAAGCAATACTCAATCTAATAATGATGATGATGAAGATGAAGATGAAGGTTTAGATGGAGATGAAGAATATGATGATGAAATAGAACCACTTGAAATAACAGAAGAACTTAAAGAACAAATTAATAATTTACACTTTACAGAACCGGAAAATGAAAAAGAAAATGAATCAATGGAAGATTTTAATATTGATGAATTATCTGAAGTAGGTGATGAAGTTGAACCGGTTCAGAAACAACCAGTTAAAGTTGAAGAACCAGTTAAAGTTGAAGAACCAGTTAAAGTTGAAGAATCAGTTACAGTTGAAGAACCAGTTACAGTTGAAGAACCAGTTACAGTTGAAGAACCAGTTACAGTTGAAGTAGTAGCTATTGAAAAAGAAGAAGCTGCTCATAATATTGATTTAATTGATGAAATTGAAGAATTAGGTGATCTTGATGAAATTAATATTGAAAATGAAATAAAAAAAGAGCCTTTTTTAAATAATCCTGAAATGTTAAATAATATGACAGTTAAACAACTTCAAGATATTGCTGAAAAATTTAATCTTGGTAAAAGAGGAACAAAAGAACAACTTATTACTAAAATAAAGAGAAATATTGCTATGTCATAATCTTTTATTTTTACACTGGTTCAGATTTAACATCTATTTTTGGTAATTTTTTAATAATAAAATTAATTTTTACTTTAGAAAAATTAATTAATGAATTTAATTCTTTTTGTGTTTTATCTTCATTATTTTTCTTATTTATTAAAAAATCTTTGATTAATTTTTTATATTCTTTATTATTTTCTATATCATTTTCGGTATTATTTTCATTATTAACCATATTAAAAATTTCAGAAAATTTGTCTATATTTTCTTTTAATTGATTAGTTAAATTATCAACTAATATATTTGATGCTCCAACAATATAAGATTTTAATTTATATGATTTAATATCATTTTTATCTTCAAAACTAATTAATTCATTTGCATAAATATTTGTTTTTTCAGATTCTTCGAATAAATTATTAACATCTTGATAATATTTAGTATATATATGTTTTTTATTAATTAATTTATAAAATTTATTTCTTATTTTTTCAAAAGCTTTAATATCTTCTTTTTTAATATCAATTCCTAGTTCAATTAAATCTTTTTGAATAATTTTTACATAACCAGATAAAACATTTAACTCATTATTTATTTTTTTCAATTCTTCTTGAATATCTAAATATTCTGGTGGTGTTAATTTAATCATATAATTCTTTTTATAATCCTTATCATTCATAATATCTTCTATAGTTTCTTTTGTTTTTTTTCCTTTTAATTCCTTTGATTGTGGAGCTCTTTTAACCAAATAAATATTACTTTCAATATCACGTCTAACTGAATATTTTTGAGATGAAGCAGAATAAATTATTTGTAAATATTTTAAATAATTTTGATATTCATCTGAATTATAATTCTCTAAATACATAGATACTTTTGAATCAATATCATCTTGATTTAATTTAACTATCATATCATCATCATTTTCAATTGATAACTCAGGATGAACCCAAGTAGGTGGTTCACTTATTTCATTTTCTTGTTCATCAAACATTTCATTATCAGCATTTTCAGCATCTTCTCCAGGATTATCAATGTTTCCATATTCTTCAATATCATTTAAATCCATATCCATATCAGTTTCATTTTCTTCAAATCCTTTATTTCCACCTGATTGTTCTGATATTTGAGGTATTGTTGATGATATTGTTGGTATAGGAACAATTTCTTCGGTAAAATCTTGTTTATTAATATTAAGTTGTTCTGAGGATGATGATCTATTTAATTCTATTTTATCAAATAACTGAGGATCACCTCCATTTTGCATAATTTCAATATTACCATCATTAATCTTAACTTCTTCAAAATCTGTTGTAAAATCATCTTGGATTTCTAAATTAATATTACGTTGACCACCTCCAGATTGATATTGTTGTTCTAATTTAAAAGGTGATATACCTGCTCCAATTTCAACTTTTGATAAATCTAAAGCTGTATCTGTATTATTATCAAATTGTGTTTCAACATCTAAAGGAACATCAAATAAGTTTTTTGTTTGAACTTTTAATAATTCATCGTTGTATGACATTTTATATTTATTTTTTGATATTTATTATTTCTTTTTATTATTTCTTATTATTTTGAAAGAAAATTACTAAATAAAATTGAACTGTAATTTTAACTTTAATAAAAATAAATAAATAATAATGGATACAAAACAAGCAGAAACAAAAGAAAAACAAGAAAAACAAGAAATAACTGATGATGATATTAGTTTTAATTGTCGTTTTTGTAATGTAAAATTAATTGGTGGTTATGATGATAAAGAATTAGTTCATTGTCAATATTGTCATAATATTTGGGACGGTAATGCACAATGTAATTGTTGGATGAATGAATAAATCATAAAATTAAGATATTTTTTTCTTAAAAAATAATAAATGAATAATATAATTTTTCCATACAAAAAAAAATATACAATTGAAGAAAGAAAATCAGAAACATCAAGAGTTAGAAATAAATATACTGATAAAATTCCAGTTATTATTATTAAAGACCCTTCATCAAAATTAAATAATATTACTAAAGAAAAATATTTGGTTCCATTTGATTTAACAATTGGTCAATTTATGTCTATTGTTAGGCAAAAAACATCAATCGGACAAGAACAAGCCATTAATATATTTTTAATTGACTATAATAATAATACTATATTAGCACCAACATCTGTATCATTTGAATCATTATATCTCCAATATGTAGAAAAAGAGATTAATCATAAAAATTATGATGGATATATTTATTTAATTTATACTGGTGAAAATGTATTTGGATATTTTTGATTTTTGATTTCTTATTTATGTTTTTTTTCTTTAAAAATAATAAATTAATACTAATTATTATAATAAAAATAATTAAAAATATGAATAGTTTACAAAAGATAAATATTCTGAAACAATTTCATACACGTTTACTAAAAGAAAGATTCATAAATAATCAAGCTAGTGTCTATTATAGTTCACAAAATTCAAAATTTGTCATTCCAGGTATTTTAATTACTGGTGTTAGTAGTGTTATTAGTTTTATGGCAACAAGTGATTTATTAAATACTAGCACTAAAAGTGCATTCAGTATTGGTGTTGGTATATTTACAGCTGGAGCAACTATATTACAAAGTATATCTAGTAGCTTTGGATTTCAATCTAGAGCAGAAGGTTTTCAAAAAGCCGCTGATTCATATGATACTTTAATAACTAAAATAGAATTCGAAATTAATAATCCTAATGAAGATTTTAATGAATTTTGTAATGACCTAGAAACCGCAATTCTAGATATTAAAAATAACTGTAAATATTTACCACCTTTATTTATTTATAAATTATGGGAACAATTTAAATCCTCAGACGAATTTGAAAATAACTCAATTGATATAAATAGTTATCATAATAATAATACACAAATTCAATCACAAAATAATCAACAAAATAATCAACAAAATAATCAACAAAATAATCAACATACATTAATAAATATTGAAGATACAGATAATAATAACAATAATAATGAATAAAAAAATATAGATGTTTTTAATATTTAACTTTAACTAGTGGATAATGATTAAAGTCGCATTCATTTTGCTTAAACTTAATACATTTATCACCAAAACAACAATTTTTCTTAAAATAATATGGAGCATTTCCATCTGAAAACAGTTCTTTTGTAGGATATTTGTTAAAAATAACTTTCTTATTACTAATAATGAGTTCTTTGTGATTTTTAATACATCCAGAACTAGAACATTTGGTGCCATAAGGACAGTTCAACTTATATTTCAGAATACCTTCTTTGTTAACAAGATAATCAGAATGTGTTCCATAAATGTCATTTCCGTGAAGTTCTTCGTCATCATCATAAGTATATTTAGTCTTTTCAAACTTATCTTCATATTTACGTTTAGATTGATAATAGTTATCATCATCATCTTCATACTTACGTTTACGGTCATAATCATCATATTTAGACCGATGAGAAGAAGAATAAGATGATGTCTTAATATCTTTTTCTTTTTTCTTTTCTGTCTTTTCTGTCTTTTCTTTCTTTTCTTTTTCTGGTTGTGTAATGTTAAAAGATTCAAAAAACTTATCAACATATTTGTTAAGTTCAATATCATATTGTGATTGTTCTTGTTGTTGTTCTTGAGGTGGTTGTGGGTAGATAAAACATTCATCTTCATTTAGTTCTACCTGAGTCATTTGTGGTTGTGATTCAGTAATTTCCATCTTAACATTAGAAATTGAAGGTTCATTTGTTGTTTCTTCTTCAGAAATAGACTCTAGTTTTGGTTTAATTTCTTTTTTTTGAATATTTTTAATAATAAATGATTCAATCATATCAATATGTTTCTTACATTCATTCAATTTAATAAGCAATTCAGTTGTATTAGTTTCAATGTCCATTACAATAACAAGTAATGATAATATTAATATTATAATATTTACAAAATCAAATTCAATTTTATTATTTAATTGGATACATAAAAATACTTAAAATAGAAAATAAGTTAAAATAATCTAAATATTATAATAATTTAATATATAAAATGAATAAAAATGGTATAGAATATTGTAAAATATGTAATGATTTACCAAATGCTCATTCTTTTGAATTATTTTGTGATGGAATAGATATTACAGAAAAAGATGAAAATAAAAGAAAAGTGTCTGTTTTTTATACTAGAGTAGCAAATGCAATTAAATATGATGACACAAAAGGTATTCTAGAACATTATAATAATTTACTTAAATTAGAAAATCCTAAAAAATGGATTTGGATCTTTGATTGTAGTGGATTTGAATGGAAACATTCAGTTGAAATAAAAACCGCGATTGGTATTGCTAAATTAATTAATGATTTTGGTAATGTAAATCGTATATTAGTCATAAATTCAAATTTTTTTATAAATACAATTTTTCGTGGCGTAAAAGCATTTTTAAATAATCAAATTATCGAAAATACAATAATGATAAAAAAAGAAGAAAAAACAAAATATTTATTGGAATTATCTTTAACAAAATACTCATTTTCTCCTGAAGACTATACTAAATTAAGTAATTTAATGATTTTATGATTTTAACTCAGGTCTATATCTATAAAAAAAAAATTGAATTTGAGTTCGAATCAATATAAAGGAATACTAAAGATATATAAATATCCAACTAAAAACAAACTAAATTCATTTAAAATTAAAATGTCCACAAACTCATCAGTCATTGACGGCACTAAATTAGATCTCTCTAAGATCACATTCGGCAAAATTACTCGACTTTCAAATGGTTCTAAATCAGTTCGTGTATCATATGATAATGGTCCACTTACAATTCAAACTCCTATGATGAATATTCCCTGGAATGTTAACCCTCCTTATTCTGAAAAAGATGAAAAAGATAAGAAAGATAAGAAAGATACTGATTTTCAATCTCAACCAGCTGCTGATGGTAAAGCTAAAATGAGCAAATGGAGTCTTCAAATGTCATTTAAAGGTGTTGATCCTAAATCTAAGGACCCTAATGTTCAACGTCTTAACAAGTTTCTCGAAAATATGCGTGAACTTGATAAGCTTTTTCTCAAAACTGTTGTTAAAAACCGCCAAGAATGGTTTGATGATAACCAAAAGCTTAGCCAAGACACCGCTGAGGCAATTTATGATCGTCTCTATAGCAAGTCAATTCGTGATCGTGTAAACAAAGTCACACGTGAAGCTTATCCTCCCTCAATTGATCCTAAGGTTAACTGTGTTGATGGTGAATTTCAATGTAATGTATTCACTATGTCTCGTGAAAAGTATGATAAGCCTATTGATAAGATTAACCTTAAGGGCACTACTGGTGAAGGTATCCTTCGTCTTACTAACTTTTATATTCAACAATCCCGCTGCGGCCCTACTTGGACTCTGATGCGTCTTCGCGCTGATGAAACCGCCGCCCTTAGTGATTTTGGTTTTGTTGATTTTGATGAAGAAGAAACTAAGGAATCTAAACCTAAATCTAATGTTCAAATTAATGATTCGGATGATGAAGATGAAGATGATACTAAAAAGACATCTGGTAATGCCGAAGATGATTCTGACGAAGAAGATAAGAAACTAAAGAAAGATGATGACGACGATGATGATGATGATGAAGAGGAAGAAGAAGAAAAAATTCCTTCACCTCCAGTCGTTAAGAAAGGTGTTAAGAAAGCGGCTGCGGCCACTACTACCACCAAAAAGAAGTAAATCAAATTAACTCCTTTTAAATTTTTGATTTTTCAAATTTTTTTATTTTACACTTTTTTTATAAAAAATAAGTTTTGCCATTGCTTTTGTTAAAAGCAGTTTTTTGCAAATGCTTTTTTCTAAAAAGCATAAGATAAAAAGAATATAAAAAAATTGAAATTAATATAATTAGATTTGGTTTATAAATATTAATCTTGATAATGGCTAAAAAAGATAATCCTATTAAAAAAAATAAAAATTCAGATGAAATTAAACCTAAAGTTGAAAAGGCAATTAAACCACCACCAGGTGATACTCGTAAAAAAACTAAAAAAAATACTTCACCAGAAACAATAATTATTAATGATAATCCTATTTTAAATAAAGCAAAAGAAGAAACTAAAGAAGAAAAAGAAACTAAAGAAAAGAAAGAAGAAATTAAAAAAGAAAAGAAAGAAATTAAAAAAGCAACAAAAGAAGTTAAAAAAGTAACAAAGAAAGAAGTAAAAGAAGTAACAAAAGAAGAAGTAAAAGAAGCAATAAAAGAAGAAGTAAAAGAAGAAGTAAAAGAAGAAATAAAAGAAGAAGTAAAAGAAGAACAAGAAATCGTACCCGTACTAGTAATAATTGAAGAACTAGAAAAAGAAGAACTAGAACAACTACCAGAACAACCTGTTCAAAAAAAACGTGGTCGCCGTCCTAAACAAAAGACAGAAGAAGAATTACTTAAAGCTTCCCAACCTCAAAATATTACAAAAAAAAAAGGTAAAAATCCTAAAGAATCTTATGGATTAAATGATGAATTTGAAGAAGATGATCCATTCTTTAATCAACAAGAACCAGAAAAAGAATGTCTTGAAACACCAATTATGCGTTTGAATGTCACTTCAAATGATATTAAAAAAATTAAGGATCCTAATTTTAATATTGGAGAAGGTGATAATGAATTAAATATTCCAAGTGCTTTTAATTGTAATGATGGATTTAGTTATTATCAATCTAATAGTTTAATTCAAGGTAAAGAAAATAGTAATATTCAAAATATTACAGAAGAAGATATTCAAAAAATTCGGTCTATTCGTGAAAAAGAATTAGAAAATGTTGATTCTAATAATGAATCTAAACTACTAAATCAATATATTGAACATAATAAAAAAGAAACTTGGCCAGAAAAGTCAGTTTATGATTGTATGTGGTGTAGATTTCCATTTGATAATACACCTTGGGCTGTTCCTTATCGTATTAATTATAATGATAAATTTGAAGTTTTTGGTAACTTCTGTAGTCCTAACTGTGTAGCTGCATACATTTTTGATTCATTTGATGATGATGAAATGTGGGATCGTTATGCACTTCTTAACCAACTGTATCAACGTGTTTATAATACACCAGGTGCAGTTGTTAAAGCTGCTCCAGATGTTCTTTTTCTTAAAAAACTAGGTGGAATTCTTAGTATTGAAGAATATCGAGAAATTAGTGGTAATCAAAATAAAAATTATTACCTCAAAATGCCTCCTATGATTTCAATTATCCCATCAGTAGAAGAATTACAACAAACTTCACTATTTAATGAAAATAATAACCGTGAACATCTTAATAAAGAACTAATGATGAAAGCAAATGATGAATTACGTATTCGTCGATCTAAACCAATTTATGATGACACAAACACATTAGATAACTACTTTCATATCCCTAAAAATTAAAAATTACTTAACTTTTTACTTTTTATTTTTTACTTTTTATTTTTTGTGTATAAATAGAATTAATTTATATGTTATAGAAAATAAAGAGGAAAATTAAATGATCAATCAGTTATTTTCAAAAAATCCTGATCGTGAAATAATGTTAGAGATATTAAATGCATTTGGATTTCAAAATTTTAATAACATAGATCAACCATTTAATAAAAAAGATTTAGAAAAAAGAAAAACTATTGAAAAAATACAAAAAATTAGACATAAATTAGAAGAATATTATATACCTTGTAAAGCTAAAATATACCTCAAAAAAAAATTAACTAACCGTTCAATTATGACTATTTTAAGACAATTCCTTAAAAACGAAGACTATTTTATTAACTATTGGGAAACTTATGTTGATGGTGTTAAAACAACTTATTACCAAATTAAAGAAAACCCAAAATCACAAAAAGATAAAACTTATGTTGTTAGCTTTTCCTAAATGCTTTTTTCTAAAAAGCATTGGCAAAAACACTTTTTACTTTTTAGAAAAAAGCATTGGCAAAAACACTCTTTTAAAAAGTGTAAGTCAAAAAAAACACTTTTAAAAAAAAATTTAATTTTTCCCTTTTTTATTTATTATGGTTTTTAATTAAAAAGATTAAAAAAAAATTGATATTTTTTTTATTATTTTTTAAAATTTAAAAATCTTTTGAAATTTTAGAATGTCATTTTCAAATCAAAATAAAAATAAAATAGAAACTTTATTAAAAAAATATCCAAACAGGGTTCCAATAGTTATTAGTTCACGATCTATTAACCTTAAAGAAAATAATACAAATAATACTAATTTTATAGTTCCATCTAATATAACTATTGCTGAATTTTTAATTATATTAAGAAAAAGAATTAAAATATACAATGAAGAAGCTATTTTTATGTTTGTAATTGATAATATTACAAAAAAAGATATAATGGTTCCATCTTCATCTACAATTGATTCTTTATATTCACAATATAAAGATGAAAACTTAATTCTTAACTTGTATGTTGAAAAAGAATCCGTATTTGGTTAATTTCATTTTATTTCATTTTTATTCATTTTTATTTTTTTATTCTATCTAGAACATCCTAGAAATAGATTTTTACACAAATTAGATCTCTAGGATGTTATTTATTCATTTTTTATTTTATTTTTTGTAAGTTAAAATATTATCTAAAATATCTTAATCATAAAAAAACAAAGGTAAAAACAAAATAAAACTAAAAAATGGATAGTATGTTAAGTTCTATTTTACAAAATTTAAACCTTGATGGTATGAAATTAGACGATTCTATGTTTGATAATTGTTTAAACTTTTTATCATCAACATCACTCAGTGAAGAACAATATGAAATGATTTCTGAAGTTTGTCAAGAAAAGATTGAAGAATTACATTCAAAAAAATATGTATCACATATTAATCAACAAATAAATGAATTAAAAACACAAGTTGACACCAAACATCCTTTTTATGATTATTTAAATAATTTATACGAAATTAAAGCATATATTAATGATGAAAACGAAATTTCTGATCCATCACCTAGTTTAGAATATGTTATTGAAACTAATTATCAAACCAAAAATATTACATTCTTTTATGAAGTTGTTTTTGATAATGTTGTTCAAAAAATAAATAATATTAAATTTATCACAATTAAACTTGATAATACTAAAGAAAAAAATAAAGATGACCAATCTATGAAATCATCTGATGAAGAAGAAATGAGCACTAGTAGTGAAAGTGAAGACGAAAATACAATTGATATTGATGGAGAAAACTATATTGATGATTTAATCAAAAATATGAACTGGCCTTTAACACCAGAAACAACCGAATATTTACAACTATTCCTAAATAATATCTTCAACGCGTTTGACTCAGAAATTAAACTTCAATGGTAAACTTTTCTTTTTCTTTTTCTTTTTGATATAATAAAACAAAAAATGGCTTTACCTTTAACTTTAGAAAATTGCACCAAAGATGTTCCAGAATTTAGTTTATGTGGCCAAACATTATCTGGACGTGTTGTTGAAGCATACGATGCTGATACTTGTAAAATAGTATTACCAGTTATGGGATCTTTCTTTAAATTCATTTGCCGATTAAATGGTATTGATACACCAGAAATGAAACCTAGAAAAGATAAACCTAATCGTGATAATGAAATTATCTGGGCAAAAAAAGCACGAGCTGAATTACTTAAACTTATTTGCCAATCAACTTCTCAATCAACCGTTTTTGATAACCTAGATATCAAAAAAGAAGAAATTATAAATGAATTACAAAATAATAAAAACTTAGTTACTGTTAAATGTTTAGAATTCGATAAATATGGTCGTTTACTCGTTGAACTTTTTCCAGCATCTGTTGATTCATCTAAATCATTTAACCAAATTCTTATTGATAAAAATTTAGCCGTATCTTATGAAGGAGGCAAAAAAATAAACCCTTGGTCTGTTTCTTAATCACATCCTCCATATGTAGGAACAATCTTAATATTCATATTATTATGAACTATTAAATTTTTCATTGAAGTTATAAAATTTTCTATTTTTAAAAAATCCTTATTCATATTTGACAAATATGTATTAGCTTTTATTATTAATTTTTTATTTTTTAACATTCTAGGCACTTCATCAATATCATTATAATATAAAGGATAATCTGGACCCAAATACTCTTCAATTGCTGGTAATCTATTAACAATTATTGGTGTATTTCTCACAATACATTCTAAGACAGTATTAACAGCACTAGCATCCTTTAATTTTAAAAAAACAACATATCTAGTTAACATATCATCATACATATCATTCTCCAAATAATTTACAACTGTCACATTATGAATATTACTTTCTAAAATATTTGTATCATTATTATCACCAAAACTAATAGCTTTGTATTTATCTTCCATTTGTTTACCAATTAATACATATTTATTATCATATTTTAAATCATAAATCGCTTTTATATCTCTCATCCAAGAACCAATCTGAATAACTTCCCCTTTCCAGGATGCAAATTTCCACTTTCCATATTTCCATAATTTTGATTCATCAACAAAATATGTTGGATGAAAAATTGTATGAATAACTGGTAATTGAATATCATTTAATATTGCTAATTTCAATAATTGTTCTTTCAAATAATTTGATAATACTATTAAAGCTTTACAAAATTTTAAACTTTCAATAAACTCTTTACATTTTAATAATTCAACACAATTATAACCACTTTCATCCTGATATAATGTATGATGAATAAATCCAACCCAATTAGATTTATATGGTATAACACCAGCTTCAATCATTACTTCTCTATCCCAATGAAATGTTCTGTCCACATATAAATCACATTTAATTAAATTATTATTAGTATCATATGAACATAAATTATTCGAAAAATTATCAATCACATACTTCCAACCATGTCGATGAATACCTGTTCTATCATATTGATCAATATAATCTATATTATATAATTGTAGCTGATTTTTAATATTATCTTCTAAATTACCATTAATACTAATACTATTCACATTGTTATTATTTTTTCTATTTAATAAAGGTGATTTTTTATATGGAACTAAATGATTATTATGAATATTTGTATTTAAATGATTATTATATGGATTTAAATGATTAGATGAAAATGTATTAAATAAAAATAAATGATTCATTATACTTTGTTCAAATAACCATTTAACATCATTAATATTAAAATGTTTAGTATTTAATTTCTCCTCAATCCCCCATTTATAATCTAATTTATTTGTTCCAAATAATTTCATTAAAATATAATCAGCAGGAAAATTTAATTTTTTATGTATATGATTAAATTCATTCAAAAAATTTATGCAAAAATTTGTAATCTGTTTATCATTCAAATATAATTGAATTTTATTTTTAGCAACCCCTATTTTATTATATTCATTATTATCAACTGAAAATTTAGAATAAAATTCTTCCACTCTAGGATATATTGATTTATAAATATCTTTTAATTCTTTATTATTTATACTAATTAATTTTTTATTAATTATATTAAAATTAAAATCAAATGGATTACATATAGTTTTGTTTAATTCTAAATCATTCAATAAATGAGTTACCTTTAAAGTATTACCTAGAGAGACAAAAGGAATATTATAAATTAAACATAATATATGAGAATGAAATCTTTCACATATAGCATACTTTAAAGTTAATAAATTATTTTCAAAATTTTGATTTGAATTAAAACCAGAACCAGAACTAGAAACAATTTTAACATATGATCTTATTTTCTTTTCTAGTGAATTAAAAAGTAAATTATTCAAAACAACATCACTTTCTGATTCAATATTATTATGACACATACTAAATAATTTAACATTATAACCATTATTTACAAATCCAGTTATTAATGAAATATACGAATTTAATAAATATATTGCATCTTGATGTTTTTCTCTTATTTTTAATGAATGATACTTAGGTTGTGATAAAAATAAACCAATTGTTTTATTATTATTTATTTTTTTCATATCTTTCTCTTTATAAGCTTTAATTTTATACTTAAATGCAATATCCTGAATATAATCACATCTTATATTTGGAAATTTATTAGTTATCATATATAAATCTGTTTTATGTCTAACTGTTATATATTGAAACATTGGAATATAATATTTTAATTCATCAATATCAGCACCTAAACCAACACCTAATGCATATAATTTTATATGTTGATTTTGATTTTTTATTAAAGAAAGAGTACTTAAAAAATATTCATTTAATGTTTCACCACCAAATAATATTATAGAATCAATTAAAATTTGTCCTTGACTTTGACTTTTTAGTTGATCAATTGATAAAATATTATATTCATATTGTTTATTTGAAATAAATAATTTATTTGCAACTTTTTCAAAAATATCATCCCCAGTATTATCCTTTTTATAATACCCTGTAATTATGATTTTTTTAGGCATTCTCTATATTTAATTATTAATGAGGTTATTTTTATTTTTATATCTAATTAAAATAAATATGAAAACAAAACAAAAGAAAAATATATATCGTGTTACAAAAAAAAATAATAAACAAATTGGTGGAGATGGTTTATTGAATATGATAAAGAAAAGATTTTTTAAAAGAAAAGGAACAAATGAAAGTATAGAAATGCAACCATTATTGCCTTCTGATACAGTACCTAATCCATTATATCAACCTGCATTAAATCCAAATCCATTATATGTAGGAAACACTGATAGAAACGAACATCTATATAATAGACTAAATCCTAGATATTATAAAATTCCGTCTAATAATGCTCAAGAAAATATAGTTGTTGATCGGTTTGGTAAAAAAATAGTTTGGGTTAATAATCCTGCATATGCAGTTCCTAACAAACTTTCTACTCATTATGAATCTATTAATAGAGGTGTTATAAATAGAGGTGTTATAAAAAACCCTTTATATGAAAGAATTACAGTTAGTCCATCAAATAACAATATGCACGCAACAGTAGAAAAAACTAATATTTATGAAAATGTTAGTAATCAAAATTATATGATAGAATTAGCATATATTCAAAAATTATTCAAAGATGGAACAGAAGAAAATCAAAATTATCAAAAAATAATAGAAAATTTAAAAAAAATAAAAAGATATATAACATTTTTTATAAAAAAAGAGCTAGAAGATGTTGAAATTAATAGTTTGAGTGCTATGAATAATTCAAGAAACAGATTAAAAACTCTTCAAACTATAACTAAAGATATTATCAATAACAATAGTTTAAATAATAATAAAATTAATCAAATAATTAATAATG
>JACCDO011210723.1_pt1 | contig 19195 bp, 13 predicted proteins | sample 7446101 | NCBI WGS metagenome assembly JACCDO01 (sample SAMN15323440, study PRJNA562643) | freshwater metagenome | isolation source: river surface water | place: USA:Blue River Watershed | collected 2017-08-16 | reverse complement strand
TAAAATGAACCGATTGATTTGAGATTACATTTTATATCCAATGTAGATTTACATATCCATCGATAACAAAACGAGTAATATTTACCATAATATTCACATATTATTTCTGGGGTGGCTGAAGTATTTGTGATGAGAAACCATTTCAAATACATGTTCATAAGAACAAAACAAATATCCATGTGATTAGAATAAACATGGATATTATCTGTCATGTGGCAAATTGATAAATCGATACTGGGCGATATATTATGTTGTTGTGCCATGTTGTTAATGTTGTTTATACATGTATAGAATGTTGTTAGATTAACACGTTGATGTAATTGTATACTGAGATTATTTGGATATACACACATCAAATCACCCATCCCGAAACAAATATGTTCATCTCCTTTTATACCCATCATGCCCAATGTAATATTGTAGCCAAGTGGTCTAATCATATTGCCAACAATGTGCGCTATCATGGATGATGCCACACAATTTTTATGGGTATCTGTTAACATATATGCGGTTCGTTTATAATGAATCAATCCAAAAGTTTTAAACAAACAACACGAAAATTTTATGAAAAACCAATTCGTCCACATTTCGGGTGATATAGAGGGGAGGTGACTTTGTAGTAGTTGGATATCATGATGATATTTGAGTGATTTCTTATACATGTATTGCATCAGGCTCTGATCGAGTTTTGTGCCATGAAGCAACTCATGAAACTCGATTAACATTGGGGTCAATAAATCATATATTTATTTTATATGATTTTTATCTACCCATGCAGCAGGAAACTATGATCAATCTAAGTGATGAAGTCTATCTCTTAGACCACAAGAGAAATTGTCGCAAATCCTGTAATTATATATTAATCATCTCGTTATTTTTGTGTATAATTGGTGTAATATGCGGATTAATTGGGTGGACAATTCATGATAATATGATATTGTTAATTAGCATATGTCTATCATCGATTGGATTGATAGGATATTGTATCACATTTTATTATCTAGTCTGTACTAGTCGCCCGACCGAGTAAGAAGAAGAGATACATGTGGGTGATATTATCATAATGGCTTAATAGCCCCACTCCTCCCACTGCTTCCACTTCCCTTACTACTCTTACCGACACTGCTGATATCAGACGATGATCTATTTGTGATTGGTATAGGTTGTTGTGTTAATGATTTGAACTCTTTCAGTGTGGATTGAATTAATGGGTATATACCTGTATATAATTTTTTATTAGGATATTTTGGATGTGATACATCCATGAGATCGGTGAGATATTTATTATATTTTTCTATACGTTTTAAAAATTGATCATTTAACTTATCATATGCTTGTTTATGTTGGTCATCTTTATATTCTATATATTTATTGAATTGTAAATTACGTTTATATAGTAAACGTTGGATGGTGGCATTCATCTTGCTTATTGTGGTTATAATCCCAGACGTATCATTTTTAGGTTTGGATACAAGATTATATTTCGTTTGTTCGGTTGTATTAAAAAATTCATCAATGTTTGGGTGAAATTTAATAATTAACCGATAATAATATCTTCGCAATGCATCAAAATATTTTGTCAAATATTCCGTGGAAGGTGTGGGTAAATGATGTGTGGTGTTAAATTGATCAATTTTAGTTTTAACGTCATGTTTAATCCGTTGCTCCAATGCATCACGTTCTCGTGGGTTGAGTTTCTTCACATCATTTATAAATGGTTTGAAATAAGATTCAAAATCCATGACACGGTTTTTAAGTTGGAATCGTTTAGATAATAATTTATTTTGGATATTAGTCCCCACTGTGGGGATTTTGTGATATGTAATTACATTCGCTTCATCATCATAAATAAAACTATGTTTGTTATCTACCCACATGTTTAAGAACGATGGACCAACTTCTGTATTGATTTCAAAATCCAACACATTATCAACTTTAAAATTGTGTAATTTATATATACATATACGTGTAGTTTCACTACTAATGATGGTATATATATAATTGTTTGGTTTACAGAGTGTATTATAATTAAAAATATCTTCATTATCAATGAGTTGAACTTTCGTATATATATTTTTATCTGGGTTATATGCATGTATATGTTGTCCTACACATATCCAAATAATATTATCCGCATCCCAAAACATGAATTTATTGTCATCTTCTTGCATAACTTGAAGAGATATATTTATGGGCGTGGTTGTATTTGTTCGAAATTCATATATGTATAATTGTTTATTTGGAAGTGTAATATATGCACAATGAGTTTCGGATGGATTAAAACATATGCGTTGAAGTTTCCCTATATTTTGATTTAGTATAACTTGTGATGTGCCGGTTATATAATTATATAAATTTACATCTCGGTTCTGTTTGATTATAAACATCGGGTTATTATTACTATATGCTAATATATTGATTGGATTAATTGGAAACGTGTATGTTTCCCATGGGATGTGCGACGTGTTTAAAAATATATCAATGTTATCTGGGGAAAACAATATATGGACAAGATTATTTCCAAAAAAGCGCATATCAATTCTGTCGGTATCTTCATCATTGGGACCTCTAAATGCTCCACATGTGATGGTTTCTTTGGTATATAAGTTGTATTGATATATAGAATATATCCTTTGGCGACGTTTAATTAAATAATATATATAATGTTTATCGATATAACATATTTTAAATCTGACACCAATTACAGCATTAAATTGACTAATATTATGATCCATAATATAATGTAAAAATTACTTGATCTTGACGATATATACTTTTCCATCTTCGGTTAATATGCGTCGTTCATGTAATCCGATCACATCATGCCAAATAATCACTCGTTTAGTCATGATGCTATGCCCACCATTTTCATCCTTGTAACCACTAATAGTAAAATCTCGCCACGTTTCGGTGCATTTATCTTCAGGACGATAATGAGGTGAAGATGAATCGGGTGCCCAGTTGGCGGTTTTGATGGTATGAATTTGGCCATCGAATAAAATTTGTTTGGTTTTGTTCATATTCATTTTGATAAACAGGTCGGCTAATTTATCCTTGCCATATTTAGTCAGTGCGGAAGATTTCAGATCACATGTGGGCCACGTGATTTGATTGTCAACTAGTGTGTAGTATTCTTTCGAATCTGGCTGGAAACAGGCGCGTAGATTGTAGATCAAATCAACCATATATATGATATAATAAATATTATAGATGAACCTAATTGTAGCAACATCCACGCATGGCGGCATTGGTTGGAAAAATACAATTCCGTGGTCGTGCCCGGATGATATGCGTCACTTTAAAAGTTTTACGATGGATTCCATTGTAATCATGGGGCACAATACATACAAATCCATAGGCCATCCCTTATCGGGTCGTGTGAATATTGTAATGACGCGCCAACCGAGTAAAAACGAGGTAGAACAGACGGATTTATATTTTTGTACGGATATATACCATGTGTTGAAAATAGTTCATAATTATAAAAAGCCCGTGTTTATCATGGGTGGGTCAGAAATTTATAGTTTATTTCTAAACAATCGTCTCATCTCCACGATTTATTTGTCTGAAATTCCAACGGATGTCGAATGTGATGTATTTTTTCGCATTCCGTCGCATTTTAATCTCGTATCGGATGAAAATAGATATAGTTTTGTTCTGAAAAAATATATCTATGTGAATCCTGAAGAAGGGCAATATACAAAATTAATTCATGATATAGTGGAATCTGGCGAGCGGGTTCATGATCGTACGGGTGTGGGTTGTGTGACATTATTTGGCAATAGCAAGTTGGAATTTAATCTTCAAAATGGTCAATATCCATTATTTACACATCGTAATATTCCGTTTCGTCACGTGTTTGAAGAGTTGATGTTTTTTATTCGGGGCGAAACGGATGTCAATATATTGCGTAATAAAAACATTCATATTTGGGATGGTAATACAACACGCCAAGCATTAGATGCAAATGGTTTACACGATGTACCGGAATATACCATGGTGAATGGTTATGGCGAGCATTGGCGTCGTTTCGGAAGCGCCAAGGGGCGGTATTCGGATCAGATTATGGCATTGATTGAAAATATTCGTAATATTAGACAGGGTCGTGATTATAAATTTGCACGTCGTTTGATCTTATCGAGTTGGAATCCGGATACATTGGATCGTTGTGCCTTGCCGGGTTGTCACTTTTCATACCAATTCCATGTGAGTCAAACGGGTGAATTGTCGTGTTTGTTATATCAGCGAAGTAGTGATGTTGCATTGGCTCTTGGGTGGAATATTGCTACTGCTGCGTTATTGACATTTATATTGGCTGATCAAACTGGTACAATTCCAAAATCGTTACATGTTTGTGTAAGCAATGCGCACATATACACTAATCACCTGGCTGAAATTGACACGATTAAAACGTCCAGGACATTTGCATTTCCGCGCTTATATATAAGTAGAACGCCATCTAATATAACGGATTATACATTTGAGGATATGAAATTGATGGCATATCATTATAACAAGACGAAAATCACATTGCCCATGAATGTGTAATGTGACGGGCAGGTGTTCTTAATTTGTTTGGCAATCAAATGTAATAAAGCGAAAATGCAACATTATATCCAACCCGTTAAAATCGTATAATTCCACATCACCTCCACGTGTTTCATTTTGAGATTCGGCACTATGCGCTTCAATTTTAATAGATAAATGGTCTATATCATGTGATTGTGTTTTATATGTATGATATATGGCAATTTGATGTTCATTCATGGACCAAAATATATAATCACTCCCTTCATCATCAATGGGGATGAGTGTAAATGGTGATTCTACATCGCCTGCAGCAATAACGGCGGGATAATCATTGAGATACAGGCGTAATGCAGTTGGTGAGAAGAAACGATACTTGTCTTCTGCGATATAAGTGGCGGCTCCGGTATAATTGGTCGTTTGTGTGAACCCCAGAGTTTCTAAAATTGAAGATTCGGCTACGTTTAATTGCAGAGTCATTTGATCCGTTGTAATTTGTATTTTCGATTTGTCTACCAATTCTACAATGGTATATGTAATAGATGGGCTAATTGCCTCCATTTGTGTTTTGAGTGTGGTTCGGAGGGTGGTAATGGTATAAAAACCAGGTGTAATGGTAACTGTTTTCCACGGACCACTTGTAGCATCGCGAAACACAATGGTATCATTTCGTGTTGTAATATTGTATGATGTTTGTGGAATAATTGCACTCGTTAATTCAATCATGACCACATTGGATATAATGGGAATATTCAATGTAAATAAATTTGCATTTGGATATCTATCTCTATCTCGCATACGCGAGTCCACAATAAATTCAATGGGGTGAAACATGTAAATTTCTGGTATGAGGTCTGTGATGAGTATATCGTCGTGTGGTTTAATATGTTCAGTAGCAGGTAGGGGGATATGTGTGGATCGTTGTAGGGGTGTTATTTTTGGATGATTTGGTATTCTTTCCTTGTCAATTTTATGTTGAAAAACCGAAATAAATAATTTGGCTACAAAGGTCCACCAATCGGTGGTTGATTTAAAAAAATGTTGTTTATCTTTACAGAATTCTGCGGTTAACTGAAACATATTTTCATATCGTGCAATCAGGTGTATTGGAATATTTAGTAGCGTGACGATATAATTATATGTTTCATCCATAACTTATATTTTATATATATTCCCATGATTGAAAGATTGAACAAATGATTGACCGCATGATTGAAAGAATTATATGATATATAAATAATTATAATATGACTACACTGCAAAAACCAAACATTTTCGACATGGCGAAACAAAATATTAAAAATCCATTTATAGTGGAACATAATACGGTGGGCAGTATGATCTACACGGCCATGTATGTAGCAACACCTGGTAGTAATGTTGTTCCTGAAATTGAAATGCGTTTCAAGTCAGTCATGGCTGACAAGGCTCACGTTTCTGCGCTTCATTACAAGGTGATGCGCAATTCCTTTGGAACGATTGAATTGCCTACAACGGTTGAACAAATTTACAAGAATAATGTACGCAAGCGTGATGGTCATTGGATGGTCAAGGATAATGTTGGCAAGAGTAATGAAATGGTATCTCCGTATAGTAAATTAAGTGGTCGTGTTCACATGGTTCTGGAACGTACATTGGATGATAATCACAGTTTAGTGAAATCTATTCTTGCGACACATGAAGAACCTATCTTGACGAGAACCAAAAAAACATCGAAATATGTTGGCAAGTTTTGGAATATGTTTATCTCTCAAGTTGATATCAATCGTAACGGAATGAATTATACCGATTATGAATTAGAGTTGGAAATGAATGTTGAGAACGCGTCTTTTATCAACGAGTCAAAAACGAATAACGTTCAGAATCATATCAAATTTATAAGCACTGGTCCGATGCAAGAATATGACGAGTTGACTGAACAGATTGATATCATGGGTCGTTTGTGTGTGTTATATCAATCTTCATTTAATGCAAAGGATTCGTTTGTTGGTAATATGCCGAAACAACTCATCAATGAATATATTCCCATAATTCAATCGAAGCAATATGCCATTACACCTAAATTGGATGGTCTTAGAACATTTTTGATATTTTCCGATATGTTACCCCGTGCCATGTTATTGGAAAGGAACATGAAGAGTACTATTGTTCCCCATAAATTGCCTTCGACCAACAAGTTTGTTATTTCCGACAAGGGTGAAAATCCTCGAATGCTCTCCCTTACAGTGTTTGATTGTGAATTATATCATGACAAGAGTACAAATACAAATGATTTATACATTTTTGATTGTTTGTATGCTGATGGAAAAGACGTCATGGGTATGACCTTGCAGCAACGCATGAGTGCGGCCCAATATATTATCGAAAATACTTATGATATGAGTATGGTTCTTAATTTGAAACTAAAGACCTATTATTATCAACAATGTGGTTCGGGTGGAAATATTGAAAACATTTTCAAATATGCCAAGGTTATTTGGGACGATTATCTCAAATTAGCAGGGGGTATGACATACGATGGCATCATCTTTTCGCCCAATGACGCGGCCAGTACATATATTGATTCGGCCCATTACAAGTGGAAGGACAAGTATACAATTGATGTCTTGATCAAAGATAAGAATATGTATGCCCGTACTGGAAATCAATTAAAGAACATTACCAATGAAATCATTGACGAGAAGCATGCCGAATTATTGGACAAGTATGATGGAAAGATTGTCGAATATGATATTCGGGCTCATGAGGTTATGACGGTGCGTGTGGATCGTGACCAACCGAATGCATATCTGACGTGTTTATCTACCAAAAAGGCGATGAATGAGGATCTAAACATTGATAAACTTGCGTCTATGGCCCAGCCATCTTGTAATGCGGCCACTCTAGTTGGTGTTGTGAATGTGGATTACAATCAGGTACATCGTGATGAATCTAAACAACGATCATCCGCCTCGGATATCAATATCCGTAAATATACCAACAAGGTCAAGGAAGCAGTATATCAGGGAGCATATAATGAAATCCCCAAGACCGTGTTGGTAAATCAGCGCAAAGGTATTGATTTGGCATGTGGTGAGGGTGGTGATATTAACAAGTGGTTCAAGACGGGATACTCGCATGTATTATTGATAGACAAGAGTGAAAAGTCAATTTATGGATCTACGGGTGTCAAGAATCGTGTTGAACAATTTTACAAGGATAATGCGGGTGCTACTATTAAATTTTATTATAGCGTAGGTGATATAACTACGGGCGATCTAGTTTCGGGTACATGCGAAACCCAAAATTTGGATGATGCGAGGCGTGCAGATGGTGTCGCCAATATTGTGGACTTTTTCAAAGCTCCGGGTGAGATATGTACGATTAGTATCTTTTATGCGCTCCATTATATGTTACAATCCAAGGTTACATGGGATGGATTTATGCATAACGTGATGGGTATTTTGAAGCATCATTCGTGTAGTCGTCAGGTGACGTGCGTGGGTGCCTTTTTAGATGGTAATAAAATCACACGTCCCTTCAAGGTGTTGAACAAGGATAACAAGGTCATCTATTCATTAGAACCTATAATGAATAAGTTGGTTGATCCGGCATTGTTGAGTCTTGTTCATACAACCGATGACTATTTTAGTAAAAAGGTCAATACATTAAAATTAGATTTTGACGCCACCGAGTGGAATTTGTCAGAGCCCATTAGAGAGTCGTTGGTATTTGTGCAATTGTTGCCAATCTTGTTTGATAATCGTATAATTGGTGATATTTCCCTGTTAGATCCCAAGATGTTGGAGAAGAAGGATAAATACAAGGCTTTGACTGCATCTGAGCGCGAGTACTTGGGTATGCAGCATTTCTTTTCATTTAAACTGCCCAAGATAGTGGTGGATTAAGAAGGTCGTAATTTAACGGCCGCGGAGAATATCAAATGTGGAGGGTGCTGCTGGGAGCATGCCAGGGTTTTTGGGAACGGGTAAGACACTATCCGCGAATGGCTTGGGGATAAACATTTTATACGTGTCTGATTCTGCGAGATATGTGTTATATCCAATTTTACTGTTGTCGTCTATGCGACTAAGACGTGTAAGATCTATAATAGGATTGAAAAATCGTTCAGGAAACACACCTTGTTCTCGGTTGGGTTGCTGTGAGTCGAGACGAGTTTGTCTGGCGGAGAATTCTAGACCTATTTCTGGGAGTGGGACCAACTGGTGTTGTTTTTGTACCCCTGTATAAGGGTATTGTTTGGCGGGATCACGAGATGCGGGGCGTGTGAGACCAAACAGATCACTCTCGGTATCCACTGCAACACTATCGGTCTTGTAAAATGGATAAGATGGTGTAAGCTTGGTTCTGGAGCATTTGTTTGGTTCATCGCATGTTTTATACGATGATTGTTCGTTATAAGTAGGATCTAAAATCCACCCCAATTGCGAAGTAGATTCATGTGTATCTTTAATAAATGTGCCCTTGTCGTTGAGGAGTCGTGTGAATGACATAATAATATGAAATAAAAATATAACTATGACAGATATTTGGGGCCCGCCTTTTTGGGAAACGTTACATTTTGTTTCTTTTTCGTACCCCTTGCAACCTACGTCGGATGATATTCGTTCGTATTTCGCCTATTATAATTCGATTGGAAATGTGTTGCCATGTCCACTGTGTCGGGCACATTTAAAGACGCATATAAAAAAACATCCAATTGAATATGCATTGGCAAATGGTCGCCCTGGATTGGTACGATGGGTCATTGACATTCATAACGAGGTGAACAAGTCATTAAACAAGGAAGAAATGACTTATGACGAGGTGATTGAACTATATATGAAAAAGATGAATTTAAAGCCGGATGATAAACTAGTGCAAATGGTCAAGGATGAGAAAAAAGAGTCGGATACGTATATTGATATAATGGTTATAGGTGGTGTCTTATTACTGGCCGGATATTTATTGGCCCAAAATAGGTGATTTATAATGAAACAGTAATAGCCACAAGTGTAATATCATCATTTTCACGACTCCGTTGTCTAATCTCCTTGATAAACGGGGCGAGAGATGTTTGATCTAATTTATAATGGAGTACAATATTTTTCATAATTTTGAGATAATTTATTTTATTTGACATGATATTCCACATTCCATCGGATCCTATGACGATATGCATTTTCCCCATGCGTGGTTCATAGGAGAAAACTGGGCTTAATTCAAATTTGCGACTAAACCCGGCAATATTTGTCATTTCCATATCACCGAATGCGCGAGGTATATTGAGATTATGGAGGCGTAATGTACCATTTGGATCTTTTTTTAAAATGGCGTTTTCCTGTTTGAGACGGCGCATATCATTTTGAAAAGTATGGTCTGTTGTTGATGCTAGTTTAACTATTTTTTTATTCTGTGTGACATATGCGACTCCCCGAACATCTCCAATCCATCCAAAGACAAACTTGTTTTGGCACGAGAATACGGCGCACATGACGGCGCCTGAATTATCTTTGATATTATCATTAATGTCCGCACGTAATTGTCGTAGTGCACTATTGAGAATATTGCGAATATCCTGCGCCGCCTGGATGTCGTATTTAGTTTCCATGATTTTTGTAATAATTGGGTATAAATTTCGTTTGATATAATCGCACGTGGATGACCCATTGTGGCCATCTATGACGGCATAGAGGTGGTATTTAACCTTTACATTTTTATTTGTGCGGGTTTTATATACGATATTAAAGCGTTCAATGAGATATCTATCTTCATGACTACGCATTTGGTCATTGATTGCAATGTGTTGTATGGTCGGGTTAAAATGATATAATCCAATCCATTTGCACGAGTAACTAAGTGCACGTTTGCGTTCTTCTGTAATTGTTTTATGTGTTTCGGGATCAATGGATGGATTTGCGATCCATTTGCGACAAATCGTTTCGTCAATGGGTTTAAATTTGGCGATGGGCTTGGCCATTTGGGGGGTGGCAGGTTTGGCGATGGGCTTGGCCATTTGGGGAGTGGCAGGTTTGGCGGGATCATTGTTTACTTTGATTTGTTTATCTGGTTTATTGGGTTTATCCGGTATATTTGCATTTAACATATTATAACAAATATTATATATTATGTCTTCAATATGACGATACACGAAATTGCATGATTGATTATGATTTATTTAGTATATGACCAAGGATAATCTACTATATTCTGACATGTTTAAATTTTATGAAAATGCATATGCATTTGAATTGTTTACCAAATTGGTTACTGCAAAACATATATCATTGCGTACGATTGATTGGTTTATAACTACGTGGAGTAATGAGCAGCGAACCGTGTTATATTGGAATGGTCAATCATGGGTTGATAAAATGGTAAACAAGGTGGATATCGTTTATTTAAATATATATGGTGAATATATAAATAATTTAAATACGTTTAGTAAAAAATATTTTGATATATTTCGCCGAAAGAATAATTCCTCTATAATTAATTTTAAGAATATTCATACTAATTTAGCGCAGTTAATATTTTGCAAATGGTTAATTGAAAGTAAATTGGCAGATTATATTTTAATGAATGTTGAATATATAAACAAGATATATAAACAATATCATACGAGTGGCGATAACATGTCGATTATCAAGATCAAGGGTGATAAACAAACGAAGCGTATGCATGAAATTAGTGTATGCATTGATTAAAAATGTGATTTTCAATATATAAAAATATGATGAAAAATAATCAACATACAAACACCCACCCCTTATCATGACTACCTTTACCTCTTTCAACACCAACTGTTTTTGCGATGATGAGAATGATTGTGCACTCATGATATGTGGTCATGCCTGTCATCCTAAGTGTGTGAAAACTCTCAGTGCGTGTCCCTGGTGTAGGGCAAATATTGTTTTCATACAGCCATCTGTGCAACGGGCATATCATGTTGATGAAAAGAAGATGCCATCCCCTCAACCCCCTCAACCCCCTCAAGTTCAGATTCAAGCCCAACCCCAGCCCCTGGAACAGCGTCTGCGCGCGTTGGAGAGACAGAGGGAGAAAAGGGCACTGGCAAAAGCACAGAAGCGTCAGGAGATGGTGAATGAAGCGCGTCGTCTGGATGAAGAGCAACAGATATATCAGGAGGCAGCACGTCAGTTGGAGGTGGCACAGAATCAGGCACATGTGATATAAAAATATGATATGTATAATATAACATGAATCATCCGAATATGCCTCAACTTTCCAATAGACGCAAGCCTGTAGGTGATTTTGACGGGGATGTGGTTATTACACAACCAGTTTCCGGAAATCTGATGGGTCCTACTCATCCCAAGTTTCGGCCATCGCAAATGCCACCTGTGAATGGTCCAATCCATCCGGATTTTGCGATGCCACCGGGTCTGCATCCTCGTTATAACCCAATTCACCCGTTTGACATTCCCGAGTATAAGCTCGGGCGTGATCCACAATAAGGATAAAAACCCGTTTGTGTTGTCCGTGTTAAATAAATTGCCACTTACGTTTCATGCATCATGTCATGCATCACCATTTCATGACATAATTGTTCTATTTGAATTGTTGGCGACCACCCCAAATCTGCCTTGGCCATCGATGCATCGCCAATTAATAAATCCACTTCATTTGGCCTAAAATACATTGGATCCACCTTGACGAGGACCTGGCGCGTTTGTTTATGAATGGCATATTCGTGAATCCCCGACCCAATCCATTCAATTTCAATATTTACGTGTTTAAATGCCATGTTGACAAATTGACGAATCGTCGTTCCAACACCTGTTGCAAGAACATAATCCTTGGGACTATCTTGTTGTAACATCAACCACATACCCACAACATAATCCTTTGCATGGCCCCAATCGCGAACTGAATTTAGATTCCCGAGTATAATAGGCTCTTGTCCCCCCTTGGCAATATGTGCCACACCTCGCGTAATTTTTCGTGTAACAAATGTTTCTCCACGTATCGGGCTTTCGTGGTTAAATAAAATGCCATTGCATGCGAATATACCGTAACTTTCGCGATATGTTTTTACCATCCAATAACTATATAATTTCGCCACTGCATAGGGGCTGCATGGTACAAAGGGGGTTTTTTCATTTTGGGGGGTTTCTACCACTCGGCCATATAATTCGCTAGTAGATGCTTGGTAAAACCGTGTAGATTTTTCCAAATTGGCAATACGAATCGCTTCTAATAGTCGTAACGTTCCTAGGGCATCAACGTTGGATGTATATTCGGGTAATTCGAAACTAACCTTGACGTGACTTTGTGCAGCCAAGTTATAAATTTCATGGGGCTGAATTGAAGATATGAGAGATATGAGGAATGCAGAATCTAGCAGGTCGCCGTAATGCAAAAATAATTGTATATTTTTATATTTTTTATATAAATGATCTATGCGGGACGTATTAAATGAAGATGAACGTCGTTTGATTCCATGAACAATATAACCTTTATGAATAAGAAATTCGGCTAAATAAGCTCCATCTTGGCCTGTTATACCTGTAATTAATGCTATTTTAGTCATAATTATTATATATCATAATTATGGAATCTGCAATATTAAAATGTGCATCACACAAGATATTGGAGAATATGATAATATTTGGAAACAATAAAATGGAGTTTTGCACCCAGATTTTGGAGAATTTATATGGGCCTCATGTGAATATGTTTACCTTGAATACGAGTCAGTATAGTGATATTGGATTGAAAACATTGCGAACTCATATTATTTCGTTTATAGATGCGGAATCTTTTTTTGAAAACCCGGTTGGTTTTAAATGTGTAATATTTGCGGATACGAATAAATTATCTATCGAAATTCAATATGCATTGCGTCGTATAATAGAAATATATACAAATATACGTTTTATTTTTCTAACAAATGATATAAATAATATCCATGCATCTTTATTATCGCGTTTGTTAGTGGTTCGATTAAAACAACACGCGGTGTTGGAAACTGAATTGGTGTCGGGAGATCATTTGTATCATTGGCTCGAGTCTCATTATTCGCATGCATTATCGCCATTATTGGACAAGTCATTGGATATGCATCTTCCACATGAATTAATTACACGAATGCAAGATATTCGGGCAACGCCGTTTAATGGGACGTTATATTTGGGGGGAAAAGATATTATATAATCTGGATTATTCGCAATTCATTCATAATATATATCAACTATATTATGATTTCGCGCAAAAAATATATAAATGTGGAAGAATTAACATCTAATTATACAATCCTAATGAATCCACCACTTGAAAACGTAAACAGTATTAGATTAGTTGCGTTTGAATTTACCAACACATCGCAAACCATTCAAAGTAATGAAAATGATCGTTTTTATTTATCTTTTAATGATATAGGACGTTTTGAAATTATAATTCCACCTGGTCAATATACATTGCAATCATTTCAACTCATTCTGCAACAAACATTGGATTCTACCATTCCCACAACACATCGCGTCATTGCTAGAATAACTGATGAAATGATAACGATATCTGCATATAAATTTTATAAATCAGATGATTTATTCTCGATAAAAACACGTGCAATTGGAATATCAGGTCAGACTACTCTTAATATTAAATTAGATGACATATCCACTCTTTTTGAAGGGGATATCGTTCATTTGGATAATGTTTATGGGTATGAATCAATATATCCGCAATCCATCATTGCATCTTCTGAAGATTATAGTATCGATCAAATTAATGCGGATGATTCATCGATTGATATAGCCATTGGTTCTACAACATATGAGACTGAATCGTATATTGTTTTAAAAGATTTACGACAATTTTTAATCGAACGACCGATTATGGGCATATATCGTTCTAGTGGTGATTTTGTATCAATCGACGATAAAAATATTATATTATATAATTCGGATGGATCATATCGATCGGCAATCACGACAACGTATAGTTTTGATAATACATTACACGCTAAAAATGGGTCAATGACCAATTATATAGCAGTTCCATCGGTGACGAATTATATATATGCCGTAAATCATGGAGATGCATTATTACAAATATCATTTGCATCTGGCGTAACGATATATAATAATCAAATATGTCTTTCTAAAACAGGCGAACGTTTATATAGTTTATTTATTACTGCGGTTAATAGTAATTTTATATATAATTGGGCCGTTGGGACGACAGATATTCGTCCCTCGTCGGATGTAATGGGGACGACAATTTCTCTTGTTGCAAATGGAATTACTGGTTACGTAGATAAGATGGATATATGTGATTATGCCTTTATTGGGTTGAATAATATTGCGACAGTTGCGGTGGGTGTGGGTATATCTTCCCAAGTGGGTATATTTTTTATAGATACAAGTTCAACTAGTGTGAATCCATTAATGTATGAAGATTTATTTACACAAACACCTGCACCCCAACAAACATTAACGCATACAACGTGTATATTTTTTGGAAGCGGTGGAGTAAAATTTAATCAACTCGGGACGCATTTGGTGGCCTGGGGTATGACAAATTTTGCAATTTATCGTCAATACCGATGGCAAGCCCCATATGATTTACAACCGGCGGCATTTTATAATATTGCACAAAATTACGAGTATTTACAGACTTTGAACGTGCCGATAGAGGATAACGGATTCAATAACGAAGCTGAATATATTCAGGCTAATTCTAGTATATTTTCGATTAAATGGTCATATGCACAAAATTGTTTTTTAGCATTTTCGATGAATGGGTCTGTATTGTCTTCATCAGATGGGTTTACATGGGATGTAATAACAAATTATGCACGCGGAATTGAAATATATAATTCTCCGGTTCTCACACAATGTATTTGTTGGGCATCCTCATTGGGTATTTTTTCACGTGTTTCATATAGTTTTAATGGACGAGTATGGAAAAATAATTTATATGGTATTAGATTTTCAAACGAACTATGGAGTAGTATATGTTGGGCCGAATCAATCGGTGTATTATGTGCAGTATCATCTCAAGGTTCTTCTAGAGTGATGTATAGTCGTGATGGTATAAATTGGGGTGTTGTTAATGGGTTAACACAATCATTTACAAGTATTTGTTGGTCACCTTTGTTAGGTATTTTCTGTGCTGTTGCATCGAGTGGAACAAAACATGCTGCAATATCTGCTATTACGTCTGATGGTAAAATTTGGTATGATACTACTATTACTGGCGTGCCAACTAACACATGGCAGAGTATTTGTTGGTCACCTTTTTTGAGTCTTTTCTGTGCAGTCGCATCTACTGGGACTAATCGAGTCATGTATAGTTCAAATGGTGAAGCATGGACTAGTGTATCTGTTACATCAAATGAATGGTTTAGTATCTGTTGGTCACCTGACTTGAATATATTCTGTGCAGTTGCGTCAACTGGTACAGATCGTACAATGACAAGTACTGATGGAATTGTATGGTCATATAGTAATTCAAGTGCTAGTCTAGCATGGTATTCTATATGTTGGGCGCCAGGATTGAATATATTTTGTGCGGTTGCATATGAAAATGGGGCAAGATCTATGACGAGTACTGATGGAGTAACTTGGACAACAAATACTGCTTCAGTAGATGTGTTAAAAAAATTTCGTAATATAACATGGTCTGAAGAATTGGGGCAATTTTGTGCGGTTGGTGATTCTTCGAATTCGTCATATAGTGCGATCAGTTATGATGGATTAGTATGGTCTACAGACGAGACAGCATTGAATTTATCTATAATTTGTTGGGCTGATGAACTTCGCCAAGCATGTATTATATCAACAACTGGGGTAGTATATGTTTCTTATGATGGAGAAACAATTACGAATCAAGGAGTTACTGGCTATCCAGCAACAACTACATGGAATAGTGTATGTTGGTCACACACTAAATTATGTGCAGTTGCCTCTACTGGCACATATAGGACAATGACGAGTTCTGATGGTTTTATATGGGAACAATCTAATTCTGCACCATTAAATACGTGGCGAAGTATATGCTGGTCGCCTGAATTATCTATATTTTGTGCGGTATCATCTGATGGAACAAATAGAACAATGACATCATCCGATGGTATTACATGGGTTAGTAGTGGAACAGGTGTGGATGCAAATTCATGGCAGAGTGTTTGTTGGTCACCACAATTATATAAATTTTGTGCCGTTGCGCGTAGTGGGACAAATAGGGCAATGATATCATCAAATGGTATAACATGGAGTAGTTATGCCGCTGGATCTAGTACATGGGTTAGTGTATGTTGGTCACCATATTTAAGTATATTCTGTGCATGCTCTATTGCTGGTTTTACATCAATGACATCATCAGATGGTATAATCTGGAATTTATCACCTGCCTCATATTCATATATAGGAAATAGTATCGTTTGGGCTGATACAACAAAGGTCTTTTATATGGTTTCTACGGAGATTTATTATAGTTATAATGGGTTAATATGGGATAAATACATCAATCTCACGAATAATTTAACCGCAATTTGCTGGGCACCTTATCTATCTGAATTTATTAGTGTTGGTCCATTGAATATGATTAAATCATCTGTAACAAAATTAGCTATTATAGATCCAAATCAATCGGTTGATGATGTATATAATAATTGGGTAGTTTGGTCCCCAACATTAAATTTATGGTGTTTATTATTAAATTGGCGGGATATTTATATATCTTATAACAATTATGATTGGTTCTACTCAACTACGGCAAGTGTTTCTTCTGGTGATGGGTTATATAATCGTTCATCTATATGTTGGTCTGACACTTTAAATACATTCTGTGCGTTATTTAATGGTACAACTGGTAACATACTCATGTCTACCGATGGAATAACATGGACGACAGAATCCACTAATTCTAATGGGGAATGGATGGATATAACATGGTCTAATGCATTACAATTATTTTGTATTGTAGCTAGAAATGGAACCTGGACGATAATGACATCTAGTACTGGGACATCATGGTCTGGTTATATTCCAGGGATCGCATATCGTTATACTAAAATTGTTGCATCAGACTATTTAGGTATTGTATGTGCAGCATCAGATACGGGTGGGACATCTGTTACATCAGATGGGATTGTATGGTCGTTTCCACTTGGTGGGGCATCACGATATATTGATATTATCTGGGCTAAAGCATTGTTATTATTTATCGCAATAGATTCTAATGGTTTTATACATACATCTGGTGATGGTACTGGTTTTACATATAGAGCCACGCCAACACCGCAATGTAATTCATTAATATGGTCGGATGAACTACAACTATGTATAGCATTTTCTAGTAAACATGCATTTTTATACATGTCAGTTGATGGTATTACATGGGTTAAAAAAACAGAATCTGTTTCAACTGGAATGATTAGTATAGCACCTGCACTATGTGATTGTCGAGAATTAAGATGTAGTATTATCGTTGTTGCAGATGATGATACAACCATGCGTATTTCACCATCACAGCCAACTATATTAAATTATACATATACAAACACGTCAAATAGATGGAATAAAATAACTTGGTCTCCGTCATTATCTAAGTTTTGTATTGTTCGTACCATAGCGTATCGTACAGCTATTTCTAGTGATGGATTATCATGGACATATAATAATACATCATCCACTGATTATAATACATGGTCTAGTGTTTGTTGGGCAGATACATTAAATTTGTTCGTAGCAGTTGCATCGTATGGTCCTGATCGTTTTATGAGTTCGTCCGATGGTATTACATGGACTATAATGACACCTGCTGATAATTTATATGAGTGGACAGATATATGTTGGTCATCTGATTTGGAATTATTATGTGCTATTTCAACCAGTAATCATGTAATGACATCGTCTAATGCAAGTGACTGGACATTAAATGAACTAGATGATATATGTAACTCTCAATGGGTAAATATATGTTGGTCTTCAGAATTAAATTTATATTGTGCTGTTGCACAGAGTGGTCCATCAAATATAATGATTTCATCGGATGGTGTCATATGGTCTGTTCAATCTACACCACTTATATTAATATACAGTATAGCATGGTCTCCATCATATCATTGTTTTATGGCATGTGGTAATAATAATTTATTAATATCTTATAACGGAGTAGATTGGGTGTATAAACAAATTACTAATATTTTATCACAAGAACGGTTTGGTAATATTATATGGTCAGATGTATTCAAGTCATTTATAGCGGTATCTAATCGACGATTGATATATATATACAAAAACGGCATAGAACAGATTGAAATGACCACCGATGCCACACAAATATTTGTACAGGCTGAAAATCGCATCGTCACGTATCAATATATCCCCAACGAAAATGCATATGCTCAATTTGGATATAAAAACATACCGTCTGATACGTCAAATATTGGATCAATATCTATTTCCCCCGATGATGAAAAGGTACTCGTTACGACAGATAATAGCTTGGAAATATATACAAATGGATTTGATCGCACCAACACAACGTTTGGTGGAGAAGTATATATCAATACGACATTTATATTGGAAGTTGGGACAAGTAATAATATTTTCGGGGTGAGTTCCGCATATACAGGTTCGGGTGTCACTAATACATATTTATTTAATATATCTGCACAAACATTATTATATCCTGATGCAGTATTTTATATGCGAAT
>JACCDO011194860.1_pt1 | contig 19196 bp, 17 predicted proteins | sample 7446101 | NCBI WGS metagenome assembly JACCDO01 (sample SAMN15323440, study PRJNA562643) | freshwater metagenome | isolation source: river surface water | place: USA:Blue River Watershed | collected 2017-08-16 | reverse complement strand
TAGATATGATATGAGGGTGGTATGCTTTAAAATCGATTTCAACTAATTTATCATTTTCAGGGATAAAAGCAGCACGTTCTCCATTTGTTTTATTTAAAGCAGCAAAATTAACACCATTAAATGCATTTGAAGGTCTACCAGTTAATGTATTTAAATTATATTGAGTATATATTTTACCTTTAGATATTGAAAATTTAGGATTTGGTAGATCTTTAAAATATTTAATAAATGGTTCTTTATCTAATTTAATACCTTGTCTTTCAATATTAAAAAAGAATGGAGAAACATATTGATTTAAAAAATCATACTCACGTATATTTTCGTTTATTTTACTAATTGTTTGTTCAATATGATCATATACGTTTTCGTATTTTTCATAATGTTTTGCTATAGGAATCAATGTTGATGGTTCTACTGTATAGTATTTACGTTTAAAATCTATTTCAACTTTTGATTCATATTGTTCAATATTAATATTTTGTATGTTATGATATGAACTAATTAGTTGTACATCAATTAATCGAGAAACTAACGTAGGAAAATGGTGTAATACGGCTTTATTATCTAATGTGTATATGTTGGTGACTTTAGATAGTTTATCGATTATATCGGTGATTGATAATGATAATGATTCGGAATGATTAACACACAAAATATATCCTTTATGTCCTTTAATCCAACGAACATAAATTAAACTAATATTTTGTAAAGCAGGATGATAATTTTCATTCGTAGGAATAATATGAATGAATGTATCTTCACCAATATGTAACTGATCTAATTGATCTTTTCTTTCAATAATATAAAACATAATATAACCTTTTATTTTTATTAAAACCCTCCATCATCTCCTAACGGTGGTAAGGAGTAATTATTTAAAAAATCACTTATCCCAGGCATTTGAGAATTAAGTAAATTATAATTTGATGTTTTATCTGGGTCCCAAAGTATGCTTAAAGTATAATAAAAATTAGTAGCTCTAGCATTAAGATAAGTTTGTTTAGTTACTTCTAATATAGGAGCATTTACTTCATTTATTCGTTTAATAAAAAATCTATATGTTGAAGATCTTGTTGGGGAAAAATTAACTCGGACAATAGGAAATTCATCTTTTTTAATAGTATTAATTATACTTGGATTAACACGTGCATAAACAGGATCAATTTTAGATATGTTATATGCTGCTGCTTCTCTGTTTTGAGTATATGGTATTAATTCAAAAGAATTGGGTTGGTAAGTAGCTCCAACATATTTTTTTCCTGCAACCGAATGATAATATCCCACATAATTATCATATGTCTTAGCTAGTAAATATTCATTACCACTAGTGTATAAATTCTCTAATATTTGATTTTTTGGAGGTCTCATTAATTAATTATAATTAAGAAAGTAATTTAAAAACCCATAAATCGAATCTAGGTGCAGGCTTATTATCTGCATATTTACCATAAAGGAAATTACCAGCACCTCTTCCACTTGTATTACTGCTTGATTTGTAATTTTTACTATCATCTGTAGCATAACGTGCTGCATTTGCTGTGACAGTAAAGCTTTTGATTTGTGAATTCCAATCCATTCCTCCAGTATATATCTGAGCATGATAACAAAAATCTGTTCCTTTTTTCTTTGCTACTTTTATATCTGAGCGGTATTGAATTACATCTCCGACATTAAATTTACTAAAATCACTTAAGTAAGCATCAATTTGTGATATAGACATTTTACTACCTACTTTAGTTCTTGAATATCCTAAAGCTTCGTATGACTTAAATGCTGCTTCAGTACCTGCATCTCCTCCAGAACTCAAATTAGCTCCTCTTTTTGCTTCATTTTTCTTTCCTGCTCTAAATTTAACATAATTATAAGCTAAATTGTAAGTAAAACGATTACATTTTCCAGTTCCTTTTCTAGGTCCACCTAAAACATAATTCATAGCGGATGCCATAGCTCTAGCATCTCCAGTTACTCCTTTTGGAGGTTCATTTACAGGATCATTATTATTAACAATTTCTTCTCTAACAGTTTTTGTATTTTCATCATACACATATTTTTTAACAAGAGTAGTATCAAGTTTTAAATTACCTTGACTAGCAGTTAAACTATTAAATGATGAATCTGGGATAAATGGGTTGGCATCAATAATTGTATTCCATTGACCATTACTTCCAACTTCTTGTTTTATATTAGTAATTATATATTGTAAATCAATACCTACCCCTTTATCTCCTTTATATCCTTGTGGAGTAAATGTTTTATCTATGTTAAAGATATTACCAATTATTAATCCTCCAATTCCATCTGTAGTGATTGATAATTTAGTTGGTAAAATTGATTTATATTTATTGTCTGCTTTATATCGAGATGTAAAAAATACTATAATATCAGTTAATGATTTTTTATATTTATCCATATCATCAACTTGCAATTCTGAATCTCCTCCACTTCTATTCATTGATTCAAAAAAACTAGCTAAATCAGATATTGCTAAAGTAAACCCAGCAACTTGTTGTTCAGGAGGGGTATTTGAAGCTACAGGATTATCTTTTTTAGATATCATTCTATCTCTTATACCTGTATTATATGCAATCATAGTACTATTTTCTAGTCCTAGTTTTCCAGCATCAGATTGAGCTGCAACTGCTATGATTGTAGATTGGTCTGAGAATATTTGAGATTCTAAAGATATATTTTTTATAACAGATTTTTTACTACCTATTTCAAATGTAAATGGTTTAACTTCATCTCCAGGAACATTATTTACATCAACAATATACCCAACATTATCTTCAATAACTACTTCAAAGTTGTTAACATTACCTATTGAATTTTGAGCATATGTCAACACATCTTTAATGTAAGTCATTAAACTTATAGTTTGTTTTTCTGCTGGGTCTTCACTTTCTAAATCTGTACTAGTAGCTAAATTATATAGTAATCTTAAATTTAAATAAATATTACCATGATACGCAAATTTATCACTATTACCTGAATGAAAATACTTAGGTAATTGATTTAAAGTTGCTAAATATCCTGGAGATGAACTACTTATTTCTTCTTTAGCTTCGTCTAAAGTTTCAATTTGTTCTCTTGTTTTTTCTTTTGCAGATTCTATAGCTCTTGCTTTTCTTTCTGTTGGGGTAACATTTGTAAAAAGTCGAGTTACTGCTATTTGTGTAGTTATAGAACCATTAGATGCAAGAGCTTTAATAAACTCTCGAACAGCATCATTTTCATAGTATCTTATGTCTTCTACTGTAAGTCCTAATGAAGCAAACTGAGAATTTACTGATGCAAAATTTAAATCACTATCAGTCCATCCTCCACTTGTTAAGAAATTATAAAATGTTTCACCATATTTAGTATAATAAGCATCAGAAACACCAGCTAATGCTTCTTTACTAGTTATTTTGCTTAATTCAGCTTTGAATTGTTCTTCACTTCCCTTTGTATCTCTTATATTTCGGAGATTTTGAATTATCCCATCATATATTGGATTTGGTTTAGCTGGAAGGACTTTGACATCTTGATTATTTTCTGCTGGAGGAGCAATATTAATCCCTTGTATTGTTTTTTCAAATAAATCATTACGTATAATACAAACTCTGGGATCTACTGAGATTTGTAATGGATGATATAAACAAGTTAATGCTTTACCTGCATTTACAGAGTTAGGTCTGTTTTGAGTGGATAAACTAACAATATTTTTTCCATTAGAATCCCCAGCATCTGAAATATTCGGATTTTCTACTAATGCAAAATCATTTAATAATTTAACAAATGAATCTAAAGTAATATAAACATTAGACTCTAAATCTAATATACTCCCATCAGCATGCTCTCCACCTGGGTTTTTTGCGGCTGCTGTGTCATCCCCAGAGAAAAACGAATCATCAGTTTCTAATTCAATTTCTAAACGAGCAAAATCAACAGTTCCTGATTTTTTATAGGTTTGATTATCATATGTAAAAGAACCTACTCCGTTTTCTGCTGTTTGATTTAGTAAAGCTAAAGCATAAGTTTCAGAAATAATACCAGTTAATAAATTCCTTCTATATTCTTTTTGAATATCTTCAATATTAGAGTATTGAGTTGTAGATAGCAAAGTACCTGAAGAAGTTGATGCTGCTGGGGCTCCAGAAGCATTTATTTTAAGTGATTCTAGTACTTCACCTGTTGATATTATTTCAGTAGTACAATCGTAACCACCATCCATTCTATATTTCCAGCTATAGTTCATTACATAGCCAAACATAGCATCATAATTTCCATTGCTTTTAAAGGATAGACTTCTTAAATCACCTAAATATTTTTGAAGATTTACATCCTTACGTCCAAAGAATAAAGTATCTTGAAGTAATCTATCAGATAATTTACCATCATTAGTTATATAAGGAAGCCATCCCCATTCAAGTAATATAGTATATCCAGGTCTCATGTAAAGCATCTCTAACATTTCGAGTTGTTTTACATCCCAACATTGGAAATTTACAGTAGCTTGACGTAATGAACCATAAGCTCCTTTGTTTTGAACAGATAAACTAGTTATACCAGGCATTGGGCGAAGACCAAGTACATTAGGTTCAATTTGATTTAATGATTTATTATAAATACTAGTATCATATCTTCCTAAACCATTAGTTCCTATCCCACTTCTTTGTTGATCACCTGATAGTAAAGCACCTCCTAATAATACGTTATCAGTAGCCATTCCATCAGCACTTACTCTACCATTAAGTTCAACATCAACACTAGAACGTAATTGTATCCAAGCAGTTTTAGAATTTAGATATACTACATCATGAGTATCTTTAATGTCTTTACCAATTAGGTTTTGACGTGCTTCTAATTGACCTTTAATTTCAGGGGCAAACGGTTCTCTAAATATTGACATAACATTTATAAATTATTTTCAGCATCAAATAAATCTAATACAGCATTAATATTGGTAGGAACTCTTAACTGAGTACCTGGTGTTGGAAATAAGGATCCTTTAGTGATATTATTATTAGCTATAGAAATAACCCACCACAATTCAGCATTATTATAATAACTATAAGCTATATAATCTAAACGATCACCTACAGTTGTAATAATATACACATCAGAATCAGAAAATGGTATTTGAGGATAATTTTTTCTCCTATAATACGGTTTTCCAGATAATGTAAATTTTATTTCTGAATTATTGTATCTCATAATTATTTATTTTAAAAACTTCCTCCAGCTCCACCACCACCAAAATCTCCGCCTCCAAATCCCCCAAATTTTTTCGGCTTTGTTGGTTTTTTACTACTACCTTTTACTGCTACTTTTTGATTTTTTACTACTCTAGTTGAATCTACTGGAATTTCAATAGGTTTAGGTGGAGGTGGTAGAACTATAACTTTTGGTCTTTTTATTTCAACTGGGACCACTGGTGGAACTACTGGTTTAGGAATAGGAAGTGGGTTAGGTTTAGGCTTATCTTCTTTTTTAGGTTCTTCTTTTTTCTCTTCTTCTTTCTTTTCTACAAATCCTACTACACTATCATCAACAATAGTAATTTGGAAATTTGCTTCAAGTAACATAGCATAAGCTAAATTACTATTACCATCTACTCCCCAATCCCAAGAAGCATCATCAGGAATAGTGATTGTTAAACCATTTATAATACAAGCAGCACCGTATAAATAATAACCTAAATTAATTCTAGTTAATATACCTCCTAAACGATTACCTGAGTATTTTCCAGCTAATCCACTCTGTAGTAATTTTAATCTTTCATGTTTTGTTTTTAATTGATCCGGTTCAAATATAGGGATCATCAATTTAAAAGAAGCAGTTTTTCTATAGCTATTAAAAACATATAAAAATTCAGATCTACCATTATATTTTATATCCTCCCAATTACTATTATATGTTTCGCTATATCCACTTACATATGCTGAAAATGGTAAAACATTTAACGCAGCCCCACTGAATGGATCTAATTGGGTAAATGTTACTTTTAATATATCAGCATCATTTCTATCATATGTGTTTTCTAAATTAACTAAATTATAATTATAATCTAAAGGATTATTAGAACCTGTTGAATGACGTCTAATTATACCATCAATATCTTTATATTCAACATTAGCTATACCTGGGTAATTATCAATAGTTGTAGGACGTCTAAAGTCTGTTTTAAGAACATTATTTGTTATTAAATCATTATATTTTTTGTTTGATGTTTTTGGTAAATATCTAGCAATATTTTCATTAACATCTTCTTCAAAGACTGCAATTCCTTCAACACGACTAGTCACACCTTCAGAAACAATATTATAAGATGCAGAAACACTAGTTATACGATCTAATGAAGTTACTTCAGGTATATCATATCTGTTTTGTTCATTTTTACCATCAGGATCAAGATTAAGAAATGTACCTAATGGGTTAAAGTTTTTATCGTACTTAAGTCGTTTAGTAAATGATGATGTAGGTTCAGTACCTGAAAGAACATAAAATCCGTTTCTAGATTTATTTGCAGAAATTTGTAAGCTTTGTTCTAAAGATTGTGAATATTGTCCTTTCCACTCATTCTGAGGATTTAATCTTTGATCTTGATTAAATCTATAATTGTATTGGGTAAATATGCTATCTTCTTTATTTACATAAAGTTTAATATCTGGATCTATTGCTCTAGATTTATCAGATACTTTAGTTAAAGAATTTCCAATTACTTTTTTATCTGCTGTAAATGTAGTTCTACGAATAATAGTTTTACCAATTCCATAAAATGAACCTGGGCCACTAATGTAAGTATCGATTGTTGTTTCTTTATTGTTAGAATATCTTCCGTTTTTAAAAAAATTAACTCGATTATCGGTTACGCTTAATAATTTATTATATAATTTTACTAAACGATTGCCTTCACCTTCACCTCCATTATTTTTAGTAACTACACTAAAATATTTTTGTTCTTCATTTTGAACTGGTAGGAAACCATGGCGAACAATGTGACCTCCTAAAGCATTGATAGGAACTTGGGCTAATGTATTAATTCCTAAATTATAAATACGAGTTGGACCACCAACTAGATTATTAATTTTATTAGCAGTATTTAATACTGTAGCACCTATTTTACCAATAAAATTTCTACCTGTTTTATTAGTAGGTAATTCTAAAGTTTCAAGTCTTGGGTTGGATAATTGTAATCCAACTTGTTTTGTAATGAATAATGGTCCTTTTGGAAAATCAACTAAAAATTTACCAATACGTAAAGTATCTGTTATGCCAGCATTTAATGACCCAACACCACCTCCACGTATAAACCCATCATCAAATTTAGTCATACGAAAACGATTAAACCCTCTATCTACAGTATTAATATCTGTTACAATATACGGTTTAGTATCTCCAGCACCACCGGTCTGACCAAATTTTAATGATTTTAAACTGGTATCTTTTAGTTTTTCAAATAAAGACATTACAATTATTTAAATTGTTGATCTAAATATTTTTTCCCTTTAAGGCTTTTATATTTTGAATTATTCAACTTATCAGCTTCATCTAAAATCGAAGGATTTCTAGTAATAGTAGGTTGTCCTAGAGTAGATGATTGATTATGTAAAGTTGAAGTAGGCACTTCAGAGTTAAATTTAGGCTTTACTCCTTTGTATCCTAAAAGCATTTTGGATAAATTGTCTAATAAGCTCATATTATTGTGTTTTTGTATAAATATTTAAAATTAAGCTGATTTATATGATTTTTGCATTAATCCAGTTCCTACTACTTTAGAATCTAGATATACATCCCATTTTTTAGAATTTAATACATTAACTGCTGAGGTTACTTCATTTATTGCAGCAATCATTGGTGTTAAATCTATAGAAGGAGATTTAATAGATTCACTCTTATCAGAAGACTTAACAGAATTATCTTTACCTCCTAAATCAGTTCCCGCAACTATTGTATCTTTATCATTAAATTGAATTGCTCCTTCTGGAGATAGTAAAGTACGTTTACCATATCCTGGGGATATAGCATCATCTGCTTTCATCATAGAATATAACCCAGCAGTAACAGCAGCAGCAACTGCAATACCCGCAAGAGCTTTTAATGGATTAGCAACTGCATATGCTGCTGCTATACCAATAGCTTTAGCCAATTCACCCGCCATTAAAGCTTGTCGTGCTAATAATATAGTATTATATCCTAAAGCAGCTCCTCGCTGTGCTATCATATATCCTGCTTTAGCAGCTTCATAAGCTGTAGATAATTTTTGTATTCCAGTAATAGTAGCCCAGGTAACAGCCATCGCTGCTAATACACCTGCAGCTTCACTTAATATATCTAGCATAATTCCTAATGGGCCCGCAACTAGATTACCAAGGATACTTTGAACTTTTTCTATAGCTAAATTAAATTTAGTTTGAGCATCTTGTCGTTTTGCAGCTTCATCTGCTTCTTCTGCTGTAATTTGAGCCAATGATTTACCTGAAGCAATTGCTTGTTCACGTTTCATTAACTGATTAGCTAATTCATCTGATGTAGTACCTAAAGCTTCAGCATATGATTTTTGGGCAACAGTATTCATTTGAGAGAATTTAGCTGCAGTCATTCCTTGTGCTGCTAATTCTTCTGCTACTGTAACTTGATCACCCATTAAAGCTGCTGCTCTAGCACGCTCAAGATTTAACTGCTGGCCAGTTATTAATTCGGCTTTTAATTCACTCTCAATAGATGATTGAAAATCAAGTAATTTTTCACCTTGTGCTTTGGCTTGTTCTAATGATGTTCCTAAGGCTTTAGTTGCTACAACACCTTTTATAGTATTTTCTAAATTATAGCCCATGTTAGCTGCTAACTGACCCGTTACTTTAGAAGCTTCGGCCATAGCTGCTTTAAAAGGAACACCAACTCTTAAAGTATTACGAGTAGCAACATACCCTCGTAACATAGATTGATAGGTTTCTTCAGATGATTTTCCTGTTAGTATTGAAGATTTATATACACCTGCTGCTTCTTCACCTGATAATCCTAATTGTTTAGTTAATTTGATTTGGGTTACTAACGCATCTTCAGAATACTCAGTAACAAACCCAGTAGCATTTGATAATTCATTAAATGCTTCTGCTAGATTTTTAGTGGTAACGTTTGTATTAAGGGTTGATCGTTCAATAGATGCAAAATTTGCTCTAACACGATCTGCATTTTCAGCACCATATCCTAAACTTTTAGATAATTGGGTTGATTGTGCACTAGCAGCAAAAGCGGCTTTTAATAAATTTTCTAAGCTAAATGAAGCTTTAAGTATATTACCTCCAAATACAGAAAATGCTTCTCCTGCAGCACCTAAAACTATACCTAATTTATTTCCTAAAGTTAAAGTATTACCTTGAGCTGTAGCTAAATTAGCGGCAGCTTGTTTAGCAATATCTAGTATTTTATCTGCATCTCCTGCTTTAAAGAAATTACCAATACCTGGAAGTAAGGTAATAGTTTTAAGCATTTTTTCAGTTAAAAATGTAGCATCTTCAACTGCCTGAACAAGTTTTAATTGATCTTTGAGTCGATCAATTTGGGTTTGAGATTCTTTACTACGTGATTTCTCTTCTTTAAGTATGCTATCAATATTTTTCTTAATTTCTTTTTGAATATCACGATCTTTTTTAATTGAATCTAATTTAGATTCATTATCTTTGATATATCTACGATTAGCATTAATCTGATCTTGAATAGATCTTAAAGTATCTAAACTAGCTTTTTTACCTTTAGATAATTCGTAATGTTTTTGATTTTCAAGATGTCTATTATCATCAACAGCATCATTAATTTGTTTGTTAAGATTTATTTCTTTAGCTCTTAATATATTGAATGCATTAGAAGCTTTTATTCGATCATCATTCAATTTGCCTTGAATACTAGCAAATTTACTAGCAGCATCATTTGCTACTTTTTCAGCTTTAGTAATATCTCCAGCTAAGTCTTTAGATTTTACCTTAAATTTGGCTATTTTTTCGGCGTTATCTGCAATTTGTTGGGATAGTCTGTTGGATTCACTAACTAAACTTTTATATTCTCTTTCTTTATCTGTAATCTGCCCAACTAAATCTTTTCTTTTTTCAAAAGATCTATTAATTTGACTACTCAAATCAAGTATTTCTTTTTGATTTGCTCTTATCTCTTTTTCTTTATCTTCTGAATTATATGCCATTTATAATATGATTATATAATATAAATATAAAAAGCACCTATTTTTTAGGTGCTTTATATGAATATGTAGGAGGTTGTTTAGCAGGAGATATATTAGGTCTAGATATTTCTTTATTGCTGCTTTTATTTTTTAATTGGTTTTGTTGCTTTTCAGCTTCTTCAGCTTGTTTATCGTAGTATTCTTTTAATTTATTAAAAGTAAATCTACGAAGCCATAACGGCATATTATAAACTGTTTCCCAATCATACCCTCCATTCCCATGAAATACTATTTCGTGAATTTGAGAGAATATTTGTACTCTATATTCCGGAGTCAGGCCAAAAAAAGTTAATACCAATTGGTACCGTTACACCCTCCTGTGTGTACCCATCTTTTTCAATAGTTATATCTAAATTAATATCGGGCATTATTTGTGAATAATACTCGCGGAATGCACGTGAATCTTGCGCCGTAAGATAATTATCAACAAACTCGCGTATATCTTTAGTTTCGCGTGATCCCTCAACAGAAGTAATCATATATTTTAAACGAGTAGTTAAATCAAACGAATCATTTGGATATAATTTTTTTAATCCATTAATTTCTTGAGTGATTTTCTTTTCGTCACCTCCTGTTAAAAATTTAAATGTAATATTGTTTTTTGATTGGGGCAAAGTAAATACAAATTCATTTTTTCCTGATGAAAATAATGATTGATCTACTTCTTTTTCGTTTAGTGTTGTTAAATCGATTGTATAATCATCTTCAGTTTTAGTAGATGTATTGTAAAATCTGATAGGGTAATCTTTACCATATCCTAAGATACGAGCAGCAATTAATATTGCATTTTTATCTCCAACAATTAAATCATCAAAATTAATTGGAGTAACAACTAATGCTTGTAATAATTTATCAATAGCAGTTCCATTTTTAATATAATTCATATTGGTTAATATATCTTCATGTTTTGCGGACATATAAGACATTTCAATTTCACCTTTAGATAATGGATTTTCTGCAGGATATAACAGACCTTTTGAAGGAAGGGTAATAGTTTCAGTAGGTAATTTGAATTTTTGTTCCATATAACTGTTTTATGTTCTATATATAAATATACAAAAGAAAAACCCTCCAACAAAATGTCGAAGGGTTTTTGTTATTTTAATCTAATTACTATTAGTAGTTCAATACGCAATAATCCATTGCAATTGTTAATGAAATAGAGGCAGCAGATTCACCTTGTGACCAATCGTAATCACCAAAGTTAGCAGATTTAGCATAGGCACCTTTGATAATCCATTCTGAAACAACATCACCAACTGGTCCTAATACGTTTAATACTAAATCTTTTTTATAGAAATCTGAATAACCATCACGACCTGTTACTGATTCGTGTGCTAAACGAGCCCATTCCATTACTGCTTGCGCACCTGATGGAGCGATTGGATCGTAAAGTTCTAATGTCATATCTTGCCATCTTACTTTACCTTTAATTTTACGGTAAACGTTAATATGGTCTAACACGATTTCATTAGCTTCAAATTGTGGGGAAGCAGCTTTTTTAATTAAGTAAGCTGGAATACCGTCTATGTACATTATGAATCTGTTTTGAACCTTAGGTTCAAAAGCGGTAAACATAATTTCTGATGCGTCTAATACTGCCATTGTTTATATTCTTGTTTATTATAAATATCTAAATTTTAAATTTTTATTATACTGGGAAAGTAGCTCCGGTTGGTTGTAGAGTGAAATCCAAGATAATAAATTCAGCAGTTTTAGTAGGTTGAACATAAATTTGACCAACTAATTGATTACGATCAATTACGTCTGCTGTGTTGTTTGTATCGTCCATCACTACTTTGTAAGCAAATAAACCTTGTCTTGATACAACTGATTCCATATATGGATTTACAGTTGATAAGAAACGATTACGTGTTACAGTAGTATTTTGTTCAAATACTAATTGACGAGAAACTGAAGAAACGAAACGTTTCAAGTTGATCAATAAACGACGAACGTTAATACGATCTAATGAAGTTGGGCGTTTTTGGAATGTTTTCTGACCAAATGCTACAACTCCCTCACCTGGGAATGTTGCTAATGGGTTAACATTTGCTTCATATAAAGCATCGCGATCATCTGCTGATAATTTCTTTTCAGCTCTGATTACTGAACCAATTCCACCACGATTTAAACCTGCAGGAGCAAACCATTCAGCACCTACTTGATCATTAAATGAATAAACACCAGCCATTACTACTGAAGCAGGAACCCATACTGGGCGACCTAAATTAGCACTAAATGTTTGAACCCATGGCCAATATCCAGCACCGTAGTTAGAAGTTGAACCTGCTGCTGCTTGAATCGCACCATTTTTACCTCCACCAAATGCTACTAAATCTGCAATTGCAAATGCATCGCCACGACCTTCTGCAATTCCGATAATATTATCTGAAGTTGTATTAGCATTAGCGCTTAAGAACAAACCTGGGCACAATAATAAGTTGAAATCATATTCATCTTTATTTGTAAGTAATGCGCTACCTGATTCGTATTCTGTCATAATAAATCCTTGTGAGTTTGTAGCAGAAGGAGTAATATTATCAAAGAATGCAGCTCCTCCACGGTTTGTAGCAGCTACACCACCAGAGAATGAACCACCGTATGAGCCAGATCCTATAGCAGGTAATGAACCTGAATATTGAGTAGCTTTGTAATTACCATCGTTATCGATTGAATCAACCTGAACAGTATTAATTGAAGCTACACGAACATATTGGCTAGATACAGCATATGAACCTGTTAATTGTACATAAGCATCATCACCACCTGCAGCAGCAACATATACTGGTTTTTCATCTCCAATTACACGAGAAATGTAGTTAGGCAATTGTGGATCTAATGATAAGTTAGCCCAAGTTTCTAAAACATTTTTATTTTGTGTATTGTCATCACCTTGACGGATAGTTAAAGTAAACGTACCACTTCCAGTGTTAACATTTGTTACTTCCCAACGAACGTTACCTGCAGAACCTGATGCTAAAGCACCTCCTGAAGATAAAGAACTTGTATTGTTTAATTGATTACCATATGCTAACGCTTCTAATGTAAATGAAGGTGTAGCAGAATCAGCAAATGAAGGAACTGATGCTTGTGCATATGTGTTATAAGCAGAACCAGAAATAATACGAGTAACAAGCAATGACTGACCACCACCTGAGAAGTATTCTTTGGCTGCTAATGAAGTAAAATATTCATAATATTGACTTCCTGATTTGAATGTCTCACCAAATTGAGAAACATAATCAGAGTATGAGGTAACTACTGTAGGAACTAATGGACGTCCATTTACTGTTGGACCAACAATTGCGGCTCCGGTTACAACAGGTCCTCTTGAAACTAATGATTTGTCGCTTTCGTTAACAAATACACCAGGTGATATAATTTTTTCTGCCATTGTATTTTTAGTATTAAATATATTCGGGTAATTCTACAATAAATATATAGCAGAGAATCAAAAACGAAAGGCGAACTATGAAAGTTCGCCTGTTTCAAAATTAATGTTAACACCTGGATAAGTTGATTCTAGGTTGTTTACTAATTCTTTTTCTTTTTCCTGAATTTTTTTATAACTAAGATAAAAATTTTTTAATTCCGTTTTTACTTTATCTAATTCTTCTTCTAAATTGCGTTCAATTATATGTAATTCACCCATTTGAAGAGCAATTATTTGAAATTCTTTTTGAAGTTCATTAACCTTGTTAAATTCTTCATCTGTTAATTTTGTAGGTTTTATCATACTGGCCATTTATTTTCGGGGCAAGATTTTTCTACTGGGGAATATACTTTGCCTTTTAAAGGACAACCACAACTTCCGCAATAATAAAAATCTCCCACATCATTATATTTTCTAATATCACAAGCATTACATATAGCAATACGTTGATCTGCTATTTTTTGCTTTTCTTCTGAGGGGTTAATTGCTGTAATCCAAGATTGAGCGATTTCTAAAAATTTATTCATCTGTTTTTAAAAAATGAGTATCTATCACGACATAATTATCTTTTGTTTTTAAAGAAGCTAACTCACTAAGAGGGATTTCAGTAAGTTCAACATCAATAGTATTTTCTAATATAAACTTATTCCATTCTTCATTATATTGAACAAATTTTGGATTTAGAATATTATTTCCAGTATCTTTACCATTTTCATCTAATTCGGGAATAAACTTATCTAATCCAAATCTTCCAGTTGTGTCAACATTTCCATATTTTTTTATCAAATCATCTTGTGTTTGTAAAATTATATCTTTTTCTTTTATAATATTTTTTAAATCTTGTCTTAAATTATACTTTAACTGGTATGACACAGGTTGATTTAATAATCCTTCAACCATAACATTTCCTTTAGGGTCAACAAACCCAGATAATTCTATTTCTAGATTTAAAATATCAACTAATTTTAATTTTACTTTCATATTATAAATTTTTAATTACTTCTTGAAAAATATCTACTTCAGGATGCATTACGTGTTCGTAATCTTTACTTGTATAACTTAGATATCCTGTTGCTTTTAAATTACTTATATTATAAATGGGTCTTTGGTGTTTATCTTTATTCCACCAGTATAATAAATCATCACCACAATATATTTTCATTCTTTCATCTATTTCAATATAATTTTTCTTTGAAAGAATCATCATACATCCAAATCCTAATGTACGACATGGTGCTAATTTAAAGCGAAATACTTCTAAATCTTCATTTAATGTATCAAAGAAATTTTGATTTGCATCAAACCCAATCATACACTCTGAAGACATAGATTTTATTGTAGATAAATTTACTTTTAATGTTTTAAAGTTAAATGTTATATCATCATTTAATAAACAAATTAAATCATTTTTAGCTGTTTTTACTCCTAAATTCCATGCAGGATTAACACCTATATTTTCTTTTTGTTTTAAACAAATGATATCTTTATCATTAAAATCAGAATTTGCATTATCTATTATAATAAATTCAGCACCTTCAATTTTAGTATCTATAAATGAATTAATACTTTCAATTATTTTATTACATTTCCATAAAGTAGGAACTATAAAACTAATCATAACTCATATATTTTATTAACGTAATTTTCTTGATCACCAAATCTACTTTCTACACTTAATGGAGAATTTGGATTTTCATTATAACAGTAGTCTTCTACTCCTAATTCTTTAAATCGTTCAGCAATCTTATCATTATAATAATACATTATTGTTCTTACTCTACGTTGTATATCTTTTCGAGATACATCAGTAGTATTAGATGAATGCATAAATTGTAAATATCCTAATTTAGGAATACGCATCATTACTGTATGTAAGAATGTACGAATAATTAATTCATAATCATCAGCAACAGAGAGTCCTCTATTATGACCTCCTATTTGATGATATATTTCTTTTCTCCATGCTCTAACATGATTAGGAACACCTACAATATGACGAATTGTTTTTGGATTAATATTTGGTGATATACAAGAATCATATTTCATACCATCTGATTCAACACTTTCATATTTACCATATCCTAATGCAAATCCAGGATCATAACGAAATGATTCATAATTATCATTAATTTCAGCACTATCAGTATAAAAGAATCCAACTTCTGGGTGTTGTTGTGATGCTTTGTATAGTAATTCAGTACAGTCTGATGTTAAATAGTCATCATGATCTAATTCAGCTAAAATATATCCGTTACATAAACTTGCAGCTCTGTATTTTACTTCGCCTATAATTCCTTTAGATTTTTCTCTAAAATCATATACTTTAACTCTTGGATCATTTTTAGCGATATCTTCAGCTATTTTAAGTGTTTTACCACCATCAGTTGAATCATTAACTATTACCCATTCCCAATTATTATATGTTTGGTTTTGTAAAGATTTGTATGTTCTATATAATACTTCTTTAGTATTGTAAGCTGGAGTGAAATATGATATTAATTGTGAATTATCATTTTTTAATATATTTTCCATAGCACACTGGTATGCTGCTTGTCCAGTATTACTATCTATTTGAGGTAAAGTAATCCATTTATTACGAATGTGTAAAGGTTGAGCTGCTAAATTTGGGAAATTTTTCCAATCATCTGATATACAAACTATAGAATCTGGATTAGTATAAGCTAATTTTTCCTCAATAAACATATCAGTTCCAACAGTTAGCACATCTAAACTATCATCTTCATAATCAGCAGCAATGTATGATTTTAAATCAACATGTGCATCATTTATTAATAATACTTTGGGTACTTTAGCTTTTGGTTTTGTTTCTAAGTAATTATAATAACTTAATATTTTCCCATCCCAAACAAACCAATCTGGATTTTCTTTATATATCTGTTCAATTAAGAACCCATCAGCTGAATGATGTCCTGTAAAATTATGTTTTTTAAATACACCACATTCAAATGTTATTTGAGCTATATCTACACCTTGATAACGAGTATTTTCAGGTGATGCTACTCTAACATCTAATCCAGTAAAATCACGTCCATCTACTTGTTGTGATGTGATGAATATTTTTCCCCATGGAAAATTTTTAATAATATAAGAAATACCATCATAATACTCATAGTGCATTATAGAATCATCATCCACAAATACAGCATATCCTTTTAATTTAGATATTATTTCTCCAGCTTGAGGATATAAATAATCAGTACCGTTTCCTTTTACAAAATGAAAAAATGTATTTTTGTTTTGTAATTCATTTAGTAATTCTGCGGGGATATCTTTTAGAGTGGTTGTATCAAATATAATGTGCCAATCTATATCATATTCTTTATTAAATATACTACCTTTAATTCTATCAAGATTTTGTAACCGACTACAACGAGTTATAACATTAAATTTCATTATTCTACATCAAAGAAAAACAATTGGAAAAAACGAGCATTATTGATATTATCACCAAAGTAATTAGTAGCAGCATGAATTGCTTTTGCGTCCCATAATACTAATCGATTATATACATTTGCTACTTTATCTACTACTTCATATGATGTACTATCATAAAAGTTTAATTCATTACTTACACCTTTAAATGTAGGATTATATAAATCATTAAATTCATCAAAACGAGTTTGACCTGTAATTTTTGAGCGATATGTTGCTGTTCCTGAATCTAATGGAGCGTTTGGTGTTAAAAACACTACACCTGCAAATTGTTGAGTATCTACATGATAAACAATTGGATCGTAAGATGTACAATATTGAAATACACCATTTGCGTATGATGGGCTAAACCAATTTAATATATTTCTTCCTAAAATAGCTTCTAAACGCTCTTTAGTTCCATTTAAAATAAAACGTTCAGAACGTCTACCTTTATGATAATCAGATTCACTAAATTTTAAATTATTTATAGCATAATCTCTAATCATATCGGGTTCATAATAGAAATTATCTACTACGATTAAATTTTTATTATTAGCTTGAAACCCAGAATAGAATACAAAAAATTTACGTAATGATTCTATTGTAATTTCAAACCCATCACCTAATTTTACTATTACTGGTTTGTCAATATCTTTTTCGGAAATGTGAATTTTAAATCCTGTATTTTGGGTGAAAATATTTTCAGGATATGTTTCTTGTACATCAGTACGTGGGTGAAATCTTACTTCCTTTTTACCAACAGATATAGATTCTATTTGGTGATTACGATGGAACATCCATCCTACTATTTTAAAAAGTCCATCTATGGGTTCGATTATATCTACATGCCATAGTATGTTTTCATTTATTGAATTATGATTCATTATTTAAATTTTTTTCAAAACGCCAATTATGTTCTTCTAAATCTGTAAATGATTTAGCACTATCACAAAATTTACAAAATTCTTCTCGTGGAAATAAAAATCCATATTTACAATGAGTTAATGAACCATCATCATAATCACAACCTTTTATATTATTCATTACATGATCCCAATTATCATATTGAAATTGATCACAATGAACCATTATACCACCTTTTAACCAAGCTGATTTTAATTGTTTACCTAATGGTTCAGCAACTAATTCAGCTTGTCCCCAATTTTTAGAATGTTTTAATTCAGTTGGTCTTCCATCTTCATCTAAAAATTCTTGCATTGGAAAAATGCCTACCTCAAAAAATGAACTGTTTCTATGGATGTGGGGGTTATTAGTATATTCACGTTCTTTTAAAAACACATATCCATTTTCTACTTTTTCAACATTGCGTTTATTAGTCCAATAACCTAACCCAAATTGTCTATCGTCAACATCATTTAAATATCTTCTTAATTGAAGTTGATCTAGATTTTCTTTATCCATTAGTTCTAATGAACGAATAAGCCAATCTTTATCTTGGTTAGTAAAATCTTGGGGAAGTGTTATCCAATCTCCTTCTAAAAATAGACAGTACTTATAATCTTGAGCCCATTCATTTATTCTATTAATTCCATAGCCCACACCCATATTTTTATTACCTACTCTAATTGAGAATTGAACTCTATCACTGAATTCGCTTATAAGGTCGTTTAATTTATGGACTATAGGAGAATCATATTTTCCATTATGGTAAATATACCAATGTAATTTGCCATTATAATTAGTGTTATCTAAAAAAGTACCTACTGTATTTTCAAAATACTCTGAACGCATATCTCCGTCATGCGTTAATGTCGCGATAGTAAAATATTTTTCTTCCATATTATTTATAGGATCCTCCTCCTACCCACAAAACTAAACTTTTACGAGTACCACTTTCAACAGGTGTTACTCTATGTAACATAAAACTAGGAAATAATACTGCACATCCTTGAGAACGAGGTGCTTTTACTTGACCTTGACCAGTCCATAATTCTAAATCACCTCCTGTATATTCATTAGGATTTGATAATTGAATAGTGATGCTAATTTTTCTGTGGTTGATATTTCCAGGTCCAATATCCATGTGCCAACCATAATGTCCTCCTCCACCATAATATTCAGTATATTGAATAGCATCTATTATTG
>JACCDO010252988.1_pt1 | contig 19198 bp, 13 predicted proteins | sample 7446101 | NCBI WGS metagenome assembly JACCDO01 (sample SAMN15323440, study PRJNA562643) | freshwater metagenome | isolation source: river surface water | place: USA:Blue River Watershed | collected 2017-08-16 | reverse complement strand
TCTTAGTTGCGGGGGCAGGATTTGAACCTACGACCTCCGGGTTATGAGCCCGGCGAGCTACCGAACTGCTCCACCCCGCGGCGAAGTTCCAACATTAGCAGGAAATCTGCTAGTCCGCCAATAGCGCTAGTGCATCCTCCACTGCCTTGGCCAACCTCTCATCAGCTTCACCGAAGGCCTTCCAGTCACCAGCCGTCAGTGCGGCCTGCTTGTCCTTTATGGCCTGCGAGGCTGCCGAGAGGGCTGCTGAAAGCGCAGGGTTTGCTGCATCCACTGTTCCAGAACTGGTGGAACCGGTATCTGATGAACCAGGATCGGTTGGGGTTGAGACACCCGCATCACCGCCGAATAGCGCATCCAATGCTTCATCCAAAGTGTCTTCGAATGCGATCTGATCGCCGAAGGCAACCAAGATCTTCTGAAGTAGCGGATAGCTGGTCTCACCAGTTGACTCGATATAGACCGGCTGAACATACAGCAGTCCGCCGCCGACCGGCAGGGTTAGTAGGTTTCCGTTGAGCACTCGAGTCGAACCCTGGCGCAACAGGTTCAATAGCGACGAGACATTGCTGTCGGCGTTGAAGTTGTTCTGTACCTGGCCAGGACCCGGAACGATGGTCTCTCGCGGAAGGTTCAAAAGCGTCAACTTGCCGTAGTCGCTGTTGACCTTGCCAGCTTGGTTGCCGGCATCGGCGTTGGCAATCAGATAACCGGTCAACACGTTTCTCGCGGTTTCACCGGTGGACTGCGGGATAAAGGTTGAGTAGAGCGAGAACTTGCTCTCGGACTCTCCCGGTGCCTGCAGCGTTAGGTAGTAAGGAGGTTGAAGCTCTCCGATTCCAGTGCCCTCCACCGGGTCGTTTGGAGTCATCCAGGCATCCTGCTGAGAGTAGAAAGCACCCGCCTCAGTCACGTGGTAGCGACCGAGAATCGAACGCTGAGCCTTGAACAAATCGGCTGGGTAGCGGACGTGTGCGATCAGTTCGGCACTCATCTCGGACCGAGACTGCACGGTGTCTGGGTAGATACCCATCCAGGCCTTGAGGATTGGGTCCTCCTCATCCCAGGCATAAAGATCGACAGAGCCGTCATAGGCATCTACGGTCGCCTTTACCGAGTTGCGGATGTAGTTGATGGTCGATGGACCGGTGCCAAAGGTGTCAGAGGCAGAGTCCAGCTTTGCGATGTTGAAGTTCTCTGCATTTGAGAATGGGTAGTTGGCACTGGTGGTGTACCCGTCGATGATCCACTTGATGCGGCCATCTACAACGGCAGGGTAGACCTCAGAGTCGAGAGTCAAGTACGGTGCCACAGCCGCAACTCGAGTTGCTGGGTCACGGTTGTAAAGAATTTGGGAATTCTCGTTGATGGCATCCGAGAGCAGAATCTGCTCGCTCTGGAATTTCAGGGCGTAGGCAATTCTGGAGATAAAGTCTCCGATTCTTGGACCACCGTCTCCCTGGAAGGTGGTGTAGGTCTCGTTCTCACCGTCTGCGCCTGCAGGGTAGTCAAACTCCAGTGGCTGCGCTCCCTCAGGAGCTCCCACGATGGAGTAGAGCGGCGAATTTGCTCCGAAGTAAACGCGTGGTTCAAATTCACCGAGCGCGCCTACCGAAGGAATGCCAGACTGCAGGAATAGAGGCTTACCGTCGGTGTCACGCTTGTTTCCGTAGGCGGCTACCAAACCAAAACCGTGGGTGTAGACAATCGTCGAGTTGTACCAGGATTGCGACTCTCCAAGACCAGCTTGGTTGAGCTCTCGAACGGCAACGACGGTGTCCTGCACCTGACCGTCAATCTCGTAGCGGTCAATGTGTAGTCGGTTTGGGAAGCTGTAGTACTGGCGGTATTGCTCGAGCTGCCTAAAGGCGTCTGATACCAACGCCGGATCCAAGATTCGAATCGAAGCCGTGGTCTTAGCGTCGTTGCGAAGCGCACCAGGTTCCGCTACCACCTTGGCGTCGTAATCAACAACCTCAACGCCATCCAGACCATAGGCCTCGCGAGTGGCATCAATGTTGTGCTGGAGGTATGGGCTCTCCAAGGTTCTTTCGTTTGGAACCACCTGGAAAGTTTGTACGATCCATGGGTAGAGACCACCGAGCACCAAGCTTGAAAGCACCATCATCGTCGTACCGATGATCGATACTCGCCACTTTCCGATTACCGCGGTAATCAGGAACAGCACCGCAACGGCTACCGAAATCATGGCCAAGATCTGAAGCCCCGGAATGATGGCATTCGCTGCGGTGTAGTTCACACCGGTGAATAGTGCACCGTTTGAGGTTGCAGTGGCGTACTGGTCAAGCCAAAGGCTGGCTCCCTGCACTACTAGGTAGAGCGCCACGATGGCGGTGAGTTGAATTCTTGCCGGCTTTGAAACACGGACATCGCGTCCAGTGATTCGAATTCCACCGTAGATCAGGTGCACAGCACCATTGATCAGTCCAGCTAGCAAGATGGCGCCGGAGATGTAGCCGACAGCAAAAGTCAAAAAAGGCAGCTGGAATACGTAAAAACCAACATCCAGTCCAAAGTGCGCATCAGTCTGGCCAAACTCCGAGCTGTTGAACCACAGCGCAATCACCTGCCACTGACGAGCGACGATCAAACCGCCAAAAACACCCAGACCAACCGGCAGTCCCCAACGGACCAGCTTGCCAACACCCTCGAGCATCTGCTGATAGGCCTGGAATGGCGAAGCCTCTGGGAGTTTTAGGTAAACCGGACGATTGCGCCAAGCTAGACCAAGTCCCAGGGCGACAAAGACGGTCATCACCAGGAATCCGATAAAGAACGTAACCACCTGAGCAACAATCTCAGTCACAAAAACTGCCTCAAAGCCGAGTTGACGGAACCAGAGCAGGTCGGTGTACACCCCGGCTGCCGATAGCAAGGCAAGTCCTATGGCCGCGACAATTCCGATGGCAATCGACATAGGCGATGTCTTGCGCTGTGGCCTGAGGTTTGGTTGGGTCACTTTTTACTCCTGATCGGTGCAGCTAATGGGTGGTACTGGTTTGCCTGAATTGAAATCTTCGATTGCGGTCAGGGCGGACTTTAGGTCTTTCACTATTGCAACCGACAAGCCGTCTGGAATCTGCCCAACTACTTCTGAACAGTTTCCCTCCGGAGCTAAGAACAAAGTTGCCCCAGCCTTCTTTGCCGATATGAGCTTAAGCTCGATGCCACCAATGGGACCGACTGAGCCGTCCGCAGTTATGGTGCCGGTGCCTGCAATGTGAGTCTTCCCAGCCAGCGAACCCTCGGTGAGCGCGTCATATATACCCAAGGCAAAGATCAGTCCACCGGAAGGGCCACCGACATCGCCAAGCTGAAGTTTGATGTCCACCGGGAAGTCATAGACGTAACCCACCATGGCACCAATCACCCAAGAGTCCTCTTTCTTCTCAGGGGTTAGCTCAAACTCCATTGGCTTGCCATCACGAATCACCTTGATGATCACGCTGTTGCCCTCGGAGAGTTGAATCTGGGCCCGAAGTTCCTCATAGGTTGCAACCGCAACTGAACCTACGGCCACCAGAAAGTCGCCGGCAACCAATTTCTTAGAAGCGGGGGTTTCTGCGATGACGGATGCCACATACAGCTGCCTGTCAAGCTCGTACCCCAACTCGGTCAGCGCGGCAGCAATAGCGTCCTGCTGCGAGACTTCCATCTGGGCGGTTGACTCAGCTCTGACCTGCTCGGTGGAAAGCTGCGGTGGATACACCTCATCCAGCGGCAGAACCACCTGATCTGGATCCATCCAGGCCGCTAAAATCTGAAGCCAGCCCGGAGTTGAATCACGATTACCAAGCAGAGAAACGGTAGTGATATCCAGGCGAGTTTCGCTCTCATAGGTTTCAACATCGGTCGCTGAGATAACTGGCTTTTCGTCCAACTCCCCCATCACGTTGAAGACCTGCCCCGGTCTCTCAATGACGTAGCCGCTCGGCAAAGTCATCAAGCCAGCAAGGCTCAACACCAGCAGCGCGGTAATTGCCCAGCTGCCTCGCTTTGGGCGCGGATTGGAGTTCTTGAAAAAAGTCATTAGCTCAATGCTACGAACCTTTCGCGAAGCGCATGCCAGTGTCCTCACGCCGTGGGCGAACAGGCCCGTTATCATCAGTGATTTCCCAGCTTCTTCGAATTTTGGCGGTAGCGTTTTTCTAAAGGACGGGAATCCAAGTGGACGAAAATCGCGATAGAGAAGAGCTGGAAAAGCTCCTGAGGCGCATGTTCGAATCCGGGAGCTTAAACCCGGAGGAGCTGTCCAAAGTCGCCGGGGCTGGTTTGAACCCAAAACTACTTGGCCAGTTGTTTGGTCAAGTTCAGGCGATGATGAGCGACTCCGATGGACCAGTGAATTGGGAGCTAGCGACCAAGACAGCAGTTGACATTGCAAAGGATTCTCAATCTCAGCCAAGCGAAGCGCTGGTTAGCGAGATTCAGAACAGTTTTGAGATTGCAAAGCTTTGGCTAAGCGATAAGACCGAATTCACCAACTCCCAACCGCTGAAGCAACTTTCCAGAACCCTCTGGGTTCAGGATGCAATTCCGTTGTTCAAAGACCTTGCAGAACCGGTCGCGGCCAGCATGTCGAAAGCCCTCAGTGAGAATCTCAACCAGGTGATGCCGGAGGAGCTGGTCGGGATGGTTGCTCCAGCCACCAAGTTTTTGGAGAATGCCGGTGCTGCGATGTTTGCCGCCCAATTGGGTCAGTCGGTTGGCAAGCTGTCGGAAAACGTACTCAGCTCGACCGAAATTGGCATTCCGCTCAGCAGCCGGCCTGGACTGGTCGCTCAAAATGTTGAACTGCTATTGAAAGATCTTGAAACTCCAAAGAGTGAGGTCCTGATCTACCTCGCAATCCGGGAACTGGCAGTTTCCTCGCTTTACGCTTCCAACCGATGGCTGAGAGACCAAATTGCAACCCAGGTGTCGAGCTTTGCCACCGGCTTGAAAATTGATCCGGAGTCCATTCAGAACTTGGCTCAGCAAATTGATCCAAGCGACCCGACCACTTTCAATTTGGTGATTGAATCCGGCGGGCTAATCACGCCGAGAACTCCAGAGCAGGAGCAGGTCCTAGCGCGCATCGAAACCACTCTGGCCCTAATCGAGGGCTGGGCTGATGCGGTGGCTCTTGATGCGGCAAGCCGTCTGCCTGGAATCAACCAAGTATTTGAACTAATTCGTCGTCGACAAGCCGTTGGCGCTGCTCAAAAGACTTTTGCCACCCTGTTGGGACTTGAGATCAGACCTAGATTGCAGCGCGAGGCGATGGCGATGTGGCAGAAAATCGCAGAGCAAGTCGGCACCATCGCAAGAGACGAAATCTGGAGGCACCCCGACCTGCTGCCAACTGCCGAGGACATTCAAGGCCCAAGTGCCCTGCTCAAGCGTCTTGCCGGTGGCGATGACGACTTTGATTCGGAACTAAACAAGCTGCTCGGAAACTAGCCTGTGGAAAGTCGCGAACGAGATTTTTCTCGTTGCGAAATTCTTTCTGAATGGTACGACAAATCAATCCCAGCCTGGCCCGCATCTGGCGTGCCGAGAATGTTCGCCAGTACGGCTACTCCAAGCCGTCCCTGATCCACATCGAGTCCGAGGCTCAGCATCGATTGGTGGATATCTTGGAGCAGGGCGTCACCAACGTGCAGTATCAAAACCTCGCCAGCTTGGCCAAGATTGAAAGCGGCGAACTCAACCGCATTCTGAACCGGCTGTCGCCACTGATTCGACAAACCAGCAGTTTTCTCCCGGAGCTAGACCAGAGGGATGTCGAGATTAGGTTTGCAGAAATCATGCGGGTGTTTCTGGCCGATTTTCAGGATCCAGCCGAGGTCATCAAGCAACGCGGACTGGCTAAAGTTTTCATTTCGAATCTGGGACGCACCGGACTGCTGGCAATCAAAGCGCTTTACACCGCAGGGGTAGGGACAGTCATCACTTTCGACGGTACCAGGGTCAAGCACGGCGACACCAACGAGCTGGGTTACTCCCCTGTCGCAGTTGGTCTTACCCGCCACGAAGCAGCAAAACAACTGCTGGGGAAACAGCGCACTGAGCTCCAACTCCACACTCGACTCACCTCCGGCTTGGATCGCATTTCTGCCGCACTGCTTATGTCCAACGATGTCGTTGCACCCGATGACTATCAGGTCTGGATGACTCGCGATGTGCCACACCTGGCAATTTGCTTCACCGAGGCCGGCGCTAGCATCTCGCAATTGGTGACACCGGGACTCACCCCTTGTCTTGCCTGCTCCGAGATTCAAAAGATGCAGGATGACCCAAATTGGCTGGCAACAGTGACTCAGCTCTCGCAATTAGATCGCGACTTGGCCGATTCGGTAAGCATGTTGGCCGCAGTTAGTGTTGCGGTCCGGAGGATTCTTAGGCAGATAGATGGTCAGCTAGATCCAAACAATGAACCTGTGGACTTCGACTGCGCCAGCGGGAAGTTTCGAATGCTCGACCTCCCTCAGGCAAACTGCGGCTGCCGCTAGGAAACGAATTCGAGAAATTCCGACGAAGGCTTGTCGGAATGACTCGAGAGCATCAGGCGATCTTTTGCTCTTGTTACCGCAACGTAGAACAGCCTTCGCTCCTCGGATACCTCGGCATCCGACTTCGCGTAGGAGATTGGGAAATAGCCCTGGTTCAGACCGCACAAGAACACCAGTTGCCACTCCAGCCCCTTGGTCGCGTGGATGGTAGCTAGTGATACTGCAGCCATCGCCGGTTCGTGACCAGAGCGCTCTCGCTCCTGAAGTTCCCTGAGGTATTCATCGAGCGACACTTCCTTCGGAAACTCCTCCAGAACCTCAATAAACCAGTTCAGTCCAAGCCACTTATCGCTGCCGTCGGAACGAGAACTCCAACCCAATGCAGAGATGATTTTGCTCACCTCAACAAACAGTGGATTCGAGAGTTCTGCTGCTGCCAACGCGCGCAATGCAGTCATGGCCTGCATGATTTCTGGGCGCCTGAAGAATCTGCCGGTGCCTCTAACCTGACACTTAATGCCAAGTTTGTTCAGCTCACCCTCTACAGCTTCAAGTTGAGAGTTGATTCTTGCTAATACCGCAATCTCGCCAAGCGGCATACCGGCTTGGATCGCCTCGGAAGCCTTTTCGGCAATCCATTTCGCCTCGGCGGTAACGCTTGAGAACTTCTGTTGCGAGGGCTTTGAACTAAAGAGTCGAACGGCCTCAAGCTCTCCGTGCTCTGAGACGCGATTGGCCAGCGAGACGATTTCTGGACTGCTGCGATAGTTGCGATTCAATTCCACAACCTGAGCGTTCGGGAAACGAGTCGAGAATCCGGTCAGGAAACTTGGATCGGCACCGGCAAATGTGTAGATGGTTTGCCTGGGATCTCCAACCACACACAATTCCTCTCGATCGCCGAGCCAGGTCTCCAATAGTGATTGCTGCAGTGGAGAAATGTCCTGATACTCATCGACCGTGAAGTGGCGATACTGCTGCTGCAAGTGCGCGAGCATGCGAGGTTCGTTGCGCAGCAATCCCGTGGTAAGCAGCAATACGTCTTCCCAGTCGGCAAGTCGGCGCTGTTGCTTGAGCGCTTCAAATCGCGAAGCAACATCCAAAAACTTATCCTTGGACATCGAAGCGATTGCTAGCCGCTCAAGACTTTCGTAGTCAGCTGGACTGACTAGCCCATACTTCATCCACTCGATTTCCGCGGCAATCGCTCGAACTTCATCCTCTGTGACTCGCAGTTTCAGTTCGTCTAGGGCATCCCTGACCACCGACAGCTTGTTGGTAATCAACTTTGGGGCCAAGGCCTCGGTGAGCTGCGGCCAGAAGAACTGCAATTGGCTAAGTGCTGCCGAGTGGAAGGTTCGGACCTGCACTTGAGGAACTCCAAGATCCTGCATCCTGGAGCGCAGTTCGCTCGCGGCACGGTTGGTGTAGGTGAGGGCTAGTACGCGGTTCGCCGCATAAACACCGGTCTCGATGCCGTAGGCGATGCGATGCGAAATGGTTCGTGTTTTTCCACTACCGGCACCGGCGATGATGCAAACCGGCCCAAGCAGGGCCTCAGCGGCAACTCGCTGCTCGTCGTCCAACTCACTGAGGAGATCGACGGGAGATTGGTCCGAGTTCACTAGGTAATCCTCTTGGTTAGCGTGGCATTGACCGCTTGCTGAGCTTTGACCGTCTAACCTTTGAGATGTGGGACGACCTGCTTTGATTTTAGCTGCACTGGCAGCCGATGCTTCGCCTGGAAAAAACTTCCGGCACTACCTAAAAGTTGACTCCAATCCTGACCTGGAGACGCTGCGACTTTGGAGTGCCGATGGTCAGGCCTATGAGTTCAAGATCCCTGCCAATTCTGCTGGAATAAGCGAACTCGCAACCGAGCAAATGGTGGTGCAGTCGATGCGGCGCCTAGCCTCGCGTCTTCCCTTTGAGATTCCAGAGTCGCTAGGACAAACCATGGACAGTGATGGCACCACAGGAGTGCTTTTCACATTGCTTGAAGGTTCCAGCCCGGATCTATCTCGACTTGGACCTGGGCCATTCTCGAAGTCTTTTGGAGAAGCTCTGGCTGCCTTGCACTCGCTACCAATTGATGCAATCGCGGATTCCGGTTTGCCACAATACGACTCGGCTGCCGTGTTGCACCAGAAAGTTTCCGAGCTGGACAAGATGGCCGCCACCGGTCGAGTCCCAGCTCAGCTCCTCAGTCGCTGGGAGCAGGCCCTCGAAGACATCGGTTTATTCCGGTTCCACTCAACAATCACTCATGGAGCGCTTAGCTCAGATGCAGTTCTCATCAATGGCCAGCAAGTGGTTGGTCTGACGAACTGGAATGCACTTTCAATTGGTGACCCCGCCGAAGACTTCCGGTGGCTGTCCGGAGGAGCACTTCCTTCAACTTTCGAAGACGCAATGCTGAACTACCGTGCCGCTAGACCATCAGCCGATGAGAACTTTGCGCAGCGCGCCATGTTGTATTCCGAGTTGGAACTTGGCACCTGGCTACTGCACTGCCTCGCGGTTGGTGACCCAGAACAGATCAAGCAGGCAGAAGAGCTTCTGGTGGAACTCAAGGACAATCTAGAAGCTGGAAATCTGAAGGATCTGACGGCAACCAGCTTTGTTGGGCTCGCTGCCGCGGCCGCCATCATCCCTGCCGCCACTCCAACCCAGGAACTATCTGCTGTTGCGCAGGAGCCGGAGCCTGCGGTTGAAGAAATCGAAGAGGTCACCGCAGCATCAATTTTTGATGAGGTGGCTGGAATCGATAACGACGAGGCTATCGATAGCGAACCTGAGACCAAAGAAACTAATCTCGACGAGCTGTTCTAGCTTTTTCTACCGCTTCAATTAGGTCGCGCTCGCTCGGCAATTGGTCAGGAACGACCTCTTTGCCGTCGGATGCAAAGAAGAACGAAGCCCTGACTTGCTCCACTCCGATCTCTTGCCACTTCGCAAAAGCGATTCGATAAAGCGCTAACTGAATCGCTCGAGCAGCCAGGTCGTCACTACTCTTTGGCGAACTTCCCGATTTCCAGTCCACAACTTGGTATTCACCATTGATCTGGAACACTGCGTCAATCTTGCAAACCACAATCAAACCGGCTAGCTCAAATTCGATCGACTGCTCAACAAATTCAGGCTCTAGATTCGCAAAGCGAGAACTCTCAAAGTTTGCCTTTAGGTCCAAGTCTTCTTCAGCCCAGTCTTGGTCTGATAACTCAACGTCCTGCTGCCAGTGCTCCTCAAGTAGGCGGTGGAACTCCGTTCCGCGCCGTGCGGAAGTGCTAAAGAGCTGGGGAACCGGTCTAGCCAAGTACTCTGCGAAAGCTGCCGGGTCCGTAATTAACTGCATCAATCTTGATGCACTGAGCCTGCGTGGCAATTCCGGTGCAGCCAGCCAATTTCCGCGCTCGCGTTCCTCCAACAGGAGTGCAAGTTCAGTGAATTCTTGGAAGCTGGCAGGAGATGCCTCGCCAACCACCCTGGCCGCCTGCTCTAATTTGCTGCGACCGGAACCAAGTGGGTCAAGTGGCCAAACCAGCTGCTCACTTCGTCCATCCAGCGGATTTGCTTCCATGACCTCAGGGATTTCATTCACCAGCTGAACCAAATCAGCATCTAAGAGCTCAAGAAGAAACTCTGAAATCTCACGTGGCTTTTTGTTTCCAAGTTTGTAGTGTGATGCAGTGATGTGGAGTGCAGTCTTGGCTCGAGTGACCGCCACGTATGCGAGTCTTCGCTCCTCAGCGAGTTGCTTTTGCCGGTTTGCCTCTTGGAACTCAAGATATTTCGCGTTTGCCTCACGCTGCGTTTGTGTCTTGGCGTAGTCAAATTTGGCTAGCACATTTGAATCACCTCGCAAACTAAATGGCAGTTTGCCGGCGGCTAACCAGCCCTTTGCGCCTTTAGCATCGACGGGGAAAGAGCCCTTGTTTAGCTGAGCAAGGGCAACCAAGTCCCACTCCAACCCCTTAGCGGCGTGAACGGACATGATCTGGACCACTCCTTTTTTCGCGCCGGTCTTTGGTAATTCGAAGTTCTCTCGCTCGGTTGCATAATCCAACCAGGACAACAGACCTGTGAGGGATGGCCGGAGTGAGGATTGCTCATATTCCGCGATGCGGGCGATAAACGCCTCAAGATTCGCTAATGGATTTGGCTGAGCTGAGTGTGCAAAGAGTTCGATGTCGATTTCCAACTCCCGAACAATGGCCCAGGCAAATTGTGCCAATCCCATATTTGAAGTAGCTCGCATCTTGCGCAACAGCTTGGCTGCTGTCACCAGCCTTGGCCCACCGAGCTCTGAGAAGCTGGCCCGACCCAATGCGCCTGGTCGACATAATTCGTCAAGGGCCTCGACGATGGTTACCGGCATAGCGGAAGTTACCTCTGATCTGACTCGCGAGAGTCGCTTCGCCATCTCACTTAGCTCAGCCAGATCCTTAGGCCCAATTCTCCAGCGCGGTCCAGAGAGCAGCCGCATCAGCGCTGCTCCCGATTCTGGACGTTGAATCACCTTTAGCGCGCTGATGAGATCCAGAACCTCTGGCAACTGAAGCAATCCGGACAGGCCGGTAACCTCAACCGCAATACCCCGCGAGGAAATCACTTTGGCGTAAAGCGGCATGCTGGATTTGGTTCTTAGCAACAGTGCGGCCGATTGGTCGGCGTCAAGGTGCTTTTGAAACCAATCCGCAACTGCCTCGGCCTCGGTCAACTCGTCTTGGAAAACTTCGGCGGTGACCTTATTTACCCTGTCCACGGCCCCTGGTGCCAGCTTCACTGGAGCCAACTCGGGCTGGGCGGCATTTAGAGCAAGAGTTAGTTGATTGGCGGCATCGACCACAGCTTGGCCGGAACGCCAAGACTTTGAGAGCTGGAATGTTGTCGGGGTGCTAGAACCAAAGTCGCGGTGATACCCCATCAAGTTGTTACTGCTAGCCCCGCGCCAACCGTAGATGGCCTGATTCGGATCACCCACCGCCAATACCGATTGACCTCGAAATAGCCGAGCGAGAAGTTGAGTCTGGATACTCGAGGTGTCCTGATATTCATCCAGCAGAACAAAGCGATAACCGTGATCAAAATTCTGCGGGAGTGCCGAAAGTGCAAGCGCCACCTGATCTGAGAAATCCACCAGGTTCCGGCGCTTTTTAAGGGCTAGATACTCGGTGACCAGCTTTGCAATCAAGATGTTGAGGTTCGCAGCATCAACCATGTCGACTGTGTATTGGAACTGGCCCGGCTCACCCTTCTCTGTTTTTGGCAGTGAAGCGACGTGCTGAATGAAGCGACTTAGCTCCTCAATCATTTGATCGCTACTGCTTTGGTTATCGGTAACCTCCGCGGCGAGTGACAGGACGAGGTCAATTAGGTAATCCTTGTTGCGGTCCCAGTCCTCCAGGTTTTGGTGCAGCTCACCCTTTACAGAGCGAACCAACTCATCGGCGAGTGCCACCGAGCTTGCCTCGGTCAGCAGCGTAGCGTCTGACTCGTAGCCCACCGCAAGGGAGAGTTTTCTAAAGATGTCATTTCCAAAAGAGTTGTAGGTCGTGATGTTTGGCGGAGTGAAATCCAATGCCAAGTTGGTAGGCCACATTTCACTTTCGCGCAGTTTATAGAGCGCAGCATTGACCCTGGCGGAAAGCTCACTGGCTGCCTTGCGAGTGAAGGTCAGGCCGAGAATTTCACCTGGTTCAGCCATCGAATTGGCGATTAGGTAAAGTACCCGAACGGTCATGAGTTCGGTTTTTCCACTACCTGCCCCGGCAATAACCAAGGTCGGGGCATCAAACGCTGCCCCCTCCACAACTGCGCGCTGCTCATCAGTTAGTGAGTGTGGCGAAAGCAACTTGTAAACCTGATCGGCTGAGTACTTAGGCATTGGTAACCACCCTTGATATCAGCAGTTGGCAATTCGCGTCTTCACCACAGTGGTCGGCGACCTCAGCGATAAAGCTGTTGCCACCGGCTCCAGCTTCCACCTGCTTCAATAGCTCAAGAACCTCTTGTTCGAACTCTCCTGAAATGGCCGGTTGATCCAGGACCTTGAGCTTCTGATCTCCTACCGAGACAATTCGACCTCCGGCTAGTGGCTCAGAGTATTGCGATCTAATCGCGAGCTGGTAAACCGCCAGTTGGCGATGGGTTTCCACATCTTTTGCGCTCGGTGGCTTTCCAGTCTTGAGGTCGACCACGCGTAATCCACCTTCAGCATCTTTCTCAACCCGGTCGATTTTCCCAGCGATTACCAACCTGCCGATTGAGACCTCGAACTTCTGCTCCGCACTCACAAGCTCGCCGGCGGTTCTCAAATACTGTCCAAGGGCAGCCACCATGTTCAGGGCTCTGCGTTTTTGACCGCTTTCTTGCCAGCTAGCCTCAAACTCCAGGGTGTGCCAGTTGCTTTCGACATATTTCTCCAACTCAGCTTGGCTAGTCGATACCTCAAGAGCAGCGTGCAGCAAGGTTCCAAGCGAAGCTTCAAAGCCTGAGCCATCTCCCCCAAAGTTTTGGATAAACCAGTGCACCGGACATTTCTCGAAAGCCGAAAGTCGCGAAGGAGAGAAACGAATCGGCTCGTCTTCTAAAACCAGTGGTGCGGTGGTTGAGATGGGTAAAAGTCCCTGCCAAGTTTCTGGGTGAGCACCTGGTACGCCAAGGAGCGCCAGTGCTGCCAACAATGGAGCAACAGACACATCACCTGCCGCCAACTGTCTTCGATAACTGCCCACCAGCCGTCTGAGGTCGAAACTGATGGATTTGTCGATGCGCTCAGGTGCCAGTCCCAACATTTCAAAGAACTGTGATGGTTGCTCTTCTTGGGAGAGCATTGCAGTGATTATCAGCTCGCTACGAGCGGATCCAATTGCCTTGTAGAAAAGCCGAATCTCATCATCCAGTTCGGAGCGAACTGGCTCGGCTGGGGTTTTAACTCGTCCCGTCAGGTATCCCGAGAGTGAACTTGCTCCCAGCAAAGTGGTTCTAGGTCGCAGGTTTGGCCAGATGCCGTCTTGCAGTCTGGGAATCACTACCACCTGGAAGCTTCGATCTACCAAACCGGCAGCCGTCGTCAGCTGAACAGCGGGTCGGAGCCCGCTTGGTGCCAATGAGTCCTCTGGGAGCGATTGGTCAAGTTGCGATAAAACAAACTGGGCAGCGGTGCCAAGTTTGTTGGCGTCGAAACGCTGAGCCGCTGCAAATAGCTCCAGCGCGGAGTCGAGCGAGCGATTGGCGGCAAGCGCAATCTCTGAAGAGCCCCGGGCTAATACTTGAAGCGACTTCTGATCGATTGTCTCCCAGACCGCAGACAGCAATTCGTGGGCACTGGAGTGCTGCAGCTCCTTGAGGTTCCTGATCAGCCTGGTCAGCGAGGCGAGCTTGCGAAGTTCTGGGCTGGTGGGCTCAACTTCAATCTCTAAACCAGCCACCAAAAGCTCTGAGCTGGGAACCTCCTGCAGCTCTGGTAATTGCGCCAACTGCCGTTTGAGACGGCGGATTGCAATGCTGTCTAGTCCAAAGACATCAGAATGAAGGACCTGGACTACCGCTTCTTGGTCTTGAACTACTATTGCGAGCTTTGCGGTCTCGAGAATCGCTCTTGCCATTGGCTGATCCCTGAGTGCAGCGGAAGGCCCCAACAAACCAATCGGAACGTCCCTGGATGCTAGGGCTGCAGCTAATTGATCGAGCTGAGTCCTAGTGCGGGCAACCACGGCAAAGTCTGTCCAGCTCAAACCATCTCGCATGCGACGTTGCCTAATCTGACTTGCAATCCAGTCGGCTTCACTGACCTGGTTATCAAACAATCCAGTGAGAATCGGCCTTGGAGGAGCTGAGGGCTTTGGTCGCTGTGGACCGGCAAGTTGCGGAGGTAGCTTGGATGCCAGTTTTGATAGCTGCTCGCCAAAGGCTGCGTTTGGCACCAGATAGTGCCTTGTTGCGCCCGCGAACTCCGCCACAAAGCCCTCTGATACTCCGGAGCGAAAACCCAGCACCGAACTGTCTGGATCTCCAAATAGCACCTGGTTGGTGCGCTGAGACAGCTTTGAGACCATAGCCAGTCCAGCTCGGGAAAGATCCTGCGCATCGTCGACCAGCACCCAGCTGTAACCTTCCGAAGCATCGGCGGTTACCTCTAGCAGTAGCTGGGATGGATCAATCAAACCTTGCTCGGCAACAATTGCTTGATACCTTGGCAGAATTTCGGCTGCGATGGCTAGGCCCTTGTGGTTGTGCTCCCGAGATTTCTCAATCAGCCACTGCGTGGTCAGTTGGTGTTCGATGCAGACCGCAAGGAGGTCTCTGAGTTCCTGGACAAATCCCTGCAGTGCGATGGTTTGCCTATCGAAACCCCAGGGGTTGTTTGGGCTCTGTTCCAAAATGTCGCGCAGAATCTGCTGCTGAAGCGCTCCCGATAGCAGCCGAATCCCTGGTCTTACGGCACTAACTTGTGAAAAGGCAAAGCCAGTTACGGATTGAACCCGTGCTTTTTCTGTGGGCTGCTTACTCTCGAGTGCAACCAGGTCTCTGAGTTTGGTTGCCGCCAACCTGCTTGGAGTAAGGATCAAGATCTCTTGAGGTTTGTGGGCTATCTCCAGGTGCTTAACCAATTGCCGCAGAGCTGTTGTCTTGCCAGACCCCGGAGCTCCAAGCACAATGTGCTGGCCATCAGCCAACTCGGCAAGGAATTCGACTGCGTTTTCGCCAGCCGCAGCACCTGCGGCTTGGGTAAATAGCATCGAGTTTTCCATCACCGAGCAAATCTATTTGGCGTATCTGACTTTTTGATGTCGTAACCTAGTAATCCATAAAGGAGTTCAATGGAAATCAGAATCGGTATTCGCGAAAACCAGCGCGACCTAGCTTTCGAAACCAACCTAAGTTCTGCTCAGGTTTCGGCATTGGTAACCAATGCCTTTGCCGCCAAACAGGATCTGGTCACCTTCGAGGACGACAAGGGTAAGACCATCTTGGTTTCAGTAGCGAGCATCGCCTTTGTTGAAATCGGTGCGGAGCAAAACCGCAGAGTTGGATTTATTGCCTAATGGAAATCTTGGTTCTTTTGGCTTACGCCGCGATCTTGGCCCTGGTCGCACCTTTCGTGCTACCTCGCTCTGAGCACTACGGAAACTTTGTACCGGCCGCCATCTCGTTGGTATCGGGTTCGGTTATCTGGCTATTGCTGACCTGGTTCGGCTTTCACTACGACGAGGCCTGGATTTGGTTCATCGTGATGTTGGCAATGCCAGCGGCCGTTATTTTTGGCACCCGCTTCTTGAACAAGACGCGAATCGCTGCCGAGGAAAAGAAGTTGGCTGAGATTCGCCTAGGCGGTAAGGCCTAGTTGATCCATCCGCACAGTGTGTGCGGCAATCAGCTCCGAGGTGTATGGCTCCAAAGTCTTGAACTGTGCGCGAGTGCGCTCGGTCTCGTCTTGGTAGCTAGCAGCCGGCAGAACCTTGTCGAAATCAATTAGGTTACGAATCTCCAATAGGCAATCCGCCACAACCATGCGGCCGTAGAGCGCCATTCGATGTCCGAGCTTAGGATCGGATTCGACAGCTGAAGCCAGGGTTGTCTGGGCTAGTTTTTCAAGCTCTTGGGCAGCCAGCAGTTCCTCTACCTTCAACCTTCTGGCCGGAGTCAGGCCCTTGGCCAGCCTGCGGAAGGAGTCCTGAAGCATTCCAAACACGATGTAGTTGCGCATCATGTCCTCGTTAAAGTCGGCTCCCCTGGTGCGCTCGAGCAGCTGGTTCATGGAGGAGCCATAGAGCTTCTCGAGCTTGCTGGCCTCGACGCCAAGTTTCGTGAGTAGCGGAATCAACTCCGAGTGCTTGGAGTAGTACTTGTTTGACAGCAGGTGAAGCTTCTTGGAGAGGGCTTGATCCCCAGCAATCTCAGATTGGTAATCGAGTTGCTCGGCGATGGTAACCATTAGGTGAGCAAGCCGGCCTAGGTAGATGTCAGGCGAAGGAGTAAGCTTGGCAGGGTTGAGTTGAATTTGGCTTCTACCCGAGCTCGCATCACGCGAGGGGAGCGAAAGCTTCTGGGACACCTTGCGGAGTCTGCGCAACCAATCCAACACCCGAAAAGCTTATTACTTGCGACCGCATCCCACTAACGGGACCGGCAAATCAATGGAGAGAATTCTTGAACTTTCGTTCCCTTGGCATCGATGAAGACATTTGTGCCGCTTTAGATTCCAAATCAATCAGCAGTCCATTCCCAATTCAGGAACAAGCTATTCCAGTTGCGTTATCTGGAACCGACGTGATCGGACAGGCGAAAACCGGAACCGGTAAGACCTTGGGCTTTGGCCTGCCGCTATTACAGTCCCTTGGTAAAGACCCAGAGCACGGTGTTCAAGCCCTTGTGGTTGTCCCAACCCGCGAACTTGCAGTTCAGGTCGCAGAGGACTTAGAACTTGCCGCATCCAACCGATCCACTCAAATTGCCGCCATCTACGGAGGTAAGGCATACGAGGGTCAGATCGCACAGATCAAAGCCGGTGCTCAGGTTGTCGTCGGCACCCCTGGTCGCCTAATCGACCTTGCAAAGCAGAAGCTACTCGATCTTGGAAAGATCACGTTCATGGTCTTGGATGAGGCTGACGAGATGCTTGACCTGGGCTTTTTGCCTGACGTTGAAAAACTCTTTAGCTACACCCCGGCCGGTCGTCAAACCATGCTGTTCTCGGCAACCATGCCGGCTGCAATTTTGAACCTTGCCCGCCGATACCAAAATCGTCCAATCCACATCCGCGTGCAAGATCCAGACGAAGGCAAAACCAAGGCAGATATCAAGCAGTTCATCTACCGCGCCCACTCACTGGACAAAGATGAGGTAGTTGGTCGCATTCTGCAGGCCGAGGGCCGCGGCAAGACCGTCATCTTCGTCAGAACCAAGCGCACCAGTGCCAAGTTGGCCGAAGAGCTGGTAGATCGCGGCTTTAGCGCGACCCCGCTTCATGGTGACATGAGCCAGGAGGCTCGCGAGCGCTCAATGGCAAACTTCCGCGCAGGCAAGAAGGACATTCTCGTTGCCACCGAAGTTGCTGCCCGCGGTATCGATGTCGATGACGTGACCCACGTAATCAACTACTCGGTACCTGAAGACGAGAAGGCATACCTGCACCGCGTCGGTAGGACCGGTCGCGCCGGCAAGCTTGGAGTCGCAGTGACCTTCGTGGACTGGGACGACATGGCACGTTGGGTGCACATCAATCGCGAACTGGAGCTCAACATCCCCGAGCCTCAGGAAACCTACTCAAACTCTCCGCACCTCTATGAAGAGCTGGGGATTCCGGCCGGTACCAAGGGTCGCATTGCCCGCTCTACCAAAGAGCCGGTGAAGCAGGCCAAGCCAACCAAGGAGCAAACCAAATTGGAGGCTCCAAAGCCGGCCCAAAAGCGCAATAGAAATCGCCGCAGGAACTACGTCAGTGGTTCAAAGCCAGAGGCTTGATCAATAATCCTTTGAAGCATTTCAGGCGAAGTGACATTCTCGCCCAACAGGTTGTCTTTGCCACCCACACCGTGGTAATCAGATGAGCCAGTGACGATCAGCTTGTGCTTGAGTGCCAGATCTCGCAGCCAGCTTTTTGCCTGACTGGGGACTGCCCTATGATCCACCTCAAGGCCATTTAGCCCAGCCTCAATCAAAGTTTCAAAGTGAGCGCGCGGCAAGTCCTCGCGTTTAGCTCCCGGTGGAAAATCAATCAATGGGTGTGCCATTACGCTGACTCCCCCGGCCTGACGAATTAGCCCGATAGCTTCGATGGTGTCGAGGGACTTCTCCGAAACGTAGTAGGGCGAACTGCGGTGCAGGATGGATGTGAAGGCATCTGATCTTGTCGGAACGATTCCTGTCTCAACCAAGGCATCGGCGATGGCAGGTCGGCCGATTGTCGACCCCTCAGGGAGCTGGCTCAACACCAGTTCAAAATCAATTGGATAGTCCTTGGAAAGCCGGGCAACCATCTCGCGCGCTCGCACAATCCTCGACTCCTTGGTTCGATTCAGCGCTGCGATTAGCGCTTGATTTTCAGGATCCGGCAGATAAGCCAGCATGTGAACGCTGACGCCGTGGCCCGATGGCGTTACCGCTCTGGTAGAAACTTCGATTCCCGGAATCAGACCGATACCGTGATTCTGCGCAGCGGTTATTGCCTCAGGCCAACCCGAAACAGTGTCGTGATCGGTGATAGCAAGGACTTCGATGCCGACCTTGACGGCGTTCTGCACTAGCTCGGTGGGGGTGTCTTTGCCATCCGAATGATTTGTGTGTGCATGAAGGTCGATCACAGGTAGAGAATAGTGGAAGGGGAAAAAAGTCAAAGCCGACAAATCGTTCACGCACACCTCAATCTGAAACCTTTCTGAAGTACATCGCCTCCAGCTGGGATGACGCCAAGGTCTCAAGTGCCACCAGGTGGCAAGTTGCCGACTTCACTGAGGCTCGCAGGGCAGCCATCGCCAAGCAGTTCAAGGGCAAGGTACTGGTGATTGAGTCGGGTGAGCCCAAGGTTCGCTCCAACGACACCGAGTACCGCTATCGTCCATTCTCTGGATTTGCACACCTAACCGGCTGGGGTTCTGCCACCGTTCCAGGTTCAGTTCTCGTGATTGATGCCCGTAAGTCCAAGGTTCGCTCCACCTTGTACCTAATGCCAACCGCAG